>SL_3KL_010_SEDDRAFT_10001474_pt1 | contig 21385 bp, 14 predicted proteins | sample SodLakKL_010_SED_2_FD_10381 | JGI IMG/M metagenome (IMG submission 10381) | reverse complement strand
GAAACTGTACAAGAACTCTCGGATGTTGAACGCCCCATTCCTTACCCTGTGGAGAGAGCCAACGCTTTTGACCGCGCTGTTTCTGAGGGGTCAAGAACGGAAACCGGTGCCCCCGGCGATAATTATTGGCAAAACGAAGGATCTTATAACCTCTATGCAGAGATCGATCCCGAAACACATACGCTCCATGGACGGGCTGAGGTTACCTACCAAAATAACTCACCCGACGATCTTGAAATCGTAGTGGTTGAACTGGCTCAAAATCTGCACAAGGCGGGAACTGCCAAAAAAGAAACCACTGAAATTACCGGAGGCAAAACACTGTCAAAAGTATCTGCCAATAACCTCGATCTCGAAGAAATTACCATGCAGCAGCGATGGCAAGATAGCCAGGCCGGATATATGCTGGATGGAACACGCCTCTATATTTTCCCTGATGAAGAGCTCACCTCCGGGTCTACAATGAACTTTGAATTTGAATGGTCGTTTGAGGTTCCCCAAGAGGGTGCCTCCGGCCGGATGGGACGCAGCCGCGATAACCTCTACATGATCGCCTACTGGTATCCACAAATTGCCGTCTATGATGACGTTTTTGGCTGGATGGATGACTCCTTTCTCGGCAATGCCGAATTTTACCACAAATTCTCCGACTACCAATTAACCGTTACCGCTCCCGAAAACTGGATCGTAATGGGAACCGGCGAATTTTTGAACCCTGAAGAGACACTTCGACCTGAAATATATGAACGCTACCTGCAAGCGGGCGAGAGTGATGAGCCCATCACCATTGTCAGTTTTGATGAAGTAGACCATGCCACGGCCTCCTCTGATGATGGACTCCTGACATGGAAGTTCCAGGCTGACAGGGTACGCGATGTTGCCTTTAGCGCCACCCGCGAATCCACATGGGAAGGCGCCCGCACCCCGGTAGGTGATGTTACCGGAGATGGTGAAACAGATTACACGCGTATCAACACATTTTACCGGGAAACGGCCCCTCTGTGGTCCGAACAGACCGACTACGCACAGCACGCCACCACCTTTTTATCAGACTATACAGCCATTCCCTATCCCTGGCCACACATGACATCTGTTGAAGGTGCCGATATAATAGGCGGCGGTATGGAGTTCCCCATGATTACACTCATAGGCGACTACAATAATGCCGGTGCCGTACAGCTATACGGCGTAACCGCGCACGAAATTGCCCACATGTGGATACCCATGATTGTAAGCACCAACGAGCGACGCTACACCTGGATAGATGAAGGTCATACATCATTCCATACGCAACAGGCCAATGTTGATCGATACGGCGAGGAGCGATTCACCAGAGGTAACCTGTTCGGCCCTTATCTGCGAATTGCCGGCAGCGATTTTGAAGGAGAAATGATGCGTTGGAGCGATTTCCATATCCCGGGGCCCGCCTACGGCATCGCCTCCTATCCAAAACCGGCATCCGTTTTAACAGCACTGCGCGGGGTTTTGGGTGATGAACTCTTTCTTGAAGCGCACCGCGAGTTTATGGATCGATGGAGCTACAAACACCCCTACCCATGGGACCTGTTCAACACATTCGAAGATGTAACCGGCAAAGATCTCTCATGGTTTTGGAGAAGCTGGTATTACGAAACCTGGGTGCTCGATCAATCCGTAGCCGACGTGTACGAGGAGGATGGAAAGTCCGTTATAGTAATTGAAGATATCGGTGACATCCCGATGCCTGTATTGCTAAAAATTACTCTCGAAGATGGTACCATCATCGAAGAAGAAATTGCCGTTGAAAAATGGCTGCAGGGAGTTCGAACTGTTAAGCTTCCAATGGAAACAGCATCAGAAATTATAAAGGTAGAAATTGACCCCGAAAACCACTTTCCCGACAGAAACCGGTCGAATAACACATGGGAGAGATAACTCTTTGCCCCGGTTTGAGATCGATCAAAATGCCAGATATGTAAAAAACTATTTTAGTTTACCTGTTAATTTTTAACTCTTTGGTATTTTTTCGATTATATTTTGAATAAATCTTTAGGTAAACACCACCATGTCGTTATTTAAAAAACTTAGCAGAACCAACAAAGTGCGCTGGCTCTTTTTCGGGATAGCCACTGTAGCTGTGTTAGCCCTAACCGGCATGAACATCTACTCGTTATATGCCCTTCGCGACAGCACTGTAGAATCTGCCAAAGAGAGTAAAAAATCTCAGCTCGAGGAGTTTGTCAGCGAGGTTCAGTATCCACTATATCGCCCGTTCTGGGGAGTTAACAAGTTGAATACACGCCAGCTCGAAGATAGCTGGGAATCTCAGGGGCAATTTCCCGAAAAATTTATTGAAGTTGTAGATGAAGCATTATCAACCTCCCTGTTTACCGATGTATATTTTTCACCCGGTGAAGTAAGCGGCTGTAACGACCCGAGTCTTGAAGTCTACAGCTACGAAAAAACAGGAAAGAACTTTAATCCATCAGTTGAAACACCCGGAATTGTTTGTGATGGTTTTGGCATTTCACAATCACGAATTCGCACAAACCTAGACGACTGGCGCTGGAATAGTAAAGTTACGTTCGACTCCCATCGTACAATGACCCTCGCGTTGATAGATCTTAACGACCGACGAATTTTAGGCCATCTGGGTTTTACCATCAATCAGGAATATTTGCTAAATGAGTATCTGCCCGAAAAAATGAAAAAACAGTTCGGTTCGGCCGATGATAGCGGAATTGTTGTTTGGCTGCGCGATTGGGTGCAAGACGAGATTTTAGCCGGCAGCGACGATAATTACACCTACGACCGAGACACCTACCCGATCGACCTGCGACAAAGTTTTTCCAGTTCATTCGACGACTGGACAATCCACGCATCTTTTATAGACTCCCCAACGGTAGCTGCATCAAACATATCACTGCAGCGAAACCTTATTGTCCTGGGCTTTGCAGTATTTGTACTCTTTGGGGCATTGATGTTCATCTTTATCAACGCCAAGCGGGAACGGGAACTGGCTGAACGACAGGCCGGTTTTTTGGCAAATATCACACATGAACTAAAAACACCATTGGCTGTTATGCAGGCAGCCGGCGAAAATATTGCCGACGGACGAGTAACAGACGGAGAACGATTAAAAAGCTATGGCGATCATATTTTTACTGAATCCGTTCGGTTGAAAAAAATGATCGAGAAGCTGCTTGATGCTGCCAAAGTAGATTCCCAACAAACCATGGCCGAACAGGCTCCGCATCAAATCAGTAATCTGGTCCGCGAGTTTCACGAAGCCAACCAACGCTATATTGAGCAGAAGGGATTTAAGTTTACCTTCGAGAGTGATGACCAACTTCCACTGGTAATGATCGATCCTGACCACCTCGATACTATTCTGAATAATCTTGTTGAAAACGCGATAAAATATAGCTCTGACTCGAAAGAAATTAAGTTATCCGTAACATCAGATAAACAAAAAGTTACGTTGCAGTGTACCGATTCCGGCCTGGGTATTCCCAAAAAATCACTCGGGCTAATTTTTGATAAATTTTACCGTGTTGAAAATACCATGACTGCCAAAACCAAAGGCCACGGCCTGGGGCTATCAATCGTTAAGAAGATGGTTCAGCTTAATAACGGTCAGATATCCGTTAAAAGCCGGCCCGGAAAAGGATCTACATTTACCATTACATTTCCCGCATTTCTTCAAAAAGGAGATGAGCAGACTACACACAAAACATCTACAACTAACGGTGTGGATGTACAGAACAGAAAAGCTATAGATGACTATGTCGAATAACCCTGAAAAAAGTATACTCGTTGTTGAAGATGAACCAAGCTTGGTTTTTACACTTCAGGACACACTGGAGAATGAGGGTTACCAAGTACATGTTGTTTCTGATGGCGAAAAAGCCATTGAGAAGGTAAAAGATGTATCACCCGATCTGCTCCTGCTAGATTTGATGCTGCCCGGAAAAAGTGGTTATGAAATCTGCAAAGAGATACGTGAACTTAAATACACGTTTCCCATTATAATGCTTACGGCCAAAGATCAGGAAGTGGATAAGGTAACCGGTTTGAATATTGGGGCTGATGATTACATCACAAAGCCGTTTGGCGTAAAAGAGCTACTTGCCAGAATTCAGGCCCGTTTGCGCAGAGCCAGCAGCTACTCAAAATCAGGCCCGCTTGAAATGCTCACACTGGGGGATGTAACGATCGACCTGAAGGATGGAAAGGTATCTAAACCTGACGGAGTTGAGCACGAACTTTCAACTCGAGAGGTAGAGATGATTCACTACCTGGTACAAAGAGCCAACCAACCTATCTCAAGGGATGAACTACTCGAAAAAGTGTGGCGATATGAATACAGCACAAACACCCGCACAGTGGATGTTCACGTATCAAAACTTCGGGCCAAGATTGAATTAAACCCGGATGATCCCCGCTANCTGGTAACACTGCACGGTGTAGGCTATATGCTAAAAATTAATTAATTGGCAAGTTGTAGATTCTGTTCCACAAACGCTGCGAAACCCTCAATTTGATCTTCCAGCAGACCTTGTAACATATCTGAGGAGAGTCCTTTCTCCTCATCAAAATTGTCGTTTACTCCCTGTATAAACATCCGCTCAGGATATATTAATGCTTTCCTGTATACCAAAATTTGCTGCAGATGCTCAACCGGCCTCAGCGCTCCAAACGATCCTGCAGCTTCACCAATAAAACTTACCGGCTGTTTAGCAAGNGCCTGCGGAAAAGGCAGATAATCGATAAATAGTTTCAGTACACCGGGAAAGCCACCGTTATACTCCGGCACAACAAACAGGAAGCCATCAGCATCTAAAAATCGTTCATTAAACTCCTTCACTGCTGGAAGATCCTTTCCATACTTCCCCCCCACTACATCTTCGAAAGGGAAATCTTTAAGTGAAAATACCTCCGTTTCCGCATATTCACTTAATAGCGAATTNGCATAATTTGATACTTTCAAAGCGTTTGAATTGGGTCGATCCGTAGATGACAATATGTGAATCTTACTCATTAGATCTTAGTTGATTTATTTTCTTTGCAATTTGTTTAACATTAAACATTTAATATACCAATAGCGTTCTCAAAATTTCAACAAATCTGAGAACTTTTTCGTCTCATCCTCATTTGAAAAAAGGGCTGTTATTTTTTTGTGGGAGTTCATCACCCTATACATATTAAAAAAGCGCTTACATAAGAATAGTTAATTTAAATTATTAAATTTCTATAATTGCCTAATTATTTTGCATAGAACGGGGATCGATAATAAATTAAGATCAGTCTAACATATGTGATTTACCTACAAACCATTTGAACTTTGGTTCTTTCATAAAGAGCTCGTGTTATGGTAGACACCGAGCAATAGCTCCAATAAGGCTCACCCGGAATGGAAATTTCCGGGTGAGTATTTTTTATACCTCTTACCTATCTCCTCTCTTTTTTATCTTTTGCAGCCGCTGCCAAAGTTTCGGCTCCCTACCCTGGTCTCCCGGCTCAAACCACTTTTTATTTCTGAGGGAGTCCGGCAAATACTGTTGATCTACCCAGTTAAAAGTATGGTCATGCGGATATTTATAATCGGCTGAAGCATTTTCCACATCAAGGTATCTCGATGCCAGTTTATTGGCCGTTTTATCCCGCAGATGAGAGGGCACTTCATCAATCCCCTTCTTTTTAATTTCGCTGCTCACCTCAAACACCGCCTTCGTGCTATTGCTCTTGGCCGATAATGACAGAAAAATTGCCGCGTGCGCCAGGAAATAAAACCCCTCAGGCATTCCCGTTTTAACAAAACTTTCGTGTGCCGAATGAACCACCGTAAGTGCGTATGGATCGGCCATCCCCACATCTTCCGAAGCAAAAATCAACATGCGCCTGAACAGAAAATTGGGATCTTCCCCTCCTTCAAGCATGGCGTTCATCCAGTAGAGAGCCGCATCAGGGTCTGATCCCCGCATAGATTTGATGAACGCCGACGCATAGTGGTAATGCTCATCACCGGTGCGATCGTACCGCACTGACCGTTTTTGAATAGACTCTTTTGCAATTTCAAGATCAACCCTCGTAGTTCCGCTCTTCTGTTTCGGGGTCGATAGTACCGCCACTTCAAGGGCATTCAGCGCATTTCGAATATCACCGCCGGCATACTCGGCCAGATGACCCTCAGCCTCGTCCGTTAGCTCAATATCCATAAAACCCAGTCCGCGCTCGTCATCTGCAAGGGCACGTTTCAGCATTGTGGTTACATTCTCTTTCGTGAGCGGATGGAGCTCAAAAAGCTGACAGCGAGAGAGCAGAGGGCTCACCAATGAGTAGAACGGATTTTCAGTGGTGGCACCAACAAGCGTAATAATTCCCGATTCCAGATGCGGCAGAAGGGCGTCCTGCTGAGCTTTATTCCAGCGATGAATCTCATCCACAAACAGGATCGTCTTTTTATTATTTGCCCGTTTTTGCTGTTCCGCTTTACCAACAACTTTACGAAGCTCTTTAATACCATCAAGCACGGCGTTTATCACTTCAAACCGTGCCTCAATCTCTCGCGAAATTACATGAGCCAGCGTTGTTTTTCCCGAGCTTGGCGGGCCATAAAAAATCAACGATCCCATCACGCCGCTCTCAATCATCCGGCGAAGCATTTTTCCTTCCCCCACCAAATGCTCCTGGCCCACAAACTCTTCGAGATTTTTAGGGCGCATTCTTGTTGCAAGTGGCTGACTGGAGCCCCCATTTTCATCGGCAGCTTGAGGACTCCTCTTCAAATAGATCCATGATTGTGCAAATTTTTTAACTGAATATTAGAGATGGGTATTGATAATCATCAAAAAATATGTTTATTGATAATAACATCTAAATCAAACCGGGGAGAAACCTTATGAAAGTTAAAGATATCTTAAAACGTAAAGGCAGTGATGTTTACACCGCTGATCCTGACGATACGGTATTTGATGCCATTGCTAAAATGGCAGATCTAAATATCGGTGTGCTTGTAGTAATGAAAAACGACAGGCTTGTGGGAATTATATCTGAACGCGACTACCGCAACAAGGTGATTCTTAAGGGCAGAGCTTCTAAAACCACAACTGTAAAAGAGATTATGGTTGATCAGGTACTTTGTGTTGAACCCAACGAGAAGATTAATCTATGCATGAAAATTATGTCAGAAAAAAAGATCCGTCACCTTCCCGTAGTGAATGATCAAAAAGTCGTTGGATTAATTTCTATCGGGGATGTGGTTAAATCGATCATTGATAAGCAAAAAATTGAGATCAATTCGTTAAAGAACTACATCGCTACCGGTGGCGCATATCCGGCATAATGCCAGTTTTTTTACTTAAATAGCTACAAGTTCTTAAATATAAAAAAGCGCCTAATCCAAATCCGGAAAGGCGCTTTTTTTAATATCTAAACAATCAGAGCGGTAAGTTATCGTGCTTTCGTTTCGGCACAGAGTCTACTTTGTTTTGGCAAAGTTCAAATGCACTGATCAGTTTTTCGCGCGTTTCACTCGGCAGAATCACATCATCAATAAATCCGCGAGCTGCTGCTTTGTACGGATGTGCAAACTCTTCGCTATAGTGATCTTCCAGCTCCTTCTGTTTCGCTTCGGGATCGTCCGCATTGGCAATCTCTTTTCGAAAGATGATTTCCACAGCCCCTTTGGTTCCCATCACCGCAATTTCTGAGGTTGGCCACGCCACGTTATAATCAGCGCGAATATGCTTGGAGTTCATCACATCGTAAGCCCCGCCATACGCTTTGCGGGTAATTACCGTCATTTTCGGCACGGTAGCTTCGCAAAATGCGTAAAGCAGTTTGGCACCGTGCTTAATGATACCTCCCCACTCTTGATCGGTGCCGGGCAAAAATCCGGGTACATCTTCAAATACCACCAGCGGAATATTAAACGCATCGCAAAAGCGAACAAAACGTGCACCTTTTACGGAGGCGTCGATATCCAGCACGCCGGCAAGTGAAAGCGGTTGATTCGCTACAATCCCAACCGAGCGTCCATCAAGCCGGGCAAACCCTACCACAATATTATCGGCATAATGCTCATGAACTTCGTAAAAGGAGTCCTTATCCATCACCCCATCAATAACATCTTTGATATCGTACGGCTTGTTGGGATTATCCGGCACAAGTCTGTCCAGCTTTTCAGCCTTTGCTCCATCCGGCTTTTGACCATCTTTTCGAGGCGGTTTCTCCTCACAGTTCAGCGGCAAGTAGCCCATCAAATCGCGAATATTGTGGAGGCAGACGGCATCGTTATCTGCCGTAAAATGAGCCACACCCGATTTGGTTCCGTGAGCTGACGCCCCTCCCAAATCTTCGGATGTAACCTCTTCGTGCGTAACGGTTTTCACCACGTTGGGCCCCGTAACAAACATATAGCTGGTATCCTTCACCATATAAACAAAATCGGTAAGCGCCGGGCTGTAAACAGCTCCGCCGGCACACGGGCCCATTACCGCAGAAATTTGCGGCACAACACCCGAAGCCATAGAGTTTCGCCAAAATACTTCCGCATATCCGCCGAGCGAGCTCACTCCCTCCTGGATACGTGCACCACCTGAATCATTCAGTCCGATGACCGGAATGCCATTTTTCATGGCAAGGTCCATAATTTTGCAGATTTTTTCGGCGTGTGTTTCTGAAAGCGATCCGCCAAAAACCGTAAAATCCTGGCTAAAAACGTACACCGGCCGATCGTTAATTTTTCCGTACCCGGTTACCACACCATCGCCCAACACTTTTTTATCTTCCAGTCCAAACGCCGAGCTTCGATGTTCAACAAAGGCATCAATCTCATTAAAGCTACCTTTATCAAGCAGAATATCTATTCGCTCGCGTGCTGTTAATTTTCCCTTTTCATGTTGTTTTTCGATACGTGCTTTTCCGCCCCCGAGCTCTGCCTGTTTTCTCAGTTCGGCAAGGCGTTTTACTTTTTCATTTTCACTCATTCGTAATCAGTTTAGGTAGATTGATATTCTTTAAAATATGCATGCAGCCGGTCTGTAAAATCAACGGCGGCCTCATCATACATATCCACGAGGTTTCTCGCAAAAATCTCTTTCTCAATATATTTCGATGCCGATTTCCACTCCTCCTTTTGTGCGATATCGATTAGTGCCTGGTCGTAAGCGGAATCAGAACCTCCAAAAATCTCCTCAACAAAACGGTCGCGATCATCTTTAAGCCATTCTTCAATCTTTTCAGACTCTGCGCGGCTATCATCCGACTCCTTCGTCAAATCAATAATCGGCTCGTCAATAAATCCATCCTCATCCACATTTTCATCTTCACCAGCAGCAACTTCATCCTCTTCGCCCATATAAGCCTTCCACATCGGCGATTCGCCCTCATCATCTTCCTCTTCTTCAGGCTCTTCCGAAACCCAGTTAAACGCCTCCTCTTCAGATTCAGGTTTCGGGATATCTTTTTCCGATATTTCAAACCGGCTTGACAGCGAACTGTATTCTTCCTCGCTTTCCTCCTCTAACTCTTCATTTTTTTCGGGTTGATGAACGTCGCTCTCCTCCTCCGCTTCCAAAATATCTTGCGGATCTTCATCCACCTTGGGGAATTCATCCTCAAAAGAATCCTCCCGGCCTTCAAACATTCTAGAGAGAGAATCTGAGTCGTCATCCGGCTCTTCCTCCTCATCAGATACATCATCAAACTGAAAGATACTGTGGAGTGGCTTATCATCGTCTTCTTCCTCATCTTCAGTATCCGCATCAAACTCTACATCCTCATCTTCAATCGGAGAGATAAACCGCCGCTGATGAAAACTATTTACAATGGAATCGTCATCCTCTTCTTCATCCTCATCAAACACAATATCAGTTTCATTCGGTAACGGATTGAAATCTTCCGATTCCTCCGGTTCAGTCTCATCTTCGTCCAGTTTATCTAGCGAATAGAGATCAAAACGTGCTGCCGATTCTTCATCTTCCTCCCGGTCTGTCAGATCCGGCTCATTTTCTTCTTTCTTTAGCTCCGATTTTTCAGGCCCCGGATCTTGTAGTGATTTATCTGTCTTCGGCATTTTTTTATCGGGCACGTCAAACAGCGTAGAATCGTCATCATCATAGCTTGACTCTTTCAACAAATCCGGGGCGGAAAGTTGCTCTATAAATCCTGTTTTATTCAACGAGGTGTTTAGATAATCAAACCTGCGGGAGATGTTATACATCTCTTTATCCTCAAAAAAGGCGCGGAAAAGATCCGTATCTATCGATGGACCGACAAGTTTAAAGAGCGGCTCCAGGAGCTGGGTCCAGTTTAAGGGGTTATAATTTTTAATCAGGCGTTCATCAATCCGAGTAATAACGGATTTACAGTTTTCCAGCGTAAGTTCTGTCTTTCCCTTCTTATCGAGATACCGCACCAGTGTGTTCGACAGATGTTGATTTACCGTTACAAACCGGGTTCGTTTTTCTACTTGCTCTTTGGTAAGCGTTTTTTCATCACCAAAAATAATGGCCGGAATGGCGGTTCGCGGCTGTATAATTACGTCCAAAACATCACCTACAGCCGTTTCGAAAACCGCGTTTTTAAAGGAGGCCGGCATCCGAACTTCGCCTACAATAGTATCGATAAATTTATCCCACGCCTTTTGTACTTTTTTATCCTCCATATCGGCCCACTCGGAATGTGGTGGAACAATAGATTCGCTTAAATAGCGGGTTATTTCCAGGATTGCCCGATCGGTTACAAATCCGGGAATATCAAGTTCGTATAAATCATCGGGTGTATAAAACTCCCGGTCCTTGGGCAGTTGCGAAACAATGTTTTCGGTAAGTTGGCGTACGAGTCGCTCCATAGCTGAATGATATTTTTTGACAATATAGGGGTTCAACACCATTGTTCGAAAACAATATGTGAATTTTCATTACGACTTCATGTAAGAATTCTTTAATCTTGTTCCCTGTTATCTAAGCTGAAATATTCACGGTAGTTCCAATCCCTTTTATGATCCGGCTCGAGCTTAAAAATTTATCGAAACGGTACGGCACCCACACCGTCATTCGTGATCTCTCCGGTGTCTACACCACCGAAGTGCTCGGTATTGCGGGTTCAAACGGCGCCGGTAAATCTACGCTTCTGCAATCTATAGCCGGACTGCTGAAACCAACTTCGGGGTCCGTTGAGTGGCAGCGATCTAATCAAACCATTGACGCCGAAGCATTACGTGAAAATCTCGGCTTTGCAGCTCCTTACGTGCAGCTTTACGAAGAGCTGACAGTTTTGGAAAACCTGACATTTTTAAAAGATCTGCACCCGCCAAACTCTACGGCCGATCCCGACGAACTTATACGGCAATTCCAGGCGGACCCGTTTCGGGATGATCTCTACGGAGAGCTCTCCACCGGTCAGCAGCAGCGCGTAAAATTTGCTGCAGCCTCCATTAATCAACCCGATATTCTATGTCTCGATGAACCAGGCAGCAACCTCGATACCTCCGGACTCGAACTCATCAGGCAGTGGCTCGATCAAATCAAAGATAAAAACGGGATGGTAATTTTGGCATCTAACCAGCAGGATGAGCTGGATCTCTGCAGCGAAATTATTCAGCTCTGACGATTAGGACTCCTCTTTTATCAATCCTGAACGGTACGCTTTCAGCAGATTTTCAAGATCCTCAATTCTCTGCTTGATGTCCCTGCCTGCATCAGTATCTTTTACGCGAATGCGCTGGGTATTATGCTCCAAAATTTTTGTATTCGAGTGAATATCAATCTCCTCCTCAATCGCTTTCTCTTTCGACACAAACGATTGGTGCGCAGCAAGAAGAAGGCCGTAAGAGTTAAAGATCAATGTATATCCGGCAATACCTGTTTTGGATTGATACGCTTTGGCAAATCCGCCATCGATAACCAACAGTTTTCCATCTGCTTTTACGGGGCTCTCCCCTTTTTTCACCTCCACCGGCACATGTCCATTTACGATGTGCCCCTTCTCCGGAGAAACCCCAAACTCTTCCAGTATCTTTTTGGCGGTTTCAGGTTTTGTGCGATAATCATAATAGGGATTCATTTGCTCTTTATGGGTGGAGCTGTCCTCAATGAAATAGCGTTCGAACGTAGCCATCTTATCCTTTCCAAAAAGCGGTGATTGAGATCCGCTCCAGAGATACCACAACGTATCTTGGCCACGCAGCTTCGCTTCCGGGTCATTTTTCGAAAAATATCCCTGCCGGCTCAATCTCTCCAGGTGATCCATAAACTCTTTTGCCCCATATGTTTGTCCATCTACCGTAAAATGGCGGAGCTGCCCCTTTTCGGTCATGGGGATACAGCCGTGATAGAGCAAATTGTCATTAATTACCTTGTACATTGTTCCTTTGGAGTATAAAAAACGAACGTGCTTCTGCAGCCGCTCGCTGTTTTTAAATGAGAGAACCAGTTTCTCCATCACCGTTTTTTCCTGATCAGATAGTTTGTAAGGATTTTCAGGGTCAATCGTCGGAAAGTGCGTATCCTTCATCGAGTACGTTTTGCCGTCAACCTCAACCGTGCCGTTGGCGAAATCGATTTTGTCAAGCAGTAGTCGATCATCCATTCTGTAATGAGGCCTACGCTTGATAATTTGCCCCTCAACCTTTAACTGTATGATGGAGATCGCTTTCTGCATGCGGGCCATCATCAACTGTTCATTCTCCGTAAACTGTTCAGAGGCATCCTTAGGCCGAAAAAGATCGCAGGAATCCTCCCCATAGTTATCAACCGCAAGCGATACCAGCGGCAACATACTGATGGCGTACCCATTCTCCAGCGTCTCCATATTTGAGTATCGTAATGAAACGCGAATTACGTTAGCAATACACGCCTCGCTACCGGCGGCAGCACCCATCCAGACGATATCGTGGTTCCCCCATTGAAAATCTACGGCATGATGGTTCATCAGCTCATCCATAATAATATGCGCGCCGGGCCCGCGATCGTACACATCGCCAATTACGTGAAGTTTGGAGATCGTCAGCCGCTGAATCAATCCCGCCATGGCCGTTATAAACGCACCGGCCCTGCCTGTCTCGATAATCGTTTGAATGATACTGCTGTAATACTCCTGACGATTTTTCGTCCCCTCCTGTTCGTGCAAAAGCTCCTCGATGATATAATTAAAATCTTGCGGCAGGGCTTTTCGTACTCTGCTTCGGGTATATTTCGATGAATAAATCCGACATAACTTAATCAGTTGAAAAAGCGTCTTTCGATACCACGCCTCCGGATTTGATATCTTCTTCAGTATCACCGGAAGTTTCTGCTCCGGATAGTAGATTAATGTGGCCAGGTTCTTTTTTTCCTCTTCATCCATCGTGTACTCAAACACCTCTTCAATTCGGCGCTTAATAGATCCCGACCCGTTCCTAAGCACATGAGAAAATGCCTCGTACTCGCCGTGAATATCCGACACAAAATGCTCTGTACCCTTAGGAAGCTCAAGAATGGCACTTAAATTTATGATCTCAGTAGATGCACTTCTGATAGACGGGTACTGCTTGGCCATCAGTTTCAAATAGCGTAAATCCTGATCAGTCTGGGGCATAATTTTAAACTTTAACTCTTATAATGAAGTGTAAACTTAATATAGGCCACATCCGTAAAGTTCCAAGCCTGAACCCCGATTAATTAAACCTAAACAGCGTTTTTGATATTTCAATTCTCCTAAACCGTTCATTTTTAAACAGTTAACCGACATGCCAATCCATTCACGAATCACTAATTTTCGACTTATAACTCAATAACACATATCTTTTTCGTAATGGTTATCTTCTATTTTCACATTGCAAACAAAAACTGTAAGCTTGGATTCTCTGAACCGCCGGTAAGTTAAATCCGAAACTAATAGCCGTTTTACTGATAACTTTATGGATTCATATAGCCGTAAAAGCCCAAAATATTATCGTATTTACGAAGATCTTCTCAAAAAAATCCATGATGGAGAATTTGAGGAGAACGATCGATTTCCAAGCGATACCGAACTCGTAAAAGAGTTTGATGTAAGCCGGGGAACGGTTCGCGAGGCGGTAAAAATGCTGTTAATGCAGGGCTATCTTGTGCGTAAGCAGGGAAAAGGCACCTTTGTTACGTACAAAAAAATTGAGCAGGATTCTGATAAGCTGATCGGGTTTAGTGAACTAATGAAGCGTCACAATATCAAACCGACAGCAAAAGTTGTAGCCAAAGAGATTACTCAACCACCGGGCGAAATTAAGCGGCTCATGCAGTTGCAAGATAGTGATAAGGTCGTTCATCTTATTCGTGTGCGGTATGGTGATGATCTCCCGCTAATCATTGAGCGCTCTTATTTTAACTACAAATTTTTCGAGCCGATTTACTCCAAAGATCTCGAAAACAACTCCATTTTCGGCCTCCTCTATCAACACACGGATACAAAACTTGGAGAAGCCACTCAGCGAATTGAGGCTATGAGCACCGCTCAGGAAGAAGCAGAATTACTGAATGTTCCCATAAATACCCCCCTACTACTTTTAAAGCGATTAATACAGACGAAATCGGGGGAATATTTCCAGTATTCAGAAGATGTGTATAGAAGCGACCGCATCGGTTTTACAACTCGTACGAGCCCTTATTACGACGATCATAATGACTCCGGCCTCCCTATCGATATTGCCGGAGATGACCTGCAGGAAATTATCGGGCAGGATGACTGACCCTGCCGACTTATATTAATGCATCTCATTTTAAGCTGTACATTCAATACGTAAGCAGTCCATACAGCTAACTATAGACTGCTAGTTCTACGAATCTCCTCTAATTTGTTTTTGTGGTTCGCTAAAAATGCGAATTATTTTTTTACGCCTACAAAGAACTCATCCCACTGCACAACAGTCTTTTACACATTTATAAACCCATCTTAATATCTTCCACCCCCTTTCTTTACATTAAATTTTATAATTTCTCCTTGCTTTACTGGAAGCGCTTTTACATATTTATACCAAGTTGTATAGACAACTATACATATAAGCCGTTTAGTCGATAATCGTAATTAAAAATCTTTCGCTATGCCTGAAAAATATATTTTAGCCCTCGATCAAGGTACTACAAGTTCAAGAGCCATTGTGTTTGACAAAAAAGGTTCTATCATCTGTTCTGCGCAAAAAGAATTTAAACAGATCTACCCCGAGGCCGGATGGGTAGAACACGATGGAAACGAAATCTGGTCATCCCAGGCAGGTGTAGCGGCAGAAGCCATTGCACAAGGTGGAATTAATGGAAATAACCTCGCCGCAATCGGTATTACCAACCAGCGAGAAACCACTCTCATTTGGGACCGAAAGACAGGTAAACCTGTCTATAACGCCATTGTTTGGCAAGACAGGCGTACGTCCGACTATTGCGATAGACTAAAAAAAGATGGCCATGCTGAAATGTTTCAGGAGAAAACCGGGCTGATTCTCGACTCATACTTTTCTGCCACAAAGGTGAAATGGATTCTAGATAATGTTGAAGGTGTACGGGAACGAGCTGAAAAAGGGGAATTGGCATTCGGTACAATGGACAGCTGGCTGGTGTGGAATTTTACACGTGGTGAGCTGCACATTACCGATGTAACCAACGCCTCCAGAACGATGATGTACAACATCCACAGTGGAGAGTGGGATAAGGAGATTTTAGATCTTCTTGATATTCCGGAATCCCTCCTCCCTGATGTGAAAGCCTCCAGTGAGGTATATGGGCGAACAAAAACCACCATTTTTGCCAGTAAAGTGCCCATTGCCGGAATCGCAGGAGATCAGCAGGCGGCACTTTTTGGTCAGCGATGTATTGAGCCGGGAATGCTGAAAAACACCTACGGTACCGGATGCTTTATGGTGATGAACACGGGTGACAAACCGATCAAATCGGAAAATAACCTGCTTACAACCATTGCCTGGGAGATTGATGGAGAGACCACCTACGCTCTCGAAGGAAGTATTTTTATCGCCGGTGCTGTGGTGCAATGGCTGCGGGACGAGCTGCACCTGATTCAGCAGTCCGCAATGGTAGAGGCACTCGCTGAAACCGTTGACGACAATGACGGAGTTTATGTAGTACCCGCATTTGCAGGGCTCGGTGCTCCCCACTGGAATCAGCATGCAAGAGGAACATTGTAGGCCTTACCCGCGGATCCAATTCTGGGCATATCGCCAGGGCCTCTCTTGAGGGAATAGCCTATCAAACCATGGATGTGATTAACGCCATGAAGGCCGACTCCGGCATCGACATTAAAGAGCTTCGTGTAGATGGCGGAGCCACCAAAAACAATCTATTGATGCAGTTTCAATCTGATATCCTCCAAACGCCCGTAATCCGTCCTAAAATATTGGAGACGACGGCTCTCGGTGCAGCATACCTCGCCGGTCTCGCCGTAGGATACTGGAAAGATCATGACGAGATTAACAAACAGTGGCAGGAAGACAATCGGTTTAGCCCCCAGATGTCTGAACCGGACGCCAATGAACTAATTACCGGTTGGAACAGAGCTTTGGCAGCTGCAAACGCTTGGTCTAAGGCATAAAATTTAAGACGGTACAGGCTTTAGCGGCCTGTATCGCTCTTTTCTCCGAAATATTGAATACAATTATCAACAACTATGGAAACTGATCGAAATAAAATGTTGGAGAGCCTTAAGTCAGGCTCAACGGAATGGGACGTAATAATTATTGGCGGTGGAGCTACCGGTCTGGGTGCTGCTGTAGATGCCTCATCAAGAGGATACAAAACCTTACTATTGGAACAGCACGATTTTTCTAAGGGTACATCAAGCCGCTCCACAAAACTGGTACATGGTGGTGTTCGATATCTGCAGCAGGGAAATATCTCCCTGGTACTTGAAGCACTTCGCGAGAGGGGATTACTTCTTAAAAACGCTCCGCATATTGCTACTACTCAGTCGTTTATCGTTCCAAACTACAAATGGTGGGAGCGACCTTTCTACGGTATTGGGATGAAAATGTACGATCTTCTTGCCGGAAAACTCGGTATCGGATCGTCCAAACATTTAAGCAAAAAAGAGACGGTCGAAAATATTCCTACCATTAACACCGATGGCCTGCGGGGTGGCACCCTCTATTACGATGGGCAGTTCGACGACTCCCGTCTCGCGGTCAACCTGGCGCAAACAGCACTCGAGAATGGTGCAACAATTCTGAACTACACCAAAGTAACCGGTTTGATGAGCGCCGATGATAAAATTACCGGCGTTACGGTTACCGATGCCATATCCGGTGAGCAGATAAAAGTTGAAGGTAAGACGGTTGTCAACGCTACCGGAATTTTTACGGATGACATTCTGAAAATGGAAGATCCGGACAGGAAAAATATGATCGTAACAAGCCAGGGAGTTCATGTTGTGCTCGATAAAAAATTCCTGCCCGGAAAGAGCGCCCTTATGGTTCCCAAAACCGATGACGGCCGTGTTCTTTTTGCCGTTCCCTGGCATGATAAAGTGATCGTCGGAACGACTGATACTCCCGTGGATTATCATATACTGGAACCGGAGGCGCTTGAAGAAGAAATAGATTTTATTCTTGAACATGCAGCGAAATACCTGGATGGAAACCCCACAAGAGATGACGTGCGAAGTATTTTTGCCGGACTCCGCCCGTTGGTTATGTCGACTGATTCCAAGGATACATCGGCCATTTCGCGCGATCATACGCTGCTGGTCTCTCCTGCCGGGCTCATCACCATCACCGGTGGAAAATGGACGACTTACCGAAAAATGGCGGAAGACACCATCAATCAAGCCATAAAAACCGGCGGTTTACAGCACAAAAAATGTGTTACGGAGAACTTAAAAATTCACGGCTGGCAAGAGGAGACCGACAGAACAGATCCCCTTCATGTTTACGGAAGCGACAGCAGCACTATTAAAAAGTTGATCAAGGATCGTCCGGAGCTGGAAGAAAAAATTCACGAACGGCTTCCCTACACCAAAGCTGAAGTTGTTTGGAGCACCCGCAATGAACTTGCAGTAACGGTGGAAGATATTTTAGCCCGACGAACTCGCTCTCTCCTGCTCGATGCAAAAGCAAGTATTGACGCCGCCCCGTTAGTTGCAAAATTGATGGCCGAAGAACAAGGCAAAAACAAAGAGTGGCAAACCGAACAAGTTCAAGAATTTACAGCAGTAGCTAAAAAATATGTGGCCTGATGTCCCGGCCACACTTCTGTATCAAATAAGGCGTGTAATTTTTAGCGTCTACTCACTCGATCAAACCTTAGCCCCAAATAAATAGTAAAATGAGTCCATATATTGCAGAAATAATAGGTACCGCAATTTTAATGCTTCTTGGTAATGGAGTTGTGGCAAATGTACTTTTAAGCGATAGTAAAGGAAACGGTGGCGGCTGGATCGTCATCACATGGGGATGGGGGATTGCCGTATTTGTTGCCGTGTACGTTGTCGGNCAATTTAGCGGTGCTCACATCAACCCGGCCGTAACGGTGGGATTAGCCGGAGCCGGCCTTTTTGAATGGGCGGAAGTCCCTTTTTACATCGCCGCTCAAATGGTAGGAGCCGCAATTGGTGCGCTGCTCGTCTGGCTGACGTATAAAGATCATTTTGCCAAAACCGATGATGGCGACCTCATTCTCGCTGTACACTCCACAGCTCCCGCAATCCGTAACTACCCAAGCAACCTGATGACGGAAGCCATCGGTACCATTATGCTGGTATTTGGTGTGCTCTACCTGGCAGATCCCGGTTTTATTGGATCAAACGGCGAGCTATTGCAAACCATTGTAATAGATGGACAGGAAGTTGGATTTGGCCTCGGCTCACTTTCTGCACTCCCGGTAGGCCTGCTGGTTCTCGGAATCGGACTTTCACTCGGTGGCCCAACAGGATATGCCATTAACCCCGCACGAGATCTCGGCCCCAGAATTATGCACGCTATTCTGCCCATTCCCGGTAAACGAGATAATGATTGGGCATACTCTTGGGTACCCGTTGTTGGCCCCATCATTGGTGCCCTGCTCGCCGCAGGATTGTATCTGCTACTTCAATAATTAATTCCTCCCTTAACCCCAATTAGGTTCAGGAATTCTAATTCAAACTGTGCTGCAGTTCACAAATACTGCAGCCGGTTTAACCCAAAATTTAAGTCTGTTATGAAGAAATTATACCCAACGGTCACGCTACTATTCGCAACTCTATTCATCAGTTTTGCTCTCACTACTTCATCCATTTCAGCTCAAAACTTGTCTTTTGAAACCGAAAACAAATGGGGGTTGGATGTAACCGGTGCTCTGCCGGTATTCCTGGTGGCATCAAGCCACGACGGGTTCGATGCCAATGGCGATGATCAGTTCGCTACCCGCGTAATGTCCGGTTTTAATCCCGGCAATATCACCTTCACTGCACACGCTCCTACCCAAAATGGAGTTGATGTATCTGCAGTGTTTCAAATCAATCATCACCTGCACGGCCCCAGCATTCAAAACGATGGACTTTTTGAAGGCCGTATTGCAGATATTATAATTGCCGGCGATTTTGGAACCATAAATGCCGGAAAAGGCTTCGGAATTTTCAACAGCAGTTCCATTGGTGATGCCGGCAGCGGTATGGGAGTGGGACGGTTCGCCGGGCCTGATGCCGCTGATGCCACCCTGGGAAGAATCGGCTCGGGATATACCTACGCCAATTTCAACCCCCGCATTACCTACACTACGCCCGATCTTGGTGGCTTTTCGCTCAAGGCCGGATTAATCAACCCCGAAAAACCCGGTGGCGGCAGTTCCAATATTGAAACACCCTCCCCGCGACTGGAGGCCCAGGTTGATTACACCTTTAACCTTAACGGCAGTCCTATCCACGTATGGGCCGGCGGCCTCTATCAAAACGTAGACGTTGTAGATGAGAACTTCGATTTCAATCTCTCCGGCTGGGATACAGGACTTCAGGTAACCCTCTCTGGGTTAACAGTAACAGGCTCATACTCCGAAACGAAAAGTATTGGCGCTGATGGACTCATCGGCATCAATATTTCCGGGGGCAGCGCGCTCGATCAAGCCGATGTTGACGGCAGCCAATGGTACACCGAAGCCACATACAACTTCGATCGATTACTATTGGGAGCCAGCTACGGTGAGGGACATCAGGATGAAAATTCCACACCCGTAGGTGCCGCACAGGAAGTAACCAATGAGCTCCTCATGGGTTTTGCCCGATACCGGGTAACGGATAATCTAACACTCATGACAGAGGCACAAACCTTTGCGTCAGAATCACAAGCAGACTACTCCGCATTAATTCTTGGTACACAAATTACTTTTTAACACACCCCATATAGTTTCAACAAACAGTGCCCCTGCAGAGCAAAAGTGCCGGGGCACTTTTTTTTATCAAAATTCGATTAATGTTCTTTNAAANTTTTNCAGATAGAAGTCTCCCCTTCCAAGGGGAGATATAGAGGGGTGTCCATTGAATTTTTCACTCGGTCTGTTGCTGATTTAGGTTCACAGTTTTATAATTATATAGTCAAACTCAGGCTACCTGTAACGGTTTGATGAACGCCTAAAATCAAGAAATTGAACCTTACGAAACCCTCAGCTTTGCTTATCTTCTTTTTCAACCCCCAGCTACTTCATCAGTAATTATAAATCCAGACAGGTCGGAATTCATGTACAGTAACAACGATCAGCAACTCGCAGAACAGCTTTTAAACCACAGCGTAGAACTACAAGAAGGGCAAAATATTCTCCTGCAATGCATCGGGTTAAACGGAGTAGGGCTAATCCGTGCCTTGGCCGAGCTCGCCAGAAAAAGAGGTGCACACCCATTCATCAAACTGGAAGATCCCGAGATAAATCGAATTCTGCTGGAACAGGGAGATGACGACTTCTGGAAAAATCAGACCGAAGCCGACCAGCTTCCGCTTATGAAAAACATGGATGCCTTTATCGGTATTCGCGGCGCAGAAAATATCTACGAAAATTCGGCTGTACCTAAAGAAGCTAATAAAGCCTATTCCGACCATTTTCTCGATCCCGTACACTTTAAAGAGCGTGTTAACAACACCAACTGGGCCGTTTTACGATACCCCTCCGCTGCATTTGCGATGAACGCCAAAATGCCTACCGAGGCCTTTCGACAGTTCTATTACGATGCATGTTTGTTTGATTATCAGAAGCTGGAAAAGGCTATGAAGCCGCTTGAAGATCGACTTCGAAAAACAGAGATGATTCACCTCAAAGGTGAAGGCACCGATATCGAGTTTTCCGTGAAAGACCAAAACTGGATTCCATGCTTTGGCAAACGGAACATACCGGATGGCGAACTCTTCACCTCCCCCATCTTGGATTCGGTCAACGGCCACATCACATACGCGCCATCGGTCTACCAGGGAAAACCGTTTGAATTC
>SL_3KL_010_SEDDRAFT_10001473_pt1 | contig 21390 bp, 16 predicted proteins | sample SodLakKL_010_SED_2_FD_10381 | JGI IMG/M metagenome (IMG submission 10381) | reverse complement strand
CTCCTTTTATAAGATGGAGCTGCTGATCGACTTCATCGGCGCCGTCTATGGTCAGATCGATCTCAGGATGCTCTTCAAATGTTGTGAGTGGAATACTCAGTGCCTGTGCTTTTTGTTCGGTTACCAGTGAACTCGGGATTCCAAGTATATTTGTCAAATGTCCGCTCTTCAATCGTTCGCTTATTTCAAGCAGCACATAATGCATCGTTGTGCCGGTACCCAGCCCGACGATCATATCCGGTTGGATATAATCAACCGCCCGTATCGCCGCCGCCTGTTTTTCCCGTTTTCGATCATGCATTGGATGATAGCCGCTCACATTTTTCAGCAATACTCTGTTTTAAGGAACGAAACGATTCAGCAAAAACCTCGACTCCCCGATCAAGCAGGTCGTCGGTAATCTTCTGAAGATCGATTCCCGATTGTGAAAGTTTCTCAAGTTGCTTATGCGCTTTCCCTACATCATACGTAAGAGTTTGATCAACGCTGCCATGATCCAGAAATTTATTCAGCGTATCAAGGGGAACCGTGTTTACCGTGTAGGGTCCTATTAATGAATCTACATACAATGTATCGGGATAGGCGGGGTTCTTTGTTCCGGTACTGGCCCACAGAAGTCGCTGTGGTTTTGCACCTTGCTTACTTAAATTATCCCACCGTTGACTCATAAAAAAATTTTGAAATTGCTGATAGGCCACCTTCGCATTTGCTATAGCAATTTTCCCTTGAAGTTCTTTATTACCGCTTCGTTCTAATTCTTTATCCACTGCATTATCCAGACGGCTTATAAAAAATGATGCGACCGAGGAAATTTCATTAACCTGCAGACCGTATTCGTCTGCCGGTCCGTTCATAGCTAAATTTTCCTTCCCATTTAAAAAAGCGCTCGCTACATGCTGATATTGGTTGTAGCCGAATATCAGTGTCACATTAACATTGACGCCTTCGCTGATCAACCGTTCAATTGCCGGAATACCTGCGGGTGTCGCCGGTACTTTGATCATAATATTGGGAAGATTCAGCGAACGGAACAACCTCTTTCCCTCCTCGATTGTTTTTCCGGTGTCATTTGCAATTTCCGGATCCACTTCAAGACTAACGTAGCCGTCAATCCCTCCGGTTTTTTCATAAACCGGTTTTAACATTTCGGCAACTGTACGAATGTCCTCAAACACTACTGCTTCATAGATAGCATCTACCGAATTATGTTGTTGAATTAACTCTCGTAATTGCCGGTCATAATCGGAGCTTCCGGTAATAGCTTTTTCAAATATTGATGGATTTGATGTTACTCCGCTCAATCCTTTATCTATCAATGCTGACAGTTCACCGTTATTAATAAAAGAATGACGAATATAGTCCAGCCATATCGACTGGCCATATTTTGCAAGTTGCTTTAATTTACTCAATGATAAAACCTCCTGTATTTCATTATTGTCCGTTCATTTTCGCGCGTGTCTCTTTCGCTTTTTGAACTACCGCTTCCTCGGTAAATCCATACGCGGGAAATAATTCCTTAATCGGTGCGGATGCCCCAAACTCACGGAGTCCGATAATATCACATTCATCGTGACGACCGGTATACCGGCGCCACCCGAATGTCGAACCGGCTTCCACCGATACCCGTGCATCGACCGATGGGGGTAAAACGGAATCTTTATACTCGCCGCTCTGCCGCTCGAACAGCTCCCAGCAAGGCATACTCACAACCCGAGCCGGGATTCCCTCCTCCATCAATGTATGATAAGCGGATATGCAAAGTTGAATTTCGGAACCCGTACCCATTAATATGACTTCCGGAGTGCTTTCAGAATCCGCAAGGACATATGCACCGCGTAGAGCCCCTTCTGCGGCTGCATACTTCGTCCGGTCAATAGTCGGCATCGCCTGCCGCGAAAGGATCATTGCTACCGGACGGTTTTGTATCTCCATTATATACTTCCACAACACTGCAAGTTCGTTTGCATCTGCCGGACGGATAACATCCAGATTCGGAATAGCACGGAGCGATGCAATCTGCTCCACCGGCTGGTGTGTCGGTCCGTCTTCTCCCAGCCCTATGCTGTCATGCGTGAAAATATATATAGCCGGCTGCTCCATTAATGCGGAAAGCCGTATCGCCGGACGCATATAATCGGAAAATATCAAGAATGTAGCTCCATACGGGCGCAGCTTGCTCAATGCCATACCGTTTACGATGGCCCCCATCGCATGTTCCCTGATACCGAAATGGAAATTCCGTCCGCTATAATTTCCTTTCTGAAAACCATCGGCGCCGTCGATAAGCGTGTTCGTTGACGGAGCAAGATCGGCCGCACCGCCCAATAGCCACGGATGATTCTTTGCTATAGAATTAAGTACCTGGCTGTTTGATTTCCGTGTAGCGACTCCTTTGTCATCAGCGTCAAATTCCGGTATGCATCGATCCCATCCTTCGGGCATTTGATGTTTCTGAATCAGTTCAAATTCTTTGGCAAGATCGGGATATTCACTCCGGTACTTTTGGCATTTTTCATTCCATTCGGCCTCAACGTGTTCTCCTTTTTCCCGGACAGATTCCCGATACTCTTCAACCTCCGGTGGCACATAAAACTGCCGGTCGGGATCCCAACCGTATGTTTCTTTCGTCGCTCTGATCTCGTCTTCCCCCAACGGCGCGCCGTGGGCACCGGTAGTATCCTGTTTATTCGGACTGCCAAAAGCAATATGGCTGTCGACGATTATAAGTGACGGTCTTTCTTTTTCGGTCACGGCATTTTGAAGCGCTCGTTCAAGATATTGGGTATCGTTAGCGTCGCCTACCCGTTGTACATTCCAATTATAGGATAAAAACCGTGTCGCGACATCTTCGCTAAATGCCAATGACGTCTCGCCTTCGATCGTTATGCGGTTATTATCGTATACCCAAATCAGATTACTCAACCCAAGGTGTCCGGCAAGCGACGCAGCTTCGCCCGAAACCCCCTCCATCATATCACCGTCGCCCGCAACTGCATAAACATTATAATCGATTATTTCATAACCGGGGCGGTTAAAATAGTTTTTCAGCCATCGTTCGGCTATTGCAAAGCCGACACTTGTGGCAACACCCTGGCCAAGAGGACCGGTGGTGGTTTCCACACCGGGTGTCAGGCCGTATTCGGGATGTCCCGGTGTTTTACTTCCCATTTGTCTGAAGCTCTTTAAATCTTCAAGAGAAATATCATACCCGGTAATATGCAGCAAGCTGTATAATAACATCGAAGCATGACCGGCCGACAAAATAATTCTATCTCTGTTCGGGAAATCCGGATTGTGCGGATTGAACCGCATAAAATTATCCCATATGGTAAACGCGACAGGCGCGAGCGCCATCGGTGTACCGGGATGACCGGAGCTTGCTTTTTGCACTCCGTCTATTGACAGCGTTCTGATTGTATTGATGATTAACTCATCCGTATCGATAGCAATTTGTTGAACTGTTTCCATCGTACTCCTCCTTCGTTATTCATAATTTTATAAACAATTCGTTCATGCACGCCGGCATTGCACTTCAATTAATTGCATTGTGAAATCCATAATTCCGGCGTGTGGGGAATTTGCCATATCTATCGTAATAATGTAAGGCGAACTCACATATGGTTATTTCCCCAGGTGAGCACATCCTCAATCGGGACATGATCTCCGTAATCCTTACCGTAATAGACACGGTAAATAACCTGGTTTTCATCGATTAAAAAATCCGCGGGGAGTATCGGCTTTTTGTGAATGGTTTTTACATTGAAAAAGCCGCTTGTCATTACCTTAAGCAATTCACCCGGCTTCAGCATTACTTTAAACATGCCGGAGAAAGATTCTTCGATACCGTATTTGACGTACAGATCCAGATCGGGATCAGGTATTATGGAAAACGGTGCACTCTGCTTTCCGGCATATTTCGATATTTCTTCAGCCGTGGCAGCGAATAAAGCTATTATTTCAATATTTTTTTTCTCAAATTCATGATATTGCATTATAAGCTGCCGGATTCTCAAATTGCAAAAAGGACATGATGCTCCTCTAAAGAAACTTAACAATATTTTTTCCCCTCGATAATCTGCCAGGTTTATTTTGTTACCAAGGTAATCATAGCTGCTAAAGTCTATTACTCGGTCATTATTCTGCAACATTTTCTTGTCTTCCTTTTCAAATACATTTTAACGCACTTATACCGGGATTAATGATGTTTATTCGTAACCACTTCAGAATATCCATCCTTATTTGATTTTTCTGTTTGTTCAAAATCCTCTTTACTCGTTTCTGATGCTCCCGGTGTCTTATCAAGTAAACTCTGCAATAAAACGATATCCCTGTGGAAAAACAGGTCCAGTGTCCAATCGATTACTACGCGCAGTTTCCGTTCAATTCCCGGCAACTTTAACAGATATATTGTACGCCAGAGCCACCACGCAAAAAATCCCGAGAACCTGAACCCCAAAATCTCGGCTACTGCAGAACGTCTTCCGAGAGATGCAAGAATGCCGAGCGGTTTATACGAAAATTTTTTCTTTTCTCCATCATTCAATTTAGCAGCAATATTTTCAGCAACAGTTTTACCTTCACGTACTGCATGCTGAGCGGTCGGCGGTGCCTGCTCACCCGATTTCTCATCAATCACTTCTGCACAATCGCCAAGCGCCCATACATCCTGTAATTCGGGAACCTCCAGATATTCATTCACTTTGATTTGGCCGCGTTTATTGTGCGAAACCGGCAGTGATTTCACCAGGGAATGCGGCGAAACTCCCGCCGTCCATATTAAACTTTGGGTCGGAATTGTATCTCCGGTCGAAAGATATATTTCAAATCCGGTCATCGATTCGACCTTCGTCTGCAATCTGAGTTCAATATTTCTTTTCCGGAGTTTTTCAGAGGCATAATCAGCCAGACCTTCATTAAGTTCAGGCAGAATTCTGTTTCCGCCGTGGACTAATACAACCTTCATCTCATCTTTGACTATATTCCGGTAATAGTGGCGCGCGGTATCCAAAAAGTCCCGCAGTTCTGCTGCCGTTTCCACACCTGCAAATCCCCCGCCGACGACCACAAACGTCAGCATCGCTTTCCGCATTTCTCTATCTTCTTCAAGATCGGCATGCTCAAGAACATAAATGATATGATTGCGAAGTCTCATAGCATCATTTAATGTTTTCATCGGTAACGCGTGCTCCGCAATACCCGGGAGATCATAAAAATTCGTAACAGACCCCGGCGCCAATACCAGATGATCGTACTTAATTGTAAACGGTTTGCATTGGTGACAATGCACTGCAGTAATAGATTTACTCTCTAAATCAATTTCCTGAACCTGACTGTTTTGAAACGTGGTATCCCGCAAACAAGCACGAATCGGACTGATCATATGTTTTGCTTCAATTGAACTGGAAGCAACTTCCGAAAGCATAGGAGTAAACAGCAGATAATTCTGCTCACTTATCAATATGACTTCCACCTGTTCATTGCCGGCAAAGATTTTTTCAAGATGTGTAGCTGTATATACACCGCCAAATCCTCCGCCGATCACCACAATTCTTGTTTTTTTTGAATTTATAGGCACATCCATTAAAAATCCCCGATTCAAGTCCATATATCGCTGACACATTTACCGTTAATAAAGTAGGTAATTGAATTTCATTTTTCTGTCCTATAGGCGACAATAATTTAATTGATCGGGCTGTTAAAAATCTGTCGCATTGGTGACTGATTTTAATGGCGCGAAGTATTTAACTATAATCAGTAACCATACTATTTTTTTCTACTTATGGACAGGAGGCAATAATGACCTTGCTCCGGATTTTTTCTATCGGTATAATTTTGATTATTGGTGTAATGCATGCAGTTTTCTCTCAATCCACGGAATCCCCTGCCGTACTCGATCCCTTTCTCGAACGTAAATTATCACAAGACGAACTTCTCCACTTTTACTATGCCGATGATGCCGAACTATCTGATTACGAAGCTGACGAACGGTACAGTATCGTTATTTATGGAGATGAGAACTCATTGAATAATTTGCCGGTGCATATCAATTCCCGTCTCAACGGTTTTGCCACAGCGAATTTGACCTTTGAAGAATTGTACGATATATCAAGACTTTCCGGAATTACAATGCTTGAAATGGGTGCGGAGATGGATATAACCCTCGATGAAAGTTTGCGGGAGATTAATGCTGATTTAGTACACGAAGGTCAAGGATTAAACACCTCTTATACCGGAGATGGGGTTATTATCGGGATCATAGATACCGGAATCGATATATTTCATCCGGATTTCCGCGATGCCGAAAATAATTTAAGTAGCCGAATCGTATCCATTTGGGATACTGAACTTCAGGCGCAGGATGTCGAAAATCCACCGGAAGCGTTTAACTACGGGGTTGAATTCACGAGGGAAGATATTGAAGCCGATTTAGCGGATGGTACCCGTAATCGAGTACGGTCAATAGATAGCAACGGACACGGAACGCATGTTGCCGGAACTGCGGGGGGGAACGGAGAGAACGGAGACGGACAATTTACCGGTGTAGCGCCTGAAGCGGAGTTTATTATTGTTGCATTCCCGAACGGCAGGTTTTCACCTGGGGGTATCATCGATGGAATAAATTACATATTTCAAATAGCCGATGAACGAGGGAAACCGGCAGTCATCAATCTGAGTCTCGGCGGGCATGGCGGTGCACACGATGGAAGAGCTCCGCAGGAACAGGCGATCGATGAGTTTTTCAACAAACCCGGCAGAGCCGTCGTGGTATCAGCAGGTAACAGCGGCACGCAGGAAATTCATACGGGCGGGGTTCCGGTTGCCGGTAATAGTACAACGACGTTTTCACTCGATGTGTCCCATGCCATGCAAGATAATGAAGGTGGAAATAACCTCATACTTAATCTACTCTGGTACGAGAGCGACCAGAATATAGTACCAAATGCAACGCTCACAGTAACGACACCGAACGACCGTGAAATAACCGTCTCCTCCCTTGATCGGGATACCTTGCGAAGCGACGACGGAACGATCGTCGTGGCGGATTTCAGCCAATCAATAACAGACCCCGAAACACGTGTTTTTCTGATTGAAATTACAAATAACAATACCATTCCACCTGCACGGGGAAATTGGAACTTTGAATTACGCAATCTACTCGACGTAGCATCGTTTACATACAATATGTGGATTGTTTCAACTTCTCTCAACGGAGGCAGTGCAGAAGCTGTACCAAATACGGGACGCCGGTTTACCGTTTCAATCCCCGGTACCGCACGCAGTGCTATAACGGTAGGAGCATATACAACAAAAAGAAAATGGCGGGATACGGATGGTCTTCAGCGCGGAATCGAAGCGACGGCCGACGATCTTGCATCGTTTAGCAGCGGCGGTCCTACACGGGATGGGAGATTAAAGCCTGAAATTTCAGCTCCCGGACAGGTTATTGTCGCACCTTTTTCAGACGATGCGAACGCTCCCTCGTTTCTTCGTACAGAAACCGACGGTTACCGAATTATGCAGGGAACAAGCATGTCAGCCCCCCACGTAACCGGAATTATCGCATTAATGATGGAAGCCAACCCTGCGTTAACTTCGGAGCAGATACGCGAGATTGTTAAACAAACGGGCCGTGAAGATTCATTTGCAACAGGATTACCAAACAACGATTGGGGATACGGTAAGGTTAATGCATTGGATGCAATCAATGAAACTATGGCACTTGTCAATATCGTAGATCGCGATAACAATTTACCTGATCAATTCACATTGCACCAAAATTATCCGAATCCATTTAATCCCGAAACGAGGATTATGTATAGTATTCCCTGGCCTGAAAAAGTCACATTAACGGTTTACAATACGATTGGCCAGAGAATCGCAACCCTCATCGACAAAGTACAGGAAGCAGGTTTGTATGAAGCGGTTTTTAATGCATCACATTTACCAAGCGGAGTATATATATATCGTCTGCAGGCGGGAAATCATACCGAATCAAAGCAGATGGTATTGCTGAGATAAAGAATAATCTAACAAGAAGTGAATTATAAAACCCCTCACACCGGGCACCGCCCGGAGTACTCCGTGCGGCAAAACAGCATTAGCGAACTTACCCTGCAAATTTTTGAAGCTTGTCCATATCGAGTATGGTAATAGTCTTTCGCGTAAAGTCGATTATACCCGCTGATTTTAATTCATTAAGCACCGTCGTCACCGTCTGCCGTGCCGCACCGGTAAGTGACCCGATATCCTCATGAGAAAGGTTTGTTTTTATGGTAATCACTCCTTGCTTGATGGTGCCGTAGTCTTCCGCGTGATTGACCAGGAATCCCGCGATACGTTTACGTACATCTTTAAATAACATTTCACTCAACTTCTCTTCGAATTTACGCAGTTTTATTCCGATCCGTTTGGTTATTTCAAGATGAGCAGCCGCATTCTTCTCCAGGACCTTTTCAAAATGCCTTCTCGGGATGGAGCAAACTATTACCTCGCCTATACTTTCAGCTATTTCGTCCCGGGGATGATTATCGTCAAGTAATGATAATTCACCGAAGATCTCCCCCTGGCCAATAACATCGAGTATGACCTGGCGTCCATCTTCCGTTAATCTCGATATTTTTACCTGACCTTCTTTTAGTAAAAAAATTGTATCCGACGGGTCGCCGGGAAAGTATATCGGCTGATTTTTCGAATAACATTTCATGGAGGTCTGCTGATGGATAAATACTCTCATCTCCTCGTCGCATGCTTCAATAAAATTGAAATTTTTTAAATACCACAGTTTTGTTTTAGTCATGTGCAACACCTCCCGTGTATGTATCGATGCGGTTTGTTGTATCGATAAAATTATGTTGTGTACCGGTCAAGTGTGGAAAGTAGCTAATAATGTAAAGAATGTCAAACTAAAAAAATAGAGAATCAGATACAAATAACCCCTTTTCCCGGGGATCAAATCGAGAAAAGGGGTTGGGGCGGCACAGATCGCCAATCACTCCCTCCTTTCAACTTTACTGTGCCTCGGCAAAGCGTACTTCAGGCGCCACTTTCACCGTTAATACCGGATAGAGCAGTCCGACAACCAGAGCAAACATCCAGTGCCGTATCAATGCCATTACCGGCATCATTGCACCTGCCTCAAGTCCCATTGCTCCCATATCGAGCAACGGAAACATAAAGAACCATACGCCGAAAATGGTTTGCAGGGTAATGAACTGCAATGCCCGCGCCCATATCGGACCGACAAAGAGTGATATCAGACCGGCGAATATTATGGCAAGTAAGACACCGTTCGCATAATGGAAAAATACACCCGCAGTTAAACCAACGCCGATTTTACCGGCCAGCAATGCAGGGATATCCCACCATTGTCCCATAGCGATAAGACCGACAAGATCAAAAATGATAGTACCGATAATTCCGGCAATTGCCGCTGCTATTGCAGTTTTTCGTGTGAGTTGCATAATTACGACCTCCTATTGTTAATTGTTATTATGTTGTTGATTAATTTCATATTAACAATATATATTTAAACGCGGATGAGAACCGTCACTGAAGTGACACAGTACAGGAGATGTCATATATGTGACATCTCTTTCAAGCTATTATCCAAAAGGAATATCGAGTGCTTGTCGCAGTTCCCGCTTTATACTATCGATATGTTGAGTAAGACCTTCCCCTGCAGGTATTCCTACCCATCCTTCTCCATCTATTAAGACAGCATTTTGTACCGATATCCTGACTCGTGCAATCCTACGCTGCGGGCCACCGGGTGCTGCGCTACCCCGCGGATTTGCCTCCAATATAAATTTTGTACGCGCTTGACCTGCACCTTCTTCCATCTCATCCTGAAAAGGATTCCGGTAGTTCCACTCCGTTTCATAATATATTCGGTTGCTCGTAATCCTTACTGTAGACAAATTATACAAGAACCTTCCTTCCAGAATGTTCGGAACGTTTTGTACAATATCGTTCACCAATGCGTTGCCGAGACTCGAACGATGATGATAATATCTTTCCTGTGATTCACCAAATATGGAAGCACAGCCGGTAAACCACAAGAGCAGAATGGAAATTATAGAAAAAAGTAATATTGCCCGAACCATCTCAATACCCTCCTTCATGTATCTATTACAAATATTTACAAACATTGCCGGATTATCCCACATTTAATGTATTATTCACTGATAGCCCGGCAGATAACGGATAATCGCTAAACTACCATCCGGGTGAAATTTGAAAACCAATATGTGCTCCACGATCCGGCCGCTGGAACGGCTGTACATAGAATGCTTCAACAATGAGTGCACCTAAAACATTAAACCTCGCACTCATGCCGGCGCTGAATATTGGAATTTGATCCGGCGATCGTTCCTCAAATCGAAGCTGTGGTGTACGATCGCTGTCCCACGCCAATCCGCCGTCGACAAAGAACGATAACTCCGTTGGCAGGAATGGAAAATTAATCAGACCAAACCGGTCAAAACCGAGAAGCGGAATCCGTGCTTCGATATTTGCAACGCCGATTCTGCTTCCCATCAATAAATGACCGAGTTGGTTAAACTCGCCCGCCTGAAGCGAGAAAATATTATATCCGCGAATAAACTGGGGCTGTCCTAAAAAGATAGGTCTGAGTATCTGATCTTCGGCATCAGCTCCATATCTGCCGATATGCATTCCCCGGAAGGCGAGTGTAAGATTACGCGATACCTGGAAATACCTCCGGTAGTCGGCAAGTAACTGATAAAATTGAATCGAACCCAGATTGCCTGAAGCTTCGAATCTGAAGCGTTCACCGCGGACTGGCGATGTAAACCCAAAGAATGAAGAGTCACCGACATACGCAATCGAAGTTTCGAATAGATTAAACGGATCGGGACTATCAACAATCCGTGTTTCCGAACCGCTGCGTTGACCGAATTGACCCGGTAGAAAGCGTTCCTCTTCAAACCGGAATGCTATATGACTAAAACCTCCTCTGAGTTCCAGCCGCCTGCTTGTATTAAACGGATAATTACCGAGCAGTTGTGCTCTGTTAATAAACATTCTATCCAGGCGCCGGTTCATCACGGGTCCTTGATCGGTTTGTTCAAAATAGGTGAACCCGGAAAGAAACGGGATCCGGCTGACCGAAGCACCCCAGTTAAATCTACTGGACAAATTCGTATAGGTTACCGTTCCGCCGATATCACGAAATGAACCCTGTGCTTGAATTACGGTAAACAGGTTATGATCCCCGAGCATATCGCTGAAGAAAAAACTTGCATTACCGAAGACACCGGTACCAAACGGCCCGCCAACACTTACACCGACTCCTGTTGAACCGATAAAGTCAAGTTCTAACCGCGGTGAGTAGTTTTGAGAAGGAAATTCTGTCGTTGCTACCAATCCGCCTTCAACATCGGCAAGATAATTTTCAACGAAACCCTGACCGACCGCTTCGGACGGTGGCAGATACCCGATGTACGCCGGATTCCCGTCGGATTCTTGTACAAGAACCGGTTCTACCTCTTCCGGCTCGATCGCATATACATTGTAATTCCCCTCATCAAAAACGGAAAAGAGCACGCGTTCCGTATCACGTGCAACCGTTAAGGCCGGCGACAGAAATGTAATACCCGATGTTCCCGTTGCAATGTTGGTTATTTGTTCAACCTCATCCGATACAAATGAATACCGGTAAATGTTTGCCACACCATCGGGACTTGCGATAAAATACAGTCTTTCTCCATCGGGACTAAACTGTGGATTTGTGTGCATCGCGTTACCTAAATAATCAGGTCGCTCGATAGTACCGGTCTCCACATTATATAATCCAATTCCAACATTTCCATAAGTAAGTTTACCGAAATCGGTATCTTCCTGGTGCTCCGTAACATACGCAATCGTTTTACCGTCGGGCGACCAGGCGGGATGCAATACCGTAAATCTGTCATCGGTTAATTGAGTTATTTCTTTTGTTGATACGTTCATTTTATACAGATTACCGACACCGCCCCTCATTCCTGCAAGAGCGAGATACTCGCCGTCCGGAGACCACGACATACTTGAGACAGTTCCAATATTCCCTATCGGTAATTCTCTTACAATACGACGGCGCTCGACATCCATAATTGCAATCTTATTTCCTCCTTGAACGAACACAACAAAAGCAAGCAGCCTGCCGTCAGGCGACCATGCTCCCGCAGAGTTAATAAACCGTAAGGCATCAAAATGTGAATCACTTTCGGCACTGAATAATCTTCTCTGTACCTCTCCGGTTCTGGCGTCTGCGAGAAACATTTCGATCGTGAAGAGTTCACGTTCGGAGAGAAATGCAACGAGATTACCGTCGGGACTTACCGAGGGACCGATATTCATATTCCCGGCATCGAGTTCCAATGCCAATATAAGTTCTCCCACTTCACGAGGATTTGTTCGTGCCTCGACAAACGGTGAATATTCATCGAGCACTGCTTGTTTCCACTTTTCTGAAAACTCCTCAGTGGTAATTCCCAGTACACTTTGGAAAGCAGAATCCATTCCCCCACGACCGGCATTTTTGTACAACCGATGAATTTTATCATCGCCCCATTCGGCACCGACATATGCCCAGAATGCATGGCCAAAACGATATGGAAAATACCGGTGTGGCTGGCGAGTAAGCTTCTGTATCGTGGGGAAATCATCCCGCACGATCGCATCGCGCAGCCACATCGCTGTCAGTGGATGATCCCGTCCAAGTGTCAGATATTCGGCTTTTCCCTCAATAAACCACAACGGAAGATTTTGAATCCGGAATCTTCCCTCATCCCGCATTGCAATATCGAATTGAAACACGTGAACAAGCTCGTGTCCCAATACGTGATCAGTTCCGGAATAGGTACCGCTCATCGGCATGACGATGCGGTTCTTCATTCCCTCCGTTACCCCGCCGACACCTTGACTAATAAAACTTGAGATAACATTCGTTTGCTGGAAATCTGCATCGTCTGCATAAAAGATGATTGGCTTTCGTTCGTCAAATTCATGGCGAAACACCTGCGAAAGGCGATGGTACCATCGCTCCGCCATTCTTCCGATATCCATTATTGCATCCTCTTTTTCGGGATAGTAATAGATATCGAAATTTTCGGTTTGAATAAACCGAAAATTGAAATCGTCATATTGCACTTTATTCCGTCCGAAATATTGGCCGGAGGCATCAGGCAGGATCCATACAGTAAGAAATAATATACCTAAGATCAGTCGGATCGCCGCACCATTCGAAGTGTTAATTCCGGTCTTCATAATCTCTCCTCTCGACATGTTGATTAATACATCTTATTTAATTGTAAAATCTACTTTCATAATACAGCAAAGAGGTCAACAAAAACCGTCACGAAATTGACAATTATGCTGTCCCCTTTGTATATTGTCGCCCGGCTGACACTTCCAAGTTTTACGACATGCAGAATAGTTAAAAAACCCTGAACGTTACATATCGCTTGGGATTTTCCTGAAGGTCGATCAATAAGGCACGCATAGATTTTGTCAACGAGACCAGTTCATCATACAGGTCATCATCTTCCATCAATCGTGCAGTTGTGCCCTCGCCCTGAACGTTCTTCAGGAAACCATCCGTTTGTTGAATAAGTGAGGCTATGTTCTCTGCAAACGTCTCGTCCATGATCAATTTACCAAGTGTACCTTGCCCGTCTTCGACATGAGCAAGCAACCGGTCAATTCGAGCTGAACTCTCCCGGAGCGACGCATACAGCACGGTATCCTGCATCATTTGTCCCAGTGAGCCTTCACCGGATTCCAGCCGCTCCGTCAGAAGATTCATCCGTTGGAGCATTTCTTCCATCGAATCTCCTACTTGGTCGTCGACCAGGAATTTTCCGAGAGCGGAATTTCCCTCGAGAACCTTGGATAGCAATAGCTGTACATTATCCATAGTTTCTTCAACTTTACCGAGTAAGTTTTCAGTGTCGGCAAACAAATCGTCCATTTACCTCAACGGTTCACTTTGAATAATATTTCCCGGCGGAAGCGGATCTTCATCGACTCTTCCCGGTGTAATATCGATAAACTTGTCACCGAGAACGCCGAGTGATTTTATTTGCGCAACCGAGGATTCTGTAATTTTGTCTTTATACCGTTCATTGATTCGCAACTCCACACGAACGATGTGTTCATCGTCAACTACACTCAATTCCATTGTCCCGACAATACCGACTTTCAGTCCTCCCACCGCAACAAACGTATCCTGAAAAAGTCCTTCAATATTCGGGAGCGTCATGTAAATCGAATACTTCGGAGCAAAAAACTGCTTTCCCTGTCCGATAAAATAGACAAAAGCAGACATCACCGTTATGCTGAGAACGATCAAACCGATAACACTCATCCTGTATCCGCCCGACGATTTCTTAGTGAATTCCATATCCGTTATCCTCCGAAATTAAGTGGTTATTCGTCCCATAAATATTTTTCTGCTGTAAAAGTTGGACATCCGATTCTCCGTCGTATGCCACTTTGCCGTTACCGACAGCAATAATACGGTCGATCATACCGAGAAAGTAATGTAGTTCATGACTTACAATAATCGAAGTTACCTGAAACTGTTCCTGAAGATTTTTGATGAGCTCAACAACGCGGCCCGCGTTATAGGGATCGAGACCTGCTGTGGGCTCATCGATAAGTAATAGTTCGGGATGCGTCGCGATGGCGCGTGCAAAAGCAACTCTCCGTTTCATGCCTCCGCTCAATTGGGAAGGATAGTATTCGAAATAACCGTCGAGTCCCAGGTACTCTAATATTTCGTTCACACGTTTATCGATCTCGGTAAGCGGAAGTTTGAGATATTCAATCAAAAAAAATGATACATTTTCTTTTACCGTCAGGGAATCGAATAATGCCCCTTCCTGAAATACTATACTGCACCGTCGTCTCACTTTGCACATTCCCGGTTCACCGAGATCTGCCATATCGGTATTCATTAATCTTATTTCACCTTTTGTCGGTTTGATCAATCCGAGGATCAATTTCAGGATGGTACTTTTTCCGGCGCCGCTGCTTCCGAGAAAGAGCGTTGGCTCTCCCCGCTCGATCGAGAAAGAAACATCCGAGAGAATGGTTTTCCCCCTAATACAATATGTTACATTATCAAATTCTACCATAGTATTACGTAATCAATTGACGTACAATAAGAGTGACCACTAAATCCATTAACAGAACCCCGAGAAGTGCATACATAACGGAGCGGGTGGCTGCGCGTCCTAAATTATCCGCGCCGCCGTAGACCGTATAGCCAAAATAACAACTCACGAGTCTTATTATCAGACCGAAGAAAGGGGGTTTTACCAATCCGACGGATAAATCTCTGAATAATATTCCCTCCCGCAAAGAAACCCAGAACATACTTGGATCGACATTCAATATCGTGACAGAAGCAAACCACCCCGCAATAATACCGACTATATCGGCAAGGAAAACCAGCGGAATCATTATTATAATTGCTGCCGTCAGTCTGGGTGCTATCAGGCGTTTCATCGGGTCAACACCGAATGCCCGGAGCGCATCGATTTGCTCGGTTAACTTCATATTACCGATTTCCGATACGATTTTTGCGCCCACCCGGCCGCCTACCATCAAGCCGGCGAATATCGGGCCTATCTCACGTATTGTAGATACCCCCACAATGATTCCGAGCATGCTTTTCGCTCCGAATATCTCGAGTTTATTTCCAATTTCAATTGTTAAAACGATATTGACCATAATAACCGCAACCAGGATTAATACAACGGATTGGTTGCCGATCAGATACATCTGTTTGAATGTTTCCGAACGATACCGCCACGCTTTCGGTAATGCTATCACCGCGGATATTATAAATTGGAAAAAATTCATACTATAGCATACGGGATATGAAACCCAAAAATCAGTCATATATATGACACTCCGCATAATCAAAAACTTCCAAGTTTAATAAACAGCATGCCGTTTATCCCTTGAATTTCCGATGAATCGATAACCGGTGACGAAAAACGCTCAATAAATCTCCAGCTCACTCCCATAGTCAATCGTAAAAATGGTAGTATGTTGAATTCGAGCATAAGTCCCGGTTCTGCGACAAAAAATGTACGGTCTCCATTTTTTATGAATAGGGTTCCCCGTTCTCTGGTACCGACACTGCCGCTGCCAAGCAGGAGCGAAGCGACAAGATGTATCTTTCGATAATGCTGATGAATATATTCAAACTCCACTCCACCATATCGCATTCCTAAATAATTACTTTGCTGCGATAATGTTTCGGGTATTGCGATCTCGATCGTTCGCAGGTCTATATTACCGATCAACTCATAGAAACCGGCTCCGATTACAAACCTGTTATTTATTACCCATCCTCCGTGAAATCCTACAAAGGTTCCGGGATGGCTGTTGATATTCGAAAACTTAAACGCAGGACCGATATATGCACCGCTTTGAAGATTGCTTTTTAGAATTGTTTCCCCTCCTCCGCGAACCTGACCGGGGAACGCCATCACAGTGATCACGAGAAAGAGACAGTATACGAGAAATCTGGAAGGTTTCATTTTCTCTCTCCTTATGCGTAAGAGTCATCACCAAGTTCATCAACTCATAAAAAAACAGGATTAACAGCAGAGTAAAAATATAGTGCTGTTAATCCTGTCATCACGCTTCAACGCAAAACGATATGTAGGTCAGAAAGCACTGACATTGTTTTCTGCCAACACACGGTTCATATCGTATTGTATCGTCACGATACCGTTATCAACCTGGAATGCATCAAGACCGGTTCCTGCCGGGATATAATCCGGTACAACCGGCTCCGAGCCCGGATCACCGGCAGAAAGCGTTTCATTGGTTTCGATTTCCCGTTGGGTTAGCGGGAGTCGAATACCGAGATCGCTCATTCTTCTTCCTTCAAAGAAAAATATTTCCTGCCGGAGAAGATTGAGCATCCATAAGAAATCTTCCCGGGTTTCCGCAAGGTCGTCGATATGTTCATCGCGAACGCTTGTATTCGATACGGTATGAATTGTAACAGTATTGCCGCCGCGCGGAAGGATCAAACCTTCGCGATTATCGCTGTCCGGATCTGCCTGTACAAGGAGATCACTGCTGTTCGGTCTGCCCGAACGCGGATCGTTGTCGGTAAAGTTCACGACAGACCGTACACCTGCATCACTCAGTGCAAGATCAGCAGCACTCTTCATATAATCCCGGGCAGTGCCCCAGCTACCGTCCGCAATAGCGGCTTCAGCCAGAATAAGATGCGCTTCTTCCGCTTTCAGTACTGGAATGGGTGAATTCATTCGGGTATATTTCGGGTCGAGATAATCTAACCGCGGTAACGGTTGTATATCGTTCAGAGCGCGCTGAACTGCAAACACATATCCGGTATTGGTTAAATTATCGGTATCGTATTCAGCAACAAAGACGAACTCGTCATCCATGCCCAGCGCTGCGTTCGCGGCACTGACGGCATTTGCCTGATCGCCCTGCAGCCGGTATGCACGTGCGAGTGCATACTGCGCCGCTGTCCGTATATTTGCGGGAGTAGCTGCATCATCAAGTACATCATTGAGCTCATCAACCGCAAGTACGATGAGTTCATCGGCCGGCAGCGCTGGTCCGTTTTCTTCGACCGGAACATAGGAGAAATTTTCCGCCTGGATTAAATTCGCCATTGCTCGCAAGAATCGCATCTCGGCTACCATTGGTGGTGTCACAGCGGGACTCGGGTCGTTCGGCGCAACTTCCTCAATACCGAATGTTGCCTGCGCCCGAAGACGCTGCCCCTGATGGTAAATGCTATCGAAACCATTCAGTGTTAGGTCCGACGGCCGCATAGCCCTCGGATTATCGGCGTCGGGTGAAATGAATGTTGCTACATTGTCATAGTTATCCGACACGACATCGGTAAAGTATGCAGCATTTGCAATATACGCCGAAAACCGGAATCGTGTACCTTGCAATGCCGCCTGCGTAGACCTCAATTCACCGACCAAGCTTTCATCGGTGACTTCGGGATTCTCTACTTCAGTCGGATCGACCAGATCGCAGCCGATAATCAGGATACTAAATAAAAAGATCCCTGCCACCGGTAGCAATGCCGGATGTATCCTCGTGAAAATATTTTTTCTAATCATGATTCAATCTCCTGTTTAGATTTATAATGTCAGATTAATTCCAAATCGCAGTTCCCGCGGCGGTGATAACGTAAAGAAGTTTATACCACCGACATCGAGTGCGGTCCCTGCACGAACACCGTGAAGTTCGGGATCGAACGTGTCGATATTTGTAATTGTAGCGACGTTGCGGAGACTCACATCGAAACTCAAACCGCGTATTCCGAAATCCCGTGCAACAGATTGAGGTACTCTATATCGTGCAGAAATTTCACGAATTTTTACCCAGTTCGTTTCTTCTACCCATACCTCGGATGCGGTTGCAAACGAATATCCTTCGGGTACGCGCTGGGAGAAATCATCTTCAGGTATATCGAACCCCGGTGTAACTGAATTAAAGAAGCGTATTACCGCTCCCGTATTCAGGACGTGGGCGTCAAATGCATAGTCTGCAACTGCATTTAGTTCGAAATTTCGGGCTATCCTTAGGTTAGTACTGAACGAACCCGTATGTTTCGGGGTCGGTGACCTTCCGTCGAGTTGATCGGCAAGGAAATCACCGCGGAATTCGCCGTCCTCATCCGGCACCGGAATATTAAGACGGAACGTTCCGACGGGGTGTCCTTCCTCAATCCGCATCGGTAAAAATGCAAAACCGCCTATGCTGAATGGCGGTGTACCGCCAAGGTCCGTCACCTCATTATCGAGATAAGCGTATGAAGCACGGAATGACCATTCGAAGTTTCGTTTGGTATAGGGAACAGCACGCAGCGCTACCTCAACTCCCGTGTTCTCAATTTCACCAACATTTTGTAACTGACTGAAAAATCCGGTTGTCGGCGATTGAGCAACGGCAAATAGTGCATCAGAGGTAGTCTCCTGGAACCAGGAGAACTCAAGGCCAATACGATCATCCAGGAATCCCGCATCTGCGCCGAATTCTATTGTAGTTGTGCGTTCGGGTTTTAATCGCGGATCTCCCGGATTATCGAATGTTACTCCGCCCAACTCAAGGAACGATATTGCGTTAAATGTTCGATCGCGTGTAAATGCAGGGGGAAATCTACCCGTCTGTCCCCAGGAAGCCCGCAGACGAAATTCACTGATAGCCGGCTTCAACGAAGACCAGAACGCCTCGTCAGAAATGTTGTAGGCCACTCCAAATTTCGGATACGCTTGCAGGTCAAGATCCTCACCGAATGCGGTGTTTTCATCGACCCTCAGACCAGTATCAAAATACAACCTATCCCAGAGACCGAAGTTGAGCTGCCCGAAAAATCCACCGCTGAATAACTGTACGTTTTGTTCGGTAAGATCGCGGTTTGTTGCATTGCCCGCCTGATCGGTACCCGGTACGGGGAAATCTGTCCCGGTAAGCTGTGACTGTCGATCTTCTTCACGGAACCCCTGTACACCGACTGTCAGATCTCCGCTCAAAGCTCCTCGTAACGGCAGATCGTATGAAAGCCGCCAGTCGAGAGTAATGGACAGATATTCCCGGTCGAAGCGAAATATTCCGCCGCCCGGTGTCGATGTCCATATCTCCGATTCAATCGGATTGAAGATACGTTGTTCGTTTTTCCGGTAGTCCAATCCGATAGTAAGCGATGTATTAATTGCCTGGTAAGGAGCATATCTTCCGGTCAGACTTGTGCTAAACCGGTTCACACTTTCTTCGTGTTGAGGTGAAAGTGCAACATTGAGAACCGAGTCGGGATTATCCGAAAAGAGATCCTGTATAGTTCTGTCTTCAGTCGCACCTATCGGGGATGCTATTGCATTGTTGTTAAACATCCCGCCAAAGAACGAATTTGTATAGTTAGCAGAAAACTCTATTCCGACCTGATCAAATACAGACGTACGCAGACCGCCGCTCAGGTTATAAAAACGGGAATCGTTTCCTCGAACGATACCATCGCTTTCCTGGATACGGCCGGAAAGATTATATGTTGCTGCATCGGTTCCGCCGGTAACTCCCATCCGGTATTCCTGATAATGCACCGATCGCAACAGTTCATCTTCGGTAAAATCTTCGATGACAAACTGTGTCTCGGGAAAATCAACTCCCTGGCGCGTCCCGAATGTCCATCGTGGTGCACCCTGAACTCCTTTTTTGGTAAATATTTGTATAATGCCCGAACTGGCATCGGAACCAAATAAGGTAGCAGCAGCTCCGCCCGGGATAACCTCAACCCGTTCAATGTTTTCAACCAGGATATCTGCAAGCGCACTATAAACTTCTCCACCCGTTCCGCGCTGCAATGCAAAGTTATCTTGATTATCAACGCGAACACCGTCGATGTAAATGACGGGTGTCTGGCTTGCAAAAGCACTGGTAATTCCTCGTGTTCGAATTCTCGCTCCTCTACCGGGACTTCCTGAACTGCTTAAGCTTACAAGTCCCGGAACACGTCCCTGCAGGAGTTGATCGATCGATGTCGCAGCAGACGCTTCGATGTCACCAACCGATAAGGATTGTACGGGCACAGAAAGCTCACGCCTGTCTCTGGCGGTTGCCTGCCCGGTGACAATAACCTCATCGAACTGGACCGCTGTCTGCGACAGAGCAAAATCAAGTGTCACCGTTTCATTGGGCGCAACGGTTACCTCGCGCCTTTGCTGCCGGTATCCGACAAAGCGGGCAATTACCGTATACGTACCGGGTGGTACGTTGCGAATGCTGTATGTTCCTTCAAGGTTTGTGGTCGACCCCATAGTCGTTCCTTGAAGAAGAACATTCGCCCCGACGAGAGGGGACTCTCTGTCAACATCAATAATTGATCCGCGTATTTCGCCACTGTCCTGAGCAAGAGCAGGAACAGATGCAAATACAAAAATCAATATCGATAGTGCAAAGAGAAATAAATTCCTTTGCGAACGATTTGTAGTACTCATACTACCTCCTACCAATTTGTTGAACTGATACAAGTGTTTTGTTAAAAGTGAGAACCATCCAAACAATACGCCGGGGATATGAAGCTGATAATCCTCTCACTCTGGCAGGCATGATACGTGAGACTCAAAGCTACTTACTGTTTTTGTGACGAACGGTATTACTGTTGTGATGAAAGATATACAATGCGGTATGAACGACAGGCAGTAGACTAAACGAAAAGCGCTCTAAATCTATCCTTATATTTTTTTCCGAGGTTCAGTTTTTTACCTGTTTTAAGAATAACACAGTAATCTCCGTTAAACCAATTTTGTAATTCCTGTATCCGGTCGATGTTAACGATTGAAGTGCGATGTATCCGAATAAAATTTTCCGGATCGAGTT
>SL_3KL_010_SEDDRAFT_10001472_pt1 | contig 21391 bp, 18 predicted proteins | sample SodLakKL_010_SED_2_FD_10381 | JGI IMG/M metagenome (IMG submission 10381) | reverse complement strand
ATGGTTCTTGCATTCACAAGATCCTGAGGTGTAAGCTGTTCGGCATCGCGGGAATTCATTCTTTCCCGGATCGTTCGCGCCATACGTGCCAGTCCGATGGCGAACTGCTGCCCCAGCTGTTCGCCCACGGTTCGCACACGTCGGTTGCTCAGGTGATCAATATCATCCACCTGTGATTTCATTTCTTTAAGCCGGATAACCTCTTTGATAATCGCAACTACATCTTCTTTTGTGAGATATTGGATTTCGGGATCCACATCCACTTTCAGGCGCTTGTTAAGCCGGTAACGGCCTACTTCACCCAAATCATATTTTTTATCACTGAAGAATAACCTCTCCAAAACCTGTCTCGCTGTTTCCGGGTCGGGCATCTCACCGGTTCGGATCTGCTGATAAACCTCGGAAAGTGCAGTCACATCGTTATGAGATGGATCTTTCCTGAGGGTATTCATGATTACAGAGCGCTCAGATTCTTCGATGCCGATTTTCTGTACCAGCACTTTTTTCAAATCGGCTTCTTTCAAGATTCCAAAATCGTCCTCGGTTAATTCGTGATCTCTTTCAAGAAGAACTTTTCTGTTTGTAGCTTCGGTTATCTCACCGGTTTCATCATCTACTACTTCTTCGTTAACTTCAACAATGATATCGGTAGCCAAACGCTTTCCTGCCAGTTTATCATTGTATGTTTTTTTACCACCGAAAGAAATTTCTTCAGAAAGTTCAAAGAGATTCAGAATATCAAAATCTGTTGAAAAACCGAGTGCTCTAAGCAGAGTCGTGGCCGGAATTTTCTTTTTTCTGTCGATATACGCCCAGAGTACATCACGTATGTCATTGGTAAACTCAATCCAGGATCCCTTGAAAGGAATTACCCGGGCTGAATAAAGCTGTGTTCCGTTCGGGTGGATATTCTGGCCGAAAAACACGCCTGGAGAGCGGTGTAACTGACTAACAATGACGCGTTCAGCACCGTTAATGATAAACGTACCACGTTCAGTCATCCAGGGTAAATCGCCCAAAAACACTTCCTGTTCGATCGTTTCGGATGCCTCATCGGTACTGTCGACAGAAGATAGCCTTAGCCTTGCCTTAAGTGGCACAGCGTAAGTAAGTCCTCTTTCCTGACATTCCCTGATATTGTATTTCGGAGTATCTACAGCATAATAGATAAACTCGAGAATATGAGTTTCTCTGGAATCCTGAATCGGAAAGTTCTCATTAAAAATTCTTTGTAACCCCTGGTCAACACGATCATTTGGTGCAACATCAAGCTGGGCAAAGTTGTTGAATGATTCGAGCTGTATATCTAAAAAATCGGGGTAATCTATTACATTTTTAATTCTGCCGAATGAAAGGCGGTCGGTAAACGGGATTTTCTCCATAGTTGTACTCAAAAGGAAGTTCTCCTTTAATTAAAAAAATGTGTCAAAATGTGAGTTCTCTTTTGTTTAGTTCACTGCTCCTGGAACAAGATATCCCTCACATGGAAATAAGATGCCAAAAGCCGGCACCCCGATAAGTCGGGGTGCCGGCTATGGCAACATAATACTGCAAGTAAAACTGCAACTTACTTCAGTTCGATCTCAGCGCCGGCATCTTCGAGTCGATTTTTCAGCTCTTCAGCTTCATCTTTCGATACAGCCTCTTTAACAGCATTTGGAGCGCCGTCTACAAGCTCTTTTGCCTCTTTAAGGCCAAGGCCTGTAATTGCACGAACTTCTTTAATCACGGCAATTTTCTTGGCGCCGGCAGATTTAAGAATAACATCAAATTCGTCCTTCTCTTCTTCTGCACCTGCATCGCCGCCAGCTGCCGGTCCTGCTACTGCGACTGCAGCTGCAGCTGGTTTAATGTCGTATTCTTCTTCGAGAACTTTTGCAAGTTCGTTTGCTTCTTTAATTGTTAGGTTAACGAGTTGTTCTGCGAGTTCTTTAACGTCAGCCATTTTTATTATTCTCCGTTGGTCGGTTTAATTTAAAAAGTTTTAAAAGTATTAAATTTATTTTTCGCCTTTTTCAGCGATGGTTTGTACAGCTCCTGCAATATTACTTCCCTGTGCCTGCAATCCACTTACAATATTTGATATCGGTGCCATTAACAGGCCAACGATATCTCCAATCACTTCATTCTTCGACTTCATAGAAGCGAGGGTGTCTAACTGGTCTTCATTGTAATAGTCGCCATCGATTAAAGCAGCTTTAAATTGCGGCTTTTTATGATCTTTGATGTAATCCTTCAGCACTTTAGCAGGTGCAGCCAGCTCTTCATCCACAAATGCAAAACCATTTTGATCTTCCAGATGTTGATAGAGTTCTTCATATCCGCCAATTGCATCCATGGCTCTTTTTATCAGTGTATTCTTATACACCTTAAAGAGCACATTACCTTTTCTGAATTCCCCGCGCAGTTTGGCCATATCCGCCACAGACATCATTTTATAATTTGCGATGTAAACTGCGTTTGAGCTGTTCAGTTGGTCGGTAATTTCTTCTACAATTGCCTTTTTGTCTGATAATGTCGGCATTGTTCTAACCTGTTAATTTCTAAATTGAAGTGATAGATGATCGGCTAATTGATATACTGGGACCCATCGTGGTGCTTAAAAATGCACTTCTGATGTAAATACCTTTTGCGGATGCCGGCCTCATTTTAATAATGGTTTGTAAAAAAGAAATCAGGTTTTCACGCAAAGCATTTGCATCAAAACTTGCTTTTCCGACAGATGTATGAAGAATACCTGCTTTATCAACCCTGAAGTCAATTTTACCGGCTTTAAATTCATTCACTGCATCGGCTACATCCATTGTTACTGTGCCGCTTTTCGGGTTAGGCATCAGTCCTCTCGGGCCGAGATGACGGCCAAGTTTACCGATTTTACCCATAACATCCGGTGTGGCCACAATTACATCAATATCGGCCCAACCTTCTTCAATTTTTGTGATATATTCATCCAGGCCTACGTAATCGGCTCCGGCCTCTGTCGCTTCTTCTTGTTTGGCTTCGTTAACCAACGCGAGCACACGTACTGATTTACCAGTTCCATGCGGAAGAGAAACAGTACCACGAACCATCTGATCGGCATGACGCGGGTCTACACCTAACCGAAGATCGAGATCAACGGATTCATCAAAAGATGCTGTACTTGTTTTTTTAACAAGGTCACAGGCTTCTTCAATGGTGTATTCCATGTCAGGATCGATTAATTCGGCGACCTGCTGATATTTCTTACCTCTTTTTGCCATTTCTAAATCCTCTTATTTATCACGGATTACTCTCAAACCCATACTTCTGGCAGTTCCAGCAATCATTTCTGCTGCGCGTTCTACTTCAAACGCGTTGAGATCTTCCATTTTTTGTTCTGCAATTTCCTTACACTGGGTCCAGGTTACCTTTCCGACTTTTGCTCGGTTGGGTTCTCCGGATCCGGATTTGATTTTTGCAGCCTGTTTCAGGAGTACGGCAGCCGGTGGAGTCTTTGTTTTAAATGAAAAAGACTTGTCGCCATATACCGTGATCTCAACAGGAATGATGGTACCTGCTTTATCTTGGGTTTGTGCATTAAATGCTTTACAAAACTCCATAATATTGATTCCGGCCTGGCCTAAAGCGGGGCCTACCGGTGGAGCAGGGTTTGCCTGCCCGCCAACAATCTGGAGTTTAAGCACTTTGTCTACTTTTTTTGCCATATAGAATCCATTAGCGATTCATGCTTCTGTTTGCTGCGTAATAGCTCACGTTTAAGTTCTTATGTTGTTGATTCAACCTGATTCAGGTCAACCTCAACCGGGGTTTTTCTACCGAAGATACTTACAAGTACCCGAAGCTTGAGCTTATCGGGCAGCACCTCTTGTACTGTACCATCAAATTCTTTAAAAGGTCCGTCGATAACTTTAACAAGGTCCCCTTCTTTATATGGAATTTTAATTGTGCCACCCTTTTCTGCCACTTCCTGGCTATCATGAACACGGCCAAGAATTCGATCTACTTCATTTTTTTTAAGTGGTGTTGGGGTAGCATCATTTCGACCCGCCTTTAAAAAACCGAGACAGGATGGAGCCGATTGAATCAAATTATTAACTTCTTCATCATATCGTGTGTTAACAAGTATGTAGCCGGGGAAAAAATTCTTCTCTTTACTTCTTTTTTTACCTGACCTTATTTCCACAACAGTTTCTGTGGGTATTAAAATTTCTCTGATTTTATGTTCAAGTTCGAGATCTTCTATCTCGCGGGTAAGAAATTCTTTCACTTTTTTTTCATGACTGGAAAAGCAGCGTACCACATACCAATCATACCCGTTGTCGTCTGTTCCCGTTTCAGAACTCATCATCGGTAAATCGCCTCCAGAATAGTACTATAAACCTGGTCAACCCCAAAGATAAATACAGAAACAATTATTGTAAACACAATCACAATAATTGTGTTGTCTATTAGCTCCTGCTGAGTAGGCCAGGAAACTTTGGCCATCTCTTTCCGAACATCATCGATAAAATCCTTAATTTTTCTCATAAAATATTCAAACTTGAAAGTAGCACGGGTGGAGAGACTCGAACTCCCGACACCTGGTTTTGGAGACCAGTGCTCTGCCAACTGAGCTACACCCGTAAGAATAACGAACACCGAATATTAAATTCAGAATGAATGCATAAGAATTCACTTCATCTCTTGTGTACTCATTATTCATTCGTTCGATGCTCAATATTCATCAATCATTAATTTTACTTACCACACCGGCGCCTACCGTGCGTCCGCCTTCACGTATCGCAAACCGCAATCCTGGCTCCATGGCCACCGGCTGGATCAGCTTCACATCCATCTTCACATTGTCTCCCGGCATCACCATCTCCACTCCCTCTGGGAGCTCACAGGCACCGGTCACATCTGTGGTACGGAAATAAAACTGCGGGCGATAACCCTTGAAAAACGGCGTGTGACGCCCTCCCTCATCCTTGCTCAGTACATACACCTCGCACTCAAATACCTTGTGAGGCTTGATGCTGCCCGGCTTGCACAATACCATACCGCGCTGCAACTGCTCCTTGTTAATGCCCCGAAGCAGAATACCGGCGTTGTCTCCGGCCTGACCCTCATCCAGCAGCCGGCGAAACATCTCTATACCGGTAACCACACTCTTCATCGGGTCTTCAACAATTCCCACAATCTCAACCTCATCGTTGAGCTTGATCACTCCACGCTCAATACGGCCCGTTGCTACCGTTCCACGCCCTGTAATCGAAAATACATCCTCAACCGGCATCAAAAACGGCTTGTCTACATCCCGCTCGGGAGTAGGAATCGTCTCATCAACCGCCTTCATCAACTCTACAATCTTCTCCTCCCACTGCGCCTCTCCATTGAGCGCGCCAAGGGCACTGCCCTGAATCACAGGAATGTTGTCTCCGTCAAACTCATAGGAACTCAAAAGCTCACGAACTTCCAGCTCCACCAGCTCCAAAAGCTCCTCATCGTCCACCAGGTCTACCTTGTTCATAAACACCACAATCTCAGGAACACCTACCTGACGCGCCAAAAGAATGTGCTCGCGGGTCTGCGGCATCGGACCGTCTGTGGCCGCCACAACCAAAATCGCCCCGTCCATCTGAGCAGCACCGGTAACCATGTTCTTTACATAGTCGGCGTGGCCCGGACAGTCAACGTGCGCATAGTGACGCTCATTGGTCTCATACTCCACATGAGCCGTCGCAATCGTGATACCACGCTCGCGCTCCTCAGGTGCATTATCAATCTCATCAAACTTCTTGGCAACCCCACCATAGGTCCTCGCCATCACCGTTGTGATCGCTGCCGTTAACGTGGTCTTACCGTGATCTACGTGACCGATCGTACCTACGTTCACGTGGGGCTTGGTACGCTGAAATGTCTCTTTTGCCATGGTTAGTACAATTTTAAATTTTTAGGCTTGTTGTTCAATTATTTCTTGTGCTTTTGCTTCGGGCACAGGCACATATTCTGCAAATTCCATCGAATAAACTGCACGTCCCTGTGTAAGTGAACGAAGATCAGTGGAATATCCAAACATCTCGGAAAGAGGTACTTTCGCTTTCACAAGTGACCCTTCAGGGTTGTTATCCATTTTCTGGATAATACCACGGCGTCCGTTAATATCACCAATCACATCACCCATATAGTCTTCAGGAGTCGTGACTTCTACCGTCATCACAGGCTCCAGTAACTGGGGACCGGCTTTTTTTGCTGAATTTCTGAATGCAAGTCTTGCACAAAGCTCAAAACTAAATGCATCAGAGTCCACATCATGGTAGGAGCCGTCAAATAACCGTACTCCAATATTTTGCACGGGGTAATTGGCCTGAATACCATTTTTCATCGATTCGCGAAAACCCTTTTCAACAGAGGGGATATATTCGCGTGGTATGTTCCCTCCCACAATTTCATTCACAAATTTAAAACCTTCNCTCATGGTAACTTTTTTGTCATCATCAGCATATTGATCGAAGTGATTAATAGGGCCAATTTCAAACGAAATATCTGCAAATTTACCACGTCCGCCAGTCTGCTTCTTGTAAACCTCTTTATGTTCGAAAGGCTTTGTAATAGTCTCGCGATAAGATACTTGTGGCTGACCAACATTTGCCTCAACCTTGAATTCACGCTTTAATCGGTCTACAATAATTTCGAGGTGAAGTTCACCCATTCCGGCAATAGTCGTTTGCCCGGTTTCTTCATCTGTAGAAACTTTGAATGTAGGATCTTCTTCGGCAAGTTTTACAAGTCCTGTTGTTAGCTTTTCTGCGTCAGCCTTCGATTTGGGTTCTACAGCCAGCTTAATCACAGGTTCCGGGAAAGTAATTTTCTCGAGGAGTATTGGGTGATCCACATCACAGAATGTATCTCCCGTGTTCACCTTTTTCACCCCAACTGCTGCGGCAATATCACCAGCGCGAACAACGTCAATATCTTTTTTATCGTTTGCGTGCATCTCAAGCAACCGCCCGATTCTTTCTCTATCACCGGTAGTTGAGTTCAGAATGTAAGAGCCTTTCTCAAGTGTTCCTGAATATACTCTGAAAAACGTGAGTTTACCCACATAAGGGTCTGTCATAATTTTGAATGCAAGTGCTGCAAACGGAGCATTTACATCGGCCTCTCTTGTCATCTTATTTTCGGGATTGCCTGGTTCCTGGCCGTTTACCGCATCTACATCGAGCGGACTTGGCAGATATTCTATGACTTTATCAAGAAGAATCTGAACACCCTTGTTTTTAAGAGCAGTACCGCAAAGTACAGGGGTAATATCTCGTGCAAGAGTAGCTTTTCTGATAGCTCCATTGATCTCTTCTTCAGAAATTTCTTCTTCCATCAAATATTTTTCCATCAGATCATCATCATGATCGGCGATGGCTTCCAGCATAATCTTTCGGAATTCCACTACCTTTTCCTTCATATCGGCGGGAATGTCAACAATATCGTATTTGGCACCTAAAGATTCATCATCCCAGACAATACCCTGCATATTTATAAGGTCAACAACACCCTGGAAGTTTTCCTCAGCACCAATCGGGATCTGAATCGGGATTGGGTTAGCACCCAGTTTCTCCCTCATTTGCTCAATAACATTATAGAAGTCTGCACCTGTGCGGTCCATCTTGTTCACAAATGCCATTCTCGGAACGTTGTACTTGTTAGCCTGTCTCCATACGGTTTCAGACTGAGGCTGCACAGCTCCTACTGAACAAAATACTCCAATTGCACCATCAAGAACACGGAGTGACCGCTCAACTTCAACAGTAAAATCCACGTGGCCCGGAGTATCTATAATATTGATTCGGTGATCTTTCCAGATACAGTGCGTTGCTGCAGAAGTAATTGTAATTCCTCTTTCCTGCTCCTGCTCCATCCAGTCCATCGTAGCAGCGCCATCATGCACTTCACCCATACGGTGACTACGACCAGTATAAAAAAGAATCCGCTCGGTTACAGTTGTTTTACCGGCATCAATATGCGCCATAATCCCGATGTTACGGGTACGGCGAATACGGTCAATAATTTTCGGGTCTGTTTTTGTCGTTACTTCAGACATTGTTTTTATGGTGTTAACTGAGTTTTAAAAAATTTAGAACCTGAAATGAGCAAAAGCCTTGTTCGCTTCGGCCATTCGGTGTGTCTCATCCTTCTTACGAACGGCTCCGCCTTCGTTTTTGGATGCATCAATTAATTCGCGTCCCAAACGGATCGCCATCGACTTATCATTTCTTTGTCNGGAAGCCCGGATAATCCATCTCATTCCCAAGGCCGTTCCCCTATCGGTTCTCACTTCAACAGGAACCTGATAAGTTGCACCACCAACACGGCGACTCTTCACCTCAACAACCGGTGTGGCATTACTGAGCGCAGATTTAAAAACATCAATTGGCGGCTCACCTGTTTTTTCTTCAATCATGGCAAATGCCTGATATAAAATTTTTCTTGCAACACCCTTTTTACCATCCCGCATCAGATTGTTAACAAATCTTGTTACGAGTTTGTCATTAAAAATTGGGTCGGGCTGTAAATCTCTTTTTTCTGCTTTTCTTCTTCGCATATCAAATAATGAAGGTTAAAAAATACTGATTACCCTTTTGGTTTCTTGGTACCGTAGTGGCTCCTGCCCTGTTTACGGTCTTCAACACCAGCCGTATCAAGTGTTCCGCGAACTATATGATAGCGAACACCGGGCAAATCTTTTACACGGCCACCCCTGATCAGCACAATGCTGTGTTCCTGAAGGTTATGTCCTTCACCGGGAATATAGGCCGTTACTTCAATGCCGTTTGTAAGCCGAACCCTTGCCACCTTACGCAGAGCCGAATTCGGTTTCTTGGGAGTAGTAGTATAAACACGAGTGCAAACACCACGCTTCTGCGGACAGCTTTGCAGTGCACGTGCAGTTGTTTTAGTAGGTTTGCTTTTTCTACCTTTGCGAATGAGTTGTTGTATTGTAGGCACAGATTTACCTTATTTGTTTATCGTATAATCAATAGCTCATAAAGGTAGCAATTTTGCACTTTAATTTGCAATAAAATTCTCAATTTTTTTACTGAAAGTCTGACTAAACTTGTAATCGTTACATTTAAAGGGAATTAAGCCACTTTTTAAGAAAATTATATTATTATACTGATACAAATCAATATAACAATTTGAAGTTATTAGACCTCCATAATCTCAGCCAAAAACGACTCACAGCACTGCAGCATTCGGGTATTGATAAGCCCATAGACCTGCTCTATTTTTTCCCGAGACGATATATCGACAAGTCTAACGTAAAACCTATTCGATATCTTTCAGGCGAATCTGAACCGGTAACTGTTGTCGGGCGCGTAAAAGCTGTAAATGTTACCGGTTATAATAAAAATAAAAGGCTCGAAGTAATTGTACAGGATCACTCCGCATCATTGAAAGCAGTATATTTTAAAGGATGGAAGTACTTCATCAAACAGTTTAAAGAGGGCGAGTGGGTTGCCCTGTTCGGAACTGCAAAACAGTATGGGCGTTTTATGAGCATGGCCCACCCCGAGATCGATCATCTTGGCAGCCCCGAAGAAGTGGAGAAGCTGGATACCCTTATCCCGATCTATCCTTCAAACAAACACTTTTCCAAAGCTTACATTTCCAATAAAATTATTGAGAGCTTCATTGATCAGATACTTGACTCTGTAAAAGCCCGGGAATATTTGCCCGAAGAGCTGCTTTCAAAGTATCAATTTCCTGAGCGTCACCAAGCACTTCAAACCATTCACAAACCGAAAAACCGGCAAGAGGCCTCGAAAGCTCTTGAACGCTTTAAATTTGAAGAGCTTTTTCTTTTTGAGCTGAGCATGGCCAAAATAAAAAACGAACGAATAGAACGAACTGAAGGATCACTGCTTGAACCCGGCAAACTGACACTCGAATTTTTCAGAAAGATCTTGCCTTTTACACTTACAGATGGACAAAAAAATGCACTGTCCGACATCAAAAAAGATTTGCAGTCTGGCTTTCAGATGAACCGGCTGATACAGGGCGATGTGGGAGCGGGAAAAACCATCGTGGCTATCGGGGCTATGCTGATGGCTGTGGATAATGACTGCCAGGCTGCGTTGATGGCACCAACTGAAATCCTGGCAGAGCAACACTACTTTACATTAAAAAAATTACTGGAACCATTGGGTGTGCGTTTCCGGTTGATTACCGGCGGACAAAAGGCCAGTCTCCGCCGCGATATTCATGCAGACATTTCAGGTGGAAACTGTCAAATCGCAGTTGGTACACACGCCATTTTCCAGGAAAGTGTGAAATTCAACAACCTCGGCCTTGTTGTGATCGACGAACAGCACAGGTTTGGTGTAAAACAGAGAAATGAAATTCTTACCAAAGGGGATCATCCACACCTTTTAGTGATGTCGGCAACCCCTATTCCCCGCTCACTGGCCATGACCATTTACAGTGACCTGGACATATCCATCATCAAAGATTTGCCAGCCGGACGAAAGCCCATCAAAACGGCTGTACGGTCTGACAAGGAGCGGGAAAAGGTGTACCAATTCCTGGAAAAAAGTGTACAGGACGAAGATCAGGTGTATGTGATTTTTCCTCTGATTGAAGAATCAGAAGCGATGGACCTGAAAGATGCTACCATGGGATTTGATAAACTAAAACGGCGCTTTCCTGAAGTCTCCATTGAACTGCTGCATGGGCAGATGAAATCGGAAGAGAAGGAACAGATTATGAAACGGTTTGTGGAAGGGAAAACCAGCATTCTCGTTTCTACTACAGTGATTGAGGTTGGCGTTGATGTGCCAAATGCCTCTATCATGATAATTGAACACGCTGAACGGTTTGGATTGTCGCAGCTTCATCAACTGAGGGGACGTATCGGACGGGGACGAAAACAGAGTTACTGTATTTTGATGCCTGGTTCCAGGCTGAGCCGCGACGGGCGATACCGACTGAAAAAACTGGTAGAAACCAGTGATGGCTTTGAAATAGCCGAAGCCGACCTGAAACTTCGTGGCCCGGGCGACTTTCTTGGCACCAAACAGAGTGGCCTACCCGAATTTAAATACGCTGATATTATTGAAGACCGCCTTTTGCTGGAACAAGCAAAAAACGATGCATGGCAACTAATCCGGTCAGACACTGATCTTTCGAAATCCGAACATGAGCACCTGAAAGCCGTTTTTGAACCCTATTTCAAGGAAAAGTCGGAATTTTTTGGTGTGGGATAGTATCGGAGGAAAATAAAGTGTCAGACTTTTTTCCTGAATTTTACTCTTCCTTTAATACAAATCTGTCTATCGTTTTTTTGATCTGATAATCACGAAATGGTTTTGAAATGTAGTAATTCATTCCCGCATCCATGCATTTTTTTTCTACATCGACAGAAGCTCCGGCTGTAAGGGCTACGATTGGAACCGTACGGCTGAATTCATCATCTGCTGACCTTATTTCCTTCACAGCTTCATAACCACTGAGCTCAGGCATTTGAATATCCATAAAAATAAGGTCGGGTTTGTGCTCCTTACAGGCTGTAACTGCTTCCCTCCCGTTTACTGCCTCTATAATCACAGCTTTTGGAAAGTATTTTGAAATAACCAATCGAACCAGCATGCGATTCAGCTCAGTATCTTCTGCAATCAGAATAACCGGTTCTTCATCTGAGTCAGGCTCAAACTTTCTTTCTTTCTCCTGTAAATTTTTACCTTTGTCTGTCCTGTTATCTTTCAGTTTTCTGTATTCCTTTTTTAATGTAAAATAAAACCGGCTTCCCACTCCAGCTTCACTTTCAAAGTCGATTGAACTGCCCATTTTTTTCGCCAGCATTTCTGAAATAATTAATCCCAGGCCTGTACCTCCGTGCTGCCGCCTGATGGAAGAATCGATTTGTGAAAATGCTTTAAACAGGTGCTCTTTTTGATCTTTAGAAATGCCAATTCCTGTATCTTCAACTTCAAAAATAAAATTGCCGATGTTACTATTTTGCTCGGATTCCTCTTCTTCAAACCGAACTGAAAATTTTACACTTCCCTCATCTGTAAATTTAATAGCATTCCCTATCAGATTAATCAGAATCTGTTTTAGCCTGAGAGGGTCAATCACCACATATTGAGGCACATTTTCACTAATATTCACTTCTAATGGAATCTCTTTATTCTTCGCGCTCAGTTTCAGCACTTCTATAGAGTAGCTAAGCATCTCGTATAAATCGGTTTCCACTTCCTCCAGATCAAGCTTGCCCGCCTCAACTTTTGATAAATCCAGGATGTCATTCACAATACTCAATAAACTTTCAGCCGATTTCAGTGCATAGGTTATATATTTGTACTGTTCAGATGTCAGTTTTGTGTAACGGAGCAGATCCAAAAACCCAATGACTCCATTTATGGGAGTACGAATTTCATGACTCATATTTGCAAGAAATACCGATTTAGATTGATTCGCTCTTTCTGCTTCTTTGCGACTCTCAACCAAATAATTTTGTAACTCCTGGCGCTGGATTATATTAACCAGCATTTGTGCAAATACATTTAGAATCTGCACTTCTTTTTCTGTGTAAAGATGCTTTCGCTGAACTGAATCGAAACCCACAAAACCAAGATAATTTCCCTCACTAAGCAAAGGAAAAGAAACCACACTTTTAATATTTTGCATGGCTAAAATTTCTTTCTGCTGTGATTCTTCTGGCAATGCATTCACATCATCAATGATTATATAGTTCCCTTTTATATGCTCATCAAACCAGTCTTCTATCACATCAAGAGGAACATCCTGCAGATCGTCTATATGCGGTGTAATTCCTTCGTTACACCATTCATGAGTATTCTTCACATGCCTTTTATCGGGATCATAACGAAAAATATATGCACGATCTGCGCTTACGAACCGGCCTATATCACTAAGTGACTGTCGTATAGCACTTTCGATATCATTCAAATCAATATTGATAAAGCTCGTAGAAAGATTCATTACAATCTGCTGCAATTTGTTTACATTTTGCAGATCTTCTTCCGTAATATTTTTCAAAATTACATCGGAAATTACGGTAGATAACACGTGAAACGAGGCAACCTCATCCACGGTCCAATTTCCCGTTTTTTTCACCGAGTCAATACCAAACACCCCATAAGGTTCACCCTGAATAAAAATGGGAAGGCACAGCAGCGATTTCACATTTTGGTTTTCTAAAACTTCCTGCACCTGTGCAGCCTGAACCGGCAGCTCCTCAACATTTTCTATCCGAATGACTTCCCCTTCTTTTATTTGGTTGTACCACCAGGGATAGTCTTTAAAAGAGATGTTTTGAAGTTCATCCTTTGTCGGTTGAATACCGCTATTCAACCATTCGTGTGTAATACTATATGTATCTTTGTCCCTGGCATAATTGAATAAATAGGCCCGGTCTGCCGAGAAAAACGTGCCTATATCCTCCAGGCTTTTTGTAATTGCTTCATCAAGTTTATAGCCGGATACATTAACAAACCTCGATGAAATATCAGACATCAACTGTTTAAATCGAAGTTCAAACAGATTTTTTTCTTCAAGTCTGACCCGATCGAGAACAAGCGCAATGATATTGGCCAGCATCTTCAGCAAATGCTGGTCATTTTCAGACCAGTTTCTTTCATAACGGTCGCAGTCGAATCCAAGAAAACCCTGAAGAGTGCCCTGCCACATTATAGGTACTGCAAGTACAGATTTGATACCACGCAACTCAATAATTTCTCTTTCAACCGAAGCTTCGGGAGGAAGCAAAGAAGTATTTTCGATATGAATGAGTTCTTCTTTCGTTAATTTTTCGATCCACCAGGGCACTTTATCAAATGGAATTTCTTCCTGAATACCACTTAAATCTCTCACAAGTTCCGACGACCACTCATAATTACATATAAAACTTTCCTTTTTTTTCTTTTTTTGATAGATATAAACTCTGTCTGCATCAATAAGTTTTCCGCATTCGCGAATCGTATCTTCAATAGCATCATCAATTTCAGCAAGCGTACTGTTAATAAATCGTTTGCATGCTCTTGCTGAAAATCGTTCCATCTCGATTCGGTGAAGTGCATCATCCGTTGCAAAGCCAGCGTTTGTTTGATCTGAATTCAGATGTGATTTTGATTTACTCATCTCTGGTCAGTTTAATCTGTAAAAAACAGGTTCAAGTAGTTGGCAGAAATTTTTAAATAAGCGTTCACTATTGGTTAAATCTACACCTGTGAAAAATATCACATCACTTGACCAAACATTCCACTCAATAAATTCAGCTTAAAAAGCTCTGTTTTCAAAAATAAGAAAAGTATTGATATTAAATAATTTACAAAAAAAACAATAATCAGAATACCAAAAAATAATTTAGTCAATTATTTTTTTCAGAACTCTTGAAAGTTTAATCCCCCAAGTCAACTTACAATTTAGTGCAATTACATCTCACTATTTCACCCTGTCAACAATTTCATTATCCTCATTGATGAATCCTTCAAATCGGGCGAACTGGATCAGGGTAGTAGACAGTAGCTGATCGATATTCAAAGAAGATGAACAAAGCCATTTATGAACCGACTTATCCTCTGGAAATTTCTCGAAACACTCTGTTGTGTATTCTGTAAAATTTCGTACCTGATCTAAGATTTCAATCAGTTTTGCGGGGTATTCACATTCTATCATATCAACGTGTTCTATTAATTTTTCGATCGCTTCATCGCTGATTGTTAATTTTCTGTAAAGCATTGCGCATTACAATAGCCGATCTGCACGCATCATAAACATGATTTTTATGCTCCCCGAGGATCCCAAAATGAGCCAGAAACCCATCTCCTATGAATCGATCTAATTTTCCGTTATTTTTCTCCACTTCGTTACCGGGCCGTGCCAGTACCGAATTGGCAAATTCAACTGCTTCAATGGGGTCGCGGCGTTCGAACAAGCTTGTGAAGTGGCGAATATCGCAGATTAACACAGTACCCTCTTTTCTGACCGCTTTATCCATTCCTTGATTTCTCTTGGTATTACACAAACTCAAGAACTATTAAATCTTAGTCAGCATCAAGGCCTCGCCTGGCCAGCAAGTGTCTCACATCAGGATCGTCTCCGCGGAAATTTCGGTAGAGCTCCAGTGCATCGAGACTGCCCCCGCGAGAAAGAATGTGTTCGCGATAGTGATCGCCGTTTTCACGAGTGAGGCCTCCCTGCTGTTCCATGAAAGCAAACGCATCGGCTGCAAGAATTTCACTCCAGATGTAAGCGTAATAATTGGCCGAATATCCTCCGGAAAAAATGTGTGCAAAATAGGGTGACTTGTATCTCGGGGGAACAGCTTCCCGGTCGAGATTATATTTACTGAGTGCCGCTTCCTCAAATGATTCCACATCCGATGGAATTTCCTCAGAATTAAGCAGATGCCACTCAAGATCTATCATGGTGGCGCCCAGGTATTCCTGCGTTTCAAACCCCTGGTTAAACTCCCTGGCAGCAATCAACCGATCCAGCAGTTCTTCGGGGATCGGTTCGCCGGTTTCGTGGTGAATGGCATAGTTTTTCAAAACCTCAGGATGGATGGCCCAGTCTTCCTCGAATGTGGATGGAAATTCCACAAAATCGCGCGGTACTGAAGTTCCCGCTTGTGACGGATACTCCACGTCAGAAAAGAGTCCGTGAACAGCATGCCCCATTTCATGGAATAGTGTTGTTACGTTATCAAAACTAATCAGCGCCGGTTCGCCTTCTGCCGGACGCGGGATATTCAGCACATTCACCACCACAGGCCGCTGCCCAAGCAGGTTAGACTGAACAACAAACGAATTCATCCAGGCTCCGCCGCGTTTTGAATCGCGCTCAAAATAATCAGCATAAAACAAGCCAAGCTGGATGCCGTCATTATCATAAACATTAAATACCCGTACATCAGGATGATAAACCGGCAAATCTTCTCTCTCTTCAAATGTGATGCCGTATAGCCGGTTCATCGTGTAGAATACGCCATCCTCCAGAACCCGGTTCAGCTCGAAATAGGGGCGCACTTCAGATTCATCAATATCGTAGCGGGCTTTACGCACCCGTTCAGCATAGTACTCCCAATCCCACGGGCGCAATTCATCTTCAATACCGTCTTTTCTCATTTTTTCCTGAATCAGCTCCGCTTCCTGTTCTGTATTACTGATGACGGGAGGAATCAGATCGCTGAGCATCTCCAGCACACGATCTGGCGAGCCTGCGGTTTGAGGTTCCAGAGCATAGGCTGCATAATTTGGATATCCGAGCATTTCAGAACGTTCCGCCCGGAGTTCTGCAAGCTCCAGTACAATCGGCCGGGTATCTATTCCGTCATCCTGTCCCACTCCGCGGAATGCCGATGCCTCCCAAACCTCACGTCTCAAATCCCGGTTATTCAGGCTTGTGAGAATAGGCACCCGTGTTGTATTGGTGATAGAAAGCAGATACTTTCCTTCGTAACCACGCTCTGTGGCGGCTTCCCTTGCCGCGGAAATGCGATCGGAACTAAGCCCGTCCAGCAGTTCCTCATTTTCCACAATAACAGACCGTTCGCGGGTCAGATCCAATAGCTTTTCCTGGAATTCGGTGGTCAGCGATGAAATTCGTTCGTTAATCTCCCTCATGCGCAATTGCTCTTCCTCACTGAGTTGTGCACCAGCCCGCACAAAATTACGGTAAGTATCTTCGAGCAGTTTCAGAGAGGCGTGATCGAGCTGCATTTCATCACGACGGTCATACAAAGTTTCCACCCGATTAAATAGAGCTGAGTTCAGGTAGATGTCATCAGAATGGGCGGCAAATTTAGGTGCAAACTCCGCCTGAATTCCCTGAATCTTTTCGTTTGTATGAGCCGATGTCAGATTAAAGAATACGCGTTGTGTACGGTTCAGCAGTGCACCCGACCGCTCCATTGCCACAATCGTATTTCCGAAGGTGGGTTCTTCGGAATTATCGGCAATCTCTCTGATCTCATCGAGCTGAAATTCCATTCCGTCGATAAATGCATCCCGAAAATGCTCATCTTCGATCAGTTCGAAGTCCGGGGCTTCGAGCGGTAGCATACTCGGCGAATAAAACGGATTATCGGCCATCCGGCCAGGATCAGTACATGCGCTCATCATCAGTAAAAAACTAAATAAAATTGGAGTTATATAATTCATGAATTAAAGTAATTTTTCAGCCTGAATTATCAATATTATCAATTACTTAACGAAATAATGAATGTTGACGTACTTTCAAAAAGCGCCAAGGTATATATTTTACATTCTTTTTTAGCAGGCTAATTTTCAAAATAAATCGATTTTTTGGCAGCCAGAAGAGTGTTTTTCATCAGCATCGCCACGGTCATGGGGCCAACACCACCAGGCACCGGGGTAATCCAGCTCGCTTTTTTTCTGATCCCTTCAAAATCACAGTCACCCACGAGTTTGTATCCTTTTTCGCTGGTTTCATCGGCAATACGGTTGATACCTACATCAATTACAACCGCCCCTTCTTTCACCATCTCAGGCTTAATGAGATTGGGCTGTCCTGCTGCTACTACAAGAATATCGGCAGAAATTGTGTGGGTGGTGAGATCGCGTGTAAATTTATGGCAGATGGTGGTGGTGGCTTTACCAGATGAATTTTCCCGGGAAAGCATGATGGCCATCGGTGAACCTACAATATTGCTTGCACCTACAACCACGGCATGTTTACTTTTCACGGGAATGCTGTAGTAACGGAACAGTTCAAAAATACCGGCCGGTGTACAGGAAGGAAAGGTGGGTTGATCTACTGTAAGCCTGCCCACATTCATCGGATGAAAGCCATCTACATCTTTGCGGTGGTCAATACTTTCGATCACATCGTGCGATGAAAGATGCGATGGCAGAGGTAGTTGTACCAAAATTCCATCAATCTTGTCATCTTCGTTGAATGAACGGATGGCCGCTTTCAGTTCTTTGGCAGAAACCGTATCGGGAAGATGAGTCGTATCTGTCTGGATTCCAACTTTATTACAAGCTTTTGTTTTGGCCCCGATATAAGTGGAAGAAGCGGGATCTGTACCAACCTGAACGACTTTTAAAAAAGGGCGCCTGTTCCCGGATTCCACCCAGTTTTCCACATCTTTTTTCAGGAGATCCATGGTGATTTGTGCAACTTTCTTTCCGTCGATCAGTTTAGCAGACATTCGTATGATTTAAAGTTTGGGGTTTAAAAATTTTGAAATTTGTAGTATGACCGGCTATTCAGTTTAATTATAGCTGCTGCTGTGTTATTCATTATTTATCAGCCATTATCACAAGGTAAAATCCAGACTGATTCTTTTCTGATAAATCCCGCCTTGAATAGATTATTAAATGAGAAATACATTGCAAGTTTCTCCATATTTTGTTTTTGACTTGGCACTACCTCTCGATCTCGTATTTTTTCATCTTATTGTAAATGTGGCTCCGCTGAATGTCGATAGCATCGGCGGTAGCGGAAACATTCCAGTCGTATTTTTCGAGCTTTTTGAGTAGAAACATGCGTTCGGCCTCTTCTTTGTATTCGTGAAATGAATCGGTAACATCGATCAGTTTATCCAGCAGTTCATTCGGCTTTTTCTTTTGGACAACCAATTGTTGTATATCTTTTTTGGTTATTTCGTCTTGCGCCGAGAGCAGAGCCAGTCGTTCCACCACATTTTGCAGCTCCCGGATGTTTCCGGGCCAGTCCAGGCTTTTCATTTCCTGAAGCGCTTCATCAGAAAATGTTTTACCGGAAAAAACTATCTCCCTTTCAGATAACCGGGTAAGAAACCATTGAGCCAGGACAGGAATATCATCTCTGCGTTCACGCAGTGGCGGGAGATGGATTGGAATTACGTTTAGTCTGTGAAACAGGTCTTCCCGGAATGATCCCTGATCAATTTCATCCTGAAGGTCTTTGTTCGTTGCCGATAGTACGCGAACATCCACATCAATACGTTCACTGCCGCCCACACGAACAATCTGATTTTCCTGAAGTGCACGCAGTACTTTTGCCTGTGATTCAGCAGTCATATCTCCAATTTCATCCAGAAAGAGCGTGCCGCCAGTGGCCTGTTCAAACTTTCCGATTCGGCGGGATGTGGCCCCTGTAAATGCTCCTTTTTCATGGCCAAAAAGCTCGCTTTCCAGCAACTCCGAAGGAATCGCTGCACAGTTAACATCCACGAATTTTTTACCGGCTCGCCTGCTTTTTTTGTGCAGAGCCCGAGCCACCAGCTCTTTTCCGGTTCCGTTTTCACCCGTAATAAGTACACGACTGTCACTCACAGCCACTTTATCTATCAACTGTTTGATCCGTTCGATGGCAGGGCTTTTCCCGATAATATAGGTTTCTCCGTGAAGCTGGCTTCGTATCTGACGGTTTTCCTTCACGAGTTCACTGCTCTTAAGTGCATTGCGGATGCTGATAAGGAGGCGGTTCAGGTCAGGTGGTTTTTCCAGGAAATCGAAAGCGCCTGTTTTGGTAGCTTCCACTGCTATTTTGATGGTACCGTGCCCGGAAATCATAATTACGGGCAGTTCGGGTTTCAACTCTTTGATTTTGCCAAGCACCTCAATCCCGTCCATTCCCTTCATTTTTATATCAAGCATCACAAGATCAATTGCTTCGCTACGGATCGTGCTCAGGGCCTGCTCACCGTTTTCTGCTTCAAGAACCGAATAACTCTCAAACTCCAGAATTTCCCGGAGTGCATTACGAATACTTTTTTCATCATCCGTGATCAATATTTTGGAGTTGCTGGACATGAGTATTATGTAAAAATCTTTATCGTTGAAGCATCATTATTCATCTGATCAAGCGAACTTTACAACAGTAAATTTTGAAAAAGTTGTTATATCTAAGAACGAATTGAAACCAATCTCCATGAAGGAGTCATCAGCTTTTAATAATTGTAGTACAAATATTCCAAAATGCGCTGGTGGATAAAGTCCACATGCGCTGTTCGTTCTGTGTAATTGTTGGTAATAAGAGTAACGGCCAGCTGTTGTCCTGACTCCGCATTGAGATAACCGGAAAGTGCCCGAACACCTGAGACAAACCCGGTTTTTCCGGAAAAATTTTCCCGGACAGAACTATTTCGAAACCGATGGCCAAGCGTACCGCTTACGCCTCCAACCGCCAGCGAATTATAGAGATACGGGAAATAATCTTTTTTTCTAACATTTACAAGATACTGATTTAATTCAGATGCATTCAAAAGGGTGGCAGGCGCCATGCCAGAACCATCCCTGAGACTTACGGAATGAGTATCGAACTGCATCTCTTCCATATATTCTTTCAAAATTTCCAGCCCGAGTTCTGTAGTACCCTGCACATTGTACGTGTTTTCGGCAAGTTTCTTCAGCAGCATTTCAGCATAAAAATTATCACTCTCTTTATTGAGGCGCTCCACCATTCTGTAAATCGGAACAGAGACATTTACGTGCAGAGGAGTCAGATTGTCGTCACTCCAGGAATAGTAATCACTGTCCACAAAAATCCGGCCGGTTACTTTAATATTTCTCAGTTCCAGATACCGGTAAAACGTATCCATAAAATAATACGAAGGTGCGGTTACTGTAAGAGGTTCTGTCTCGTAGTATCCCTGCGGAAGAGTACTTCTCAAGATTATGGTATTGGTACCCAGAACCCGCCTGTAGGATTCATCAAAGCGGGTGCCAGGAGCGGTTATCATCTGTTCATTAACAAAGTCAACATAAGGAGTATTGAACGGAGACCATTGTATCCTTGGGGTTGAACCCACAGATCCGTTAGCGATGACTTCAAGATCAACCACATTCGAATTGAATGAAAGGGCACTGATTTCAGGCGCATAATAGTAAGACAGATCATCCCACTCCCAGCCTTTCGGATAGGGAACATCATCAAAAAGGCCGTCAAATCCTATGAGGTCACCCTGAATTCGTTTGATTCCTTTAGCAATAAACAGATCGGCCCACTCCTCAAACAGAAACAGAGAGTTTCCATTCGAAAAATCTCCGTTGATGGATGGGTCTCCAGAGCCTTTGACAATGAGATCTCCCACCCATGTGTCATCTTTTTGATCTCCCCGTCCATAGAGTACTGTTCGGAATCGATAATCCGGGCCCAGTTTGTCAAGTACAGCGCCAGAAGTTAGCAGTTTCAGATTTGAGGCGGGACGTACAAGTTTGTCACCATTCATATTTTGTAGTACGGTGCCCGACTCGTCCCGAACCTGTACAGCCCAAAATGCACTTGAAGCACGACTATTATCAATAAGAGACTGTATTTCATGAGAAAGCTGCGCATGGACATCATGCAGTTTACCAGAATAAAAAATAAAGAATAAAGAGAGAAGGACGTATTTCGCAACTTTCATAGTCGAGGCAACATTCAATTGCCAAAATATTTAATTTCTTCCTGATGAAATGCT
>SL_3KL_010_SEDDRAFT_10001471_pt1 | contig 21393 bp, 18 predicted proteins | sample SodLakKL_010_SED_2_FD_10381 | JGI IMG/M metagenome (IMG submission 10381) | reverse complement strand
CTAAAACTTCAAATCGTTGGTGGGCAGGCAAACCCTGCTCCTCCGGTAGGTCCAGCTTTAGGCCAGGCCGGCATCAACATTATGGAGTTTTGTAAAGCATTCAACGCAAAAACCCAGGACAAAGCGGGTACGATTATACCGGTCGAAATTACGGTTTTTCAGGATAAGAGTTTTACGTTTAAAACAAAGACTCCTCCTGCAGCCGTGCTTCTAAAGAAGGCCGCTAAAATCAAATCCGGATCCGGCGAACCCAACCGAAATAAAGTAGGCAGGGTAACCTGGACGCAGTGCAAGGATATCGCACAGGAGAAGATGGAAGATCTTAATGCATTCGATCTCGATCAGGCTGCTGAAATGATAGCCGGAACTGCCCGAAGCATGGGTTTACGAGTAATCCGAGATAAATAACGAGGATGTAAGAAATGGCAAAGCGAGGTAAAAAATACAGTCAGGTCGCTGAATTGATTGATCCTGATATGGAATATACCATTGAAGAAGCTTGCGATTTAGTTGTTAAAACTAAAACCGCTTCTTTTGATGAGTCTGTAGATTTAGATCTGCGGCTTGGTGTAGATCCACGTCATGCTGATCAAATGGTTCGTGGCACTGTTTCGCTGCCGCATGGTACCGGTAAAACGGTGCGTGTGCTCGCATTGGTGAATGAAGCCAAAGTGGAGGAAGCGAAAGAGGCCGGAGCAGATCATGCAGGGCTTGACGAATACATCGAAAAAATTGAAGACGGCTGGGCAGAAATCGACGTGATTATTGCTACGCCTGATGTAATGGGTAAAATTGGTAAACTCGGACGGCAGCTTGGCCCCCGTGGTTTAATGCCTAATCCCAAAAGTGGTACTGTAACCATGGATATAGCTGCTGCAGTTAAGGAGTTTAAATCCGGTAAAATGGACTTCAGGGTCGATAAGGCCGGTATACTGCACACATCTGTTGGTAAAGCAAGTTTCGAGCCTAATGAGTTAAGGGAAAACTTAATTTCTTTCCTGCAAACCGTTATCAGCATGAGGCCGGCATCTGCCAAGGGTCACTATATCAGAAGTGCATATTTAAGCACCACAATGGGGCCGAGCATTCCTATCAGCAGATCATCCATTACTTCAATTTAGAAACTAAGAGGATAATAAAATGCCGACATTATCAGAAAAAAAGGCCGTTGTTGAAGAAATTACCGAACAACTGAATAGTGCCAACGGTGTGTATATAACAAAATACACCGGTATGTCAGTGAGCGATATGGGCGAACTGCGAGGTGAATTCAGAAAAGGTAATGTCAACTTCAAAGTGTACAAAAATAAACTCGTGAAGCGGGCAATGGAAACAATTGGCGGATATGAAGAGCTGTTCCCTCACCTGCACGACCAAAATGGTTTTGCATTTGTAGAGGAAGAATTAGCTGCACCGGCAAAAGTGCTTAAAGGTTACATCAAAGATAAGAAGAAGCCTGAGTTTAAGGCAGCTTTGATTGATGGAGACTTTTACAGTGCTGACCAACTTGACACTTTGGCTGCAATGAAGTCGAAGAACGAAATTATTGGCGACATTCTTGGTCTTCTGCAATCACCGATTAACAATATTGTTAGCGGACTGCAGGCACAGGGATCAAACATCGCCGGTGCTGTACAAACAATCGCCGAAAAGGCCGATTCATAAAACTGAAACAAACTTTTTAATTAAAACGACGAACGGAGAAAACGAAAAATGGCTGACGTTAAAGAAATCGCAGAACAACTCGTTAACCTAACTATTAAAGAAGCCAATGAGTTGGCAAAAGTACTCGAAGAAGAGTACGATATTAAACCTGCTGCTGCAGCTGTTGCTGTAGCCGGACCTGCAGGTGGCGGCGAAGGCGGTGATGCTGAAGAAAAAACAGAATTCGATGTAATTCTGAAATCAGCAGGTGCCAAGAAAATCGCTGTTATTAAAGAAGTGCGCGGAATCACAGGTCTTGGCTTGAAAGAAGCTAAGGAACTGGTTGACGGAGCACCTAATACAGTTAAAGAAGCAGTTGCCAAAGAAGAAGCTGAAGAGCTGAAGGGCAAACTGGAAGAAGCCGGAGCTGAAGTAGAGCTTAAGTAATTTCGGTTTTTACGCAATTTGTCATAGCCGGCACCGTTATAGGGTGCTGGCTATTGGCATCTTAATCAACAGTGCACAACTTAAATTATTAAGCATGTTGCACAATACGTTTCATATCTTATTTTTAACCTAAAGGAGAGGCATCCTTTTGAGTACTACTATGGAGAAAATCCCATTTACCGATCGACTTTCATTCGGCCGAATTAAACACGTAATTGACTACCCCGATTTTCTGGACATACAGCTTGAGTCATTTAATCAATTTGCTCAGCTTGATGTTGCCCCATCTGTAAGAGTTAATCAGGGTTTACAAAGAATTTTTAACGAAAACTTCCCTATTACAGATAGCAGAGAAACTCACATTCTGGAGTTTGTCTATTATTCGGTTGATACACCAAAATACAATATTAAAGAGTGCCAGGAGCGCGGATTAACTTATGCTATTCCGCTTAAGGCAAAACTCAGGCTTTCATCAATGGATGAATCTGATGAAGCTGCTGAAACGATTGAGCAGGAAGTATTTCTTGGGGATCTACCATGGATGACCGACAGGGGAACGTTTATTATAAATGGCGCTGAGCGTGTGATTGTAAGCCAGCTCCATCGCTCTCCCGGTGTATTCTTTGGCCAATCCATCCACCCGAATGGCACACAGCTATATTCAGCAAGGGTAATACCTTTTAAAGGTTCATGGATTGAGTTTACAAATGATATTCGTGATGTACTTTGGGCATATATCGACAGAAAGAAAAAGATTCCGGCAACGACTCTTCTGAGAGCTTTAGGATACTCATCAGACGAAGAAATTCTGAACCTGTTCGAACTTTCTGAAGAAGTTGAATTCGGAACTAAGAAAACCTTTAAGAGCAAAGCTGTTGGCAAACGTCTTGCGGTAGATCTTACTGTTGAAGTAACTGAAGAAGTTGTAGATGACGAAACAGGTGAAGTAACCGAAGCAACTGATAGAAAGACTCTGCTCGAAAGAGACCATGAGATCACTGAAGAAGATTACGATATCTTCAAAGAAGCGGGTGTGAAGAAAACACTTGTGCAGAAGATTGGATCTGAAGAATCAGAGCGGTCTGTGGTGATGAATACTTTGCGTAAAGATTCAACACATGATGAAGTTACTGCACTTGCAGAAGTTTATCAGCAGATCAGAACAGGTGAGATGCCTGATCCTGAAACAGCAAGACAGGTTCTTGAAAGATTATTCTTCAGCGACAAAAAATACGATCTTGGCGAAGTAGGCCGGTACAGGTTAAACAAGAGATTGAAATTAGATGTAGATCTCGAAAAACTGTATCTCACTAAAGAAGATATTGTTGCTATAGTAAAAGAAGTAATTCGCCTGAAAGAAATGAAATCTCAGGTTGATGATATTGATCACCTAAGCAACCGTCGTGTTCGTACGGTAGGTGAGCAGCTTGGCCAGCAGTTCGCAATTGGCCTGGCAAGAATGGCACGTACTATTCGTGAGAGAATGAATTCACGGGATGCCGAACAGCTGACTCCACAGGACCTTGTTAATGCACGAACTATTTCGAGTGTTATTAACAGTTTCTTTGGCACAAACCAGTTATCTCAGTTTATGGATCAAACCAATCCGATTGCTGAGATTACGCACAAGCGCCGAATGTCGGCTCTTGGACCTGGCGGTTTGACACGTGAGCGAGCCGGTTTTGAGGTTCGTGACGTACACTACACTCACTACGGACGTCTTTGCCCGATTGAAACTCCTGAAGGTCCAAATATTGGTTTGATTACCTCTCTGTGTATTCACGCGAAAGTAAACGACTTCGGTTTCATCGAAACTCCTTACAGAAAAGTTAAGGACGGAAAAGTAACCAACAGCGTTGAATATCTTGCAGCTGAACAGGAAGATGAAACTGTTATCGCTCAGGCTAACGCACCGATCGACGACAAAGGCAAGTTCATGAATGAGTCGATATTCTCTCGATTCAGAGACAGTAACGTTGGGCTTGCAACACCTGAACAGATTGAATATATGGATGTATCTGCAAACCAGATTACATCACTCGCAGCAGCACTGATTCCATTTATTGAGCATGATGATGCGAACCGTGCATTGATGGGCTCAAACATGCAGCGTCAGGCAGTACCACTGCTTCGACCTGAGTCTCCGATTGTTGGAACAGGACTCGAGCAGCGTGCTGCAAAAGACTCGCGCGCAATTATCAGTGCCGAAGGTGACGGAGAAGTAGTATACGTTGGCGGAAATGAAATTCGCATTAAATACAACAGAACCGAACTTGAAGAAAATTGCTTCTTCGATGAAGGAATTAAGAGCTATAAACTCACCAAATTTGAAAGAAGTAACCAGGACACAACTGTTAACCAGCGTCCAATTGTAAATGTTGGCGACAAGGTTAAAGAAGGTCAGGCAATTGCCGATGGTACTTCAACACAGAATGGTGAGCTTGCGCTTGGCCGTAACCTGCTGGTGGCGTTTATGCCATGGAGAGGTTATAACTTTGAAGATGCGATTGTAATCAGTGAACGTATTGTTCAGGACGATGTGTATACTTCTATACATATCACCGAGTTCGAACAACAGGTTCGTGATACCAAGCGTGGCGAAGAAGAACTTACACGTGAAATACCGAATGTGAGTGAAGAAGCTACACGTAATCTTGATGAGAAAGGTATTGTACGTGTCGGTGCAAAAGTTAACCATGGTGATATTCTTGTAGGTAAAATAACGCCGAAAGGTGAAACAGATCCTACTCCTGAAGAGAAATTACTGCGGGCTATCTTTGGTGATAAGGCAGGCGATGTTAAAGATGCCTCACTGAAAACTCCTCCCGGAGTATCAGGTGTTGTAATCGACACTAAATTGTTCAGCAGAAAGCGCGACGAGCAGATCTCCCGAAAAGAAGAAAAGAAACTTGTTGAGGAAGAAAACGAGCGTCATTCTGAAAAACTTGCTGATCTGAATTCAAAATGGGCTGATAAGATGTACAGCCTTCTCAGGGACAAAACTTCACCCGGTGTTTACAATTACAGCGGAGTTGAGCTGATTCCTAAAGGAGAGAAGTACAAGAAATCAGTATTTGAAGAGATCGATCCCGTAAATATCAATGAAGATATTGACTGGGCAACAGATGGTGAGCTGGTTGAGCATGTAAAACTACTCTTCAAGAACTATCGTGACCTGAGAAGAGAAATTGATACGGAAGCAAAACGTCGCAAGTATCAGATTCAAGTGGGAGATGAATTACCACCGGGCATTATTCAAAAGGCTAAAGTATATGTTGCCAAGAAGCGTAAGATGCAGGTGGGTGACAAGATGGCCGGACGCCACGGTAACAAAGGTGTAATTGCTAAAGTTGTACCGGTTGAAGATATGCCGTTCATGAAAGATGGTACTCCGGTTGATATTGTACTAAATCCGCTGGGTGTGCCTTCACGTATGAACCTTGGCCAGATTTATGAAACGATACTAGGCTGGGCCGGACTTAAACTGGGTGTAAAATACGCATCTCCAATTTTTGATGGTGCATCTTACGACCAGGTTCAGGAAGAACTGAAAAAAGCAGGGTTGCCTGAAGATGGACGTGTTACTCTGTATGATGGCCGTTCCGGATATCCGCTCGATCAGGAAACAACAGTAGGTGTAATGTACATGCTTAAGCTGAATCACCTTGTTGAAGACAAGATGCATGCACGTTCGATCGGGCCATACTCACTAATTACACAGCAGCCATTGGGTGGTAAAGCTCAGTTTGGTGGTCAGCGACTTGGTGAGATGGAGGTATGGGCACTTTATGCATATGGTGCAGCCAATATCCTGAAAGAAATGCTCACTGTTAAGAGTGATGACGTAAAAGGACGATCAAAGGTATACGAGGCTATAGTAAAAGGTGAGAACCTGCCTGAAGGTGATGTGCCTGAATCGTTCAAAGTATTGCTGCGTGAATTGATGGGTCTTGGACTCGAAATTCACATCGACTAATTATTGTTCTGTTAATTAAATCCAAAACGGAGGTTTTCCTTTGCCGTCAACAAAAACATTAACCGTTACTAAAGACTTTTCCAACATCGGGATTTCACTGGCTTCGGCCGAAACAATCTTATCCCGGTCTCACGGAGAAGTACTTACCCCAGAAACGATCAATTACAGAACATTTAAGCCGGAAATGGATGGTCTTTTTTGTGAAAAGATTTTCGGTCCGGTTAAAGACTATGAATGCCATTGCGGAAAGTATAAGAGAATCCGCTACAAAGGTATTATCTGTGATAGATGTGGTGTTGAAGTAACCAGAAAAGCTGTTCGCCGTGAGCGAATGGGGCATATTACATTAACTGTGCCTATTGTTCACATCTGGTATTTCAAATCACTGCCAAGTAAAATTGCTTATTTACTGGGTTATTCTTCAAAAAATCTTGACCGCATTGTTTACTACGAAACATTTGTGGTGATTAATCCGGGACTTGCAAGAGACCTGGGTTATAAGAAAGGTGATATGATCTCGGAAGAAGAGAAGTTTGATATTTTAGATCAGCTTCCTGAAGATCATGCTGAACTGGATTCGGATGACGAAGACAAGTTTGTAGTAAAAGACGGTGCCGAAGCAGTTCAGGCATTGTTACAAACTATGGATCTTGATGCTCTTGCATATCAGCTTCGCCACGAAGTTCGAAACGAAACTTCGCAGATGCGTAAGAAGAAAAAACTGAAGCGTCTGCAGGTTATTGAGTCGTTCCGTGCTGCAAATCAGCATACCGAAAATCATCCCGAATGGATGGTTCAAAGTGTAATTCCGGTTATTCCGCCTGAACTGAGGCCACTTGTACCTCTCGAAGGTGGACGATTTGCAACATCTGATCTAAATGATCTGTATCGAAGAGTTATCATTCGAAATAATCGTTTGAAGAGACTTATTGATATTAAAGCTCCGGATGTTATTCTCCGAAATGAAAAGAGAATGCTTCAGGAAGCTGTTGATTCGCTTTACGATAACTCTCGAAAATCAAACGCCGTACGTAACAATAACCGCCCGCTGAAATCACTCAGCGACATGCTGAAAGGAAAGAGCGGTCGTTTCCGTCAAAACCTTTTAGGTAAGCGTGTTGATTACTCCGGCCGTTCTGTAATTGTTGTGGGTCCTGATCTGAAGATGCACGAGTGTGGTCTTCCGAAGGAAATGGCAGTTGAATTGTACAAGCCGTTTGTTATTCGCCGCCTGATTGAGCGCGGATATGTGAAAACGGTTAAAAGCGCGAAGAAAGTTGTTGATCGCCGAGATCAGGTAGTATGGGAAGTTCTTGAGAATGTAATCGACGGACACCCGGTACTGCTTAACCGAGCACCAACACTCCACAGGCTTGGAATCCAGGCTTACCAGCCTGTATTGATTGAAGATAAAGCGATTCGTCTGCATCCGTTATCATGTACAGCTTTTAACGCTGACTTTGACGGTGACCAGATGGCAGTTCACCTTCCATTAAGCCACGATGCTGTGATGGAAGCTTCTGTACTAATGCTTGGTTCGCACAACATTTTGAGCCCTGCAAGTGGTGGTCCGGTTGCTGTGCCATCTCAGGATATGATTCTTGGAATCTATTATCTGACGAAAATGGGTAATGGCAAACGTGGTGAAGGAAAAACGTTTGCGAGCACAGATGAAGTGGTTATTGCATACGATCAGGGTAAGATCGAAACACATGCAAAAATCAACGTACGTGTTCCCGTAAAGCAGGAAGATGGTACAATTGCTGAGGAAATATTGAAAACAACCACCGGGCGTGTGTTGTTCAATGAAATTGTACCGGAAGGTGTTGAATTCGTAAACAAAACTCTTGGAAAGAAAGAGCTGCGAATACTGATCAGTGATATTTATTCATCAGCAGGTCCCGTGGAAACCGCATTTTTCCTTGATAAGATGAAAGATATCGGTTTTGAAAGAGCAACCATTGGTGGCCTTTCATTCAGCCTCGAAGACATCATCATTCCTGATGAAAAACAAATTCTGATTGATAAAGCACAAAGCGAAGTTGCTGACATTCAGGAGCGTTACGAAATGGGCTTTATCACTGATAATGAGCGTTATAACCAGGTGATTGATAAGTGGACGAGCACAACAAACCGTGTTTCTGAAACACTTTTCAAATCTCTTACAGAAGATAAAGAAGGTTTCAACGCGGTATATATGATGGCCGATTCCGGTGCGCGGGGTTCCAAAGAGCAGATTCGTCAGCTTGGTGGTATGCGCGGACTTATGGCTAAGCCGCAGAAGAGCTCTATGCAGCAGGGTAATGAGGTAATCGAGAACCCAATTTTGTCTTCATTCCGTGAGGGACTTACTGTACTTGAATACTTTATTTCTACTCACGGTGCACGTAAAGGTCTGGCCGATACTGCTCTGAAAACTGCCGATGCAGGTTACCTGACCCGGCGATTGGTTGATGTATCCCAGGATATCATCATCAATGAGCATGACTGTGGTACTCTTCGCGGAATTAAGATGCGGGCACTCAAAGACAATGAAGATGTAATTGACAGCCTAGAGAATCGAATTATGGGCCGTGTATCAATGCATGAAATCATTGATCCGATTACTGATGAGGTAATCTGTGAGCCTAATGAATTGATCACTGAAGATATTGCAAAGAAAGTAGCAGAAACTTCTATTGAAGAAGTTGAAATACGATCGGTACTGACTTGTGAAACAGAACGCGGTGTGTGTGCGAAATGCTACGGCCGTGATATGTCGAAGTCTGGCTTGGTTCAGGTGGGTGAAGCTGTGGGTGTTATTGCAGCTCAGTCAATTGGTGAGCCGGGTACACAGCTTACACTTCGTACTTTCCACGTGGGTGGTACTGCTTCTCGTATGGAATCCGACTCACAACACAAAGCCAAGTTCGACGGTAAAATCGAATTTGAAAACGTCCGTGTTGTTGAATACGACGATGGTGAAGAGATTCATAATGTAGTACTGAGCCGCGCCGGCGAAATGAAAATTGTTGGCGAAGATGGCAAAGTGCTGAATAGCTATAACGTACCTTACGGATCAGAAATGCTGGTTGAAGAGGGCGATAAAGTTCTTAAAGGAATGCCGCTTGCTAAGTGGGATCCTTACAACGCTCTGATCTTCAGTGAGATTGACGGTACTGTTGAGTATAAGGATATCATAGAAGAGATTACCTATACGGAAGACACCGATTCCCAAACCGGACACCGTGAGAAAGTGATCATCGATTCACGAGACCGATCACTGGTACCGACACTGGTAATTAAAGGATCAGACGACAGAATCAGAGAAAATACTCTGCCAGTAGAAACACATATCACTGTCGAAGATGGTGAAAAAGTTCTGGCCGGTCAGGTTCTTGCCAAGATTCCGCGTGCTGCTTCTAAATCGAAAGATATTACGGCGGGTCTGCCGCGTGTAACTGAGCTGTTCGAAGCTCGTTCACCAAGCGATCCGGCTGCTGTATCCGAGATTGACGGTATCGTGAAAATGGGCGGACGTAAGCGTGGTTCGCAGGAAGTGATTGTAGAGAGCAAGGACGGTACCGATGAGAAGAAGTATCTGATTTCACTTTCCAAGCACATTCTTGTTCAGGAAAATGACTTTGTAAAAGCCGGTCAGGCACTGTCTGACGGTACAATTCCTGCACAGGAAATCCTGAATATTCTCGGACCTTACGCAGTACAGTCGTACCTGGTGAATGAGATCCAGGAAGTGTATCGTCTGCAGGGTGTGAAGATCAATGACAAGCATATTGAGGTTATTGTTCGCACCATGATGCAGAAAGTTGAAGTTACCGATCCGGGAGATACGATGTATCTTGAAGGAGATAAAGTTGACCGATTTGAACTGAATAATAGAAACGATGAGTTGATCGGTAAATTTGTAGTAACCAATGTAGGCGGAAGCGACCTTAAACTGGGAGCAATTCTTGATCGTCGTCAGGTTCGTGAGATTAATAACGAACTAATCAAAGACGGAAAAGAAGAGATTGCAACCAGGGAAGCAGAACCGGCCATTTCGAAACCGATTCTGTTGGGTATTACCCGTGCAGCGCTTTCAACTGAAAGCTGGTTGTCGGCCGCATCCTTCCAGGAAACTACAAAGGTTCTTACTCAGGCATCCATCGAAGCTAAAAAAGATATGCTTCGTGGCCTCAAAGAGAATGTTGTGGTTGGTCATAAAGTACCTGCCGGAACAGGAATGCTCAAGTATGATGATCTTATTGTTGGATCTAAAGCTGAGTATGATGAAGCAGATGAGGAGATCGAAAAAGTGTTTGAAACACTTGGTGCCGATGAACCCGAATCGAAAGAAGAAAACGAATAAAAAAAAAGCCCCGCATCAAAATGCGGGGCTTTTTTTATGATCATAAATTGGCAATTCTGCCTTTGCGGATTTAACAAATGATTACTTCGACTTTTCGATATTTTCGAGTAATGACTCTGCCTCTCTAATTAAATCATCAGCACGCTGTTTGGCATCTTCAACTACTTTATCGCTATCTTCTTTGGCCTGAGAAGTGATCTTCTCTTTTTCATCTTTCAATTTATTGACGAGTTCATTTAGTTCATCAAGGTATGAATTAAACCTGTACGAAATTTTCCCCCGTGTATTTATGCCGGTATCCGGTGCATAAAGTAATGCAAAACCGGCACCCAGTACTGCACCGGTCAATAAACCAATTGTAAATCCTGTTCCTGCTTTGTTCATATTTTCTCCTACGTTTATTTAGTTTCACATTTAAAATACAAAATCAGTTCCGCTCTCAAAAGTCTCAAAAGAATTCTGATTCAAATCTGTCTAATTTTTATCTTACGAACGAATAATATAACAAAACCATACACCCATGAAATTTTTTATTGACACAGCCGACTTAGAAGAAATCAAAGAAGCCAATGACCTTGGTGTATTGGATGGAGTGACTACCAATCCAAGTTTATGCATGAAAGTCGGCGTTAGTGATTTTGAAGGCCATATTGCCAAAATCTGTGAAATTGTGGAGGGGGATGTATCGGCCGAAGTTATATCCACAAAGTATGCGGACATCATTGCAGAAGGCCGAAATATCGCTTCCATTGCTGATAATGTGGTCGTAAAAGTTCCGCTCATTAAAGACGGAATTAAGGCAATTAAAACATTCAGCGAAGAGGGTATCAAAACCAACTGTACTCTTTGTTTTTCTGCAACACAAGCCTTGATTGCTGCAAAAGCAGGTGCCACTTACATCTCTCCGTTCATCGGACGGTTAGATGATGTTTCCACTGATGGTATGAGTTTGATTGCCGATATTGTAACCATCTACGATAATTACGGATACGACACAGAGATATTAGCAGCAAGTATCCGTCACCCGATGCACGCGCTCGAAGCTGCACGAATTGGCGCCGATGTGGCAACTATGCCTTTGAGCGTAATTTTAGGATTGCTAAAACATCCGCTTACTGACAACGGGCTCGAACGCTTCCTGGCCGATTGGGATAAACTGCAGGAAAGTTTGAAGAAATAAGTCTTCAAGGTTTCCGGGCCTTTTATTACTGCCAACAAATCACGAAAACACGAATATTGAATATTACCATCTGTTGGAGTAATTCCCAGGTTTACGTGTGTGAGAGCTTTTGCCATTTTACATTCACCGTGGTTTTTTTTCGCAGGCAATAGTGTGGTAAGTTCAAGGCAACGTTATTTTGAAATCCAGAAAAAGTATTTAAGGATTATCGTCCTCGATAGATAGAATCACTTCGGTTAATTTTGTTCTTATCGGCGGTATGACTTGTTCAACGGTATTCCATACTGCATTTAGATCTACCCCCATATAGTTGTGAATTAATTTATCTCTCATACCAGCCATTTTTTTCCATGGAACCTGTTTGTATTTCTCCCTGTTGTGGTCAGATATATTTTTGGCAGCTTCTCCAATAATTTCAAAATTACGGACAACCGCATCCTGTATAAGCCGGTTTTCGAGAAACTCTTCTTGTGTTAACTGATCGGTGTATTCAATGATCTGATCGATCGAGTCGATCATGTGAAAGATGTAGATTTTGTCACTTTTCATCATTTCCGACTGGGTCCTCGTTATTAAGGATATAACGAATCTCCTTTTCGATTACCGGCCTAAGATACTTATTCAGGGAAGCCTCCGTAATCAGGTCTACTTTTACATTCAATAGACGGCTTAGTTCGTCTTCCAGGCCGACAAGGTCCAGCAGATTTATGTTATCTAAATCAACAAGCAGATCCAGATCACTTTGATCCGTATGATTATTTCTGGACCTTGAACCGAACACACCGATTTTATTTGGCTTGTATGGATCAAGCGTTCGAAGGATGATTTCTTTCTCTTTTTGCGTTAACATAATGCAATATAATAAACGAGACTGATAATTAAGACTCAGATGTTCGTGTGAAGAAATATACCCACATAAGTGTGGAAACGATTACTTTCGGGAAATATCTGGCTGAAATGTTTTTAATGAGCCGGTAATCATAGTACTCAACTTAAATCAATTTCCTACGCCTTACCGATTAAATTCTCAGCTATCTTAGCAGAAGATAACACGCCCGGCAATCCTGCTCCGGGATGGGTGCCGGCTCCAACAAAATATAGATCTCTTACATCCTCACTGCGGTTGTGCGGACGGAACCATGCTGATTGGGTAAGTATCGGCTCAACCGAAAAAGCAGACCCTTTAAAACTGTTCAGAGTATCTTGAAAATGAAGCGGATCGATATAATGCTCTGCAACAAGATTTTCCTGCAAACCGGGCAGGTAGTTTTCTTCCAGGAAATTCATAATCGCATCGCGATATTTGGGTGCCATCTCGTTCCAGTCAGTGCCGCTGTCGAGGTGTGGAACTGGTGACAGTACATAAAAACCTTCATGTCCCTCAGGTGCAAGTGAAGGATCCGTGATGGTCGGCATATGCAGGTAAAGTGAAAAATCGTCTGCCAATTCTTTTTTGTGGAAGATATCTTTCAATAAACCCTTGTAGCGTTCACCCAGAATAATATTGTGATGAGCCAGTCCGGAATCGAGATATCGTTTTTTTGTCCCGAAATAGATCACAAAAAGTGACATACTGTATTTTGTACGCTCAATTTTCCGGTCTGTGTATTTTTTCCTATGACGTTTGGCGATCAAGTTTTTATAGGTAAACGCAACGTCCGAATTGGCAACCACAATGTCAGAAGCTAACACTTCGCCATCCTTAAGACGTACACCGGTGGATTTTCCATTCTTGATCAGTATTTCATCTACCTCAGAGTTTAATCTTATTGTGCCGCCTTGTTCTTCAATCAACCTTACCATGGCATCTACAATAGCACCGGTACCTCCCATTGCGTAATGAACACCCCATTCGCGTTCAAGGTAATGAATCATCGCATAGATTGAAGTTGTATCAAACGGGTTGCCGCCAACAAGCAGCGGATGGAAAGAGAAACATCGGCGCAGAAAATCATCTTCAATAAATTGGCTTACATATTTATAAACTGTTTTGTACGATTGCAGCTTGATTAAATCCGGAGCTACCTTCAGCATATCGGTAAATTTCAAAAACGGCTTATCGGCGAGTTCCACAAACCCTTTATCAAAAATAGCTTTGGTGGTTTTGATAAACGCCTCATAACCCTCTTTATCTTTAGGATTGCGTTTTTCAATTTCTTTCAATGTAAAAGAGGGGTCGCCGTTATAATCAAACTTATCGCCATTGTGATCAAATATCCTGTAAAAAGGATTGCAGGGTACAAACTTGATGTAATCAGAACGGCTTTTCCCTGCTGCTGTAAAAATGTCATCAAACATAAATGGTGCAGTTATTACAGTAGGGCCTCCATCAAACTTGAATCCGTTTTTCTCATAAACATAAGCGCGTCCGCCGGGTTTGTCTCTTTTTTCTACAACGGTAACATTGTGCCCGCTTGAGAGTAATCGTGATGCTGTTGCCAATCCGCCAAACCCGCTTCCAATTACAATGATATTTTTCTTCATGACCTCTTTGAAACTCGTTATATGTAAACAAATATTTAGTGCAGCTATAGAACCAGTTTTATGAAAGTATAAATCCCTGAGATCTAAAAAAATTTAGTTTTCCAGCTGCTTTACGAAACCGTCGTGTCCATGTTGTTTAAGTCGTGCAAGTGCCCGGTCTGCGTTTCTTTTGTTTCGATAAGTTCCGTAGTAAACCCGGTAAACAGTATTGTTTGCGGTTCTCACTTCCTGTACTCTTGATCCGCGAATATCTCTTGATGCTCTTCGGGCCTCACTTTTTGAATTGAATGATGCAAGCTGAATTGTAAACCTCTCCACACTTCTTGCGTTATTTCTTGTTACCGGTCGGTCTCCTTCTTTAATTAATTCAAGCCTTACACGGGCAATACCGGCATTTTCCATATCAATTTTCCTGGCTGCTTCTCTTGATAAATCGATAATTCTGTTATCAACATAAGGACCTCTGTCATTAATTCTGACCTGTACAGATTTACCATTATCCAGATTTACAACATTAACGATTGTATTAAACGGCAAACTGCGATGTGCTGCCGTTAAGTCATTCATATTGTAGGTTTCACCGTTTGCTGTAAGCTTTCCGTGAAACTTTGAGCCATACCAGCTTGCCACACCGGTGTCTAACTTTTCCATAGTGCCTGTGCTTCTCACAGTAGCACATGAACTGACTAAAAATGCAAACAGGATGATTAATAGTAAAGATGGTTGTATGTTCAAACCTTTATAAATTATTCTGATTTTGGTTTTGTTGGTTGAACTATTTGAATGCAGATGATTTTAATAATTTACTAAAATTAAAAATTTTTTCTCACAGGCAGTTGAAATCTTAAACTATTACTTGAATGAACCTGACTCTATTTTTCATTCTGATTACAATAGCACTCTCTTTATACACCCTCTATTTTAACAGAAAACTGCTCGAAGCTTGGATGCTAAGGCCTTATGCAACCATTTCCAACAATGAATGGCATACCGTGCTGACCTCCGGTTTTTTACACGGAAGTCTGGCACATCTTTTGGTAAATATGTTTGTGCTGTTCTTTTTTGGTATCTCACTTGAACAAACGGTGGGTCCTTTTCATTTTGCTTCGCTCTATCTGAGTGGAATCATGGTATCTGCAATTCCTTCCCTGATTTCTCAGAAGGACAATCCCAGATATGCAACCTTGGGTGCTTCAGGGGGTGTTCAAAGTGTTTTATTTGGGTTCATATTTCTTTTTCCTACTGAGTCGATCATTTTTGTATTCTTACCGATACCCATACCTGCATGGGTTTTTGGCCTCATATTTCTGGCATACAGCATCTATGAAAGTAAACGCGGAATGGGGAATATAAACCACGAAGCCCACATTGCCGGAGCCGTTTGGGGAGTATTGTATCTGCTTATATTTGTACCAAACTCACTGGATCACATATTGACTATTATGGGTTTGATTTAGCAAGGAACAGGGCGCAAGGTCCAGGGCTCAGGGTACAGGGAACAAGGTTGCGGCGCGTGGCGTAAAGCTCACAGCTTAGAACTCAGAGATTAGCTTCAATTTCTAACACTTATCTCAATCATCCCAGCGGGATGATTTGTCGGTAGCACAAAGTGCGAACGAATTCTCTCATACCACCGAGGCGATATAATTTGAATAAAATGAGAAAGAGTTCGAGGTGGAATGCTTCATTGATTAAACTGTGTTCAATAAAATTCTTTAGTGATTTTGTGTTTTAGTGGCCTTAATAATTCTGCCACGAAATCACGAAAACACAAAAAAGTTGTAAAGGGTGCTTATTTGATAAACTGAGCTCGATAATATTCTTTATTAGCCATTCGCATCCCTGAAATCTTGCATAAAGCTAACAAGAGCTTCCACGCTTTCCATCGGGCAGGCATTATAGATACTGGCACGAATACCGCCAACACTGCGATGTCCTTTTAGCGCAACAAGATCATGCTTCGCAGCTTCCGAAAGGAATTTAGTTTCAAGATTCTCATCCTTAATACGAAACGTAACATTCATTTTTGATCGCGATCCTTCATCAACGGTTCCTCTGTAAAAATCATCCTTGTCTAGCTCATTGTAAAGCAGGTCTGCTTTTTCATTGTTGAACGTTTCGAAGTAGGAAAGGCCTCCCTTTTCCTGTATCCACTCCAGCACATAATTCACCATATAGACAGCAAACACAGGGGGTGTGTTGAATAACTTAGCTGTGTGCGTTTTATAATTCAGAATTGTAGGAATAGCTTCATCATGCTGAGTTTCAAGAAAACCTTTCCGTATCATAACAACTGTTACTCCGGCTGGACCAAGATTTTTTTGAGCACCTGCATAGATCAGTCCGTATTTCTCCATATCAAGACGGCGCGAAAGAAAATCGGAAGATGCATCACAAACCAAAGGTGCCGGCACATCAGGATCAGCGTGGAACTGCGTTCCAAAAATGGTATTGTTACTTGTGAAATGGACATAAGCCGGATTATCCGAATAATTCAGTGAACTGGCATCCGGAAGTTTTGTGTAGTTTTGTTCCTTACCCGAAAAGGGTACATGTACGTTTCCGAACAGCTCCGCCTCTTTGATCGCTTTAGCCGACCACGCACCGGTATCGATATAATCGGCTGTACGATCTGATGTAAGAAAATTCTGAGGTACCATCATAAACTGTGAGCTTGCACCTCCCTGTAAAAAAAGTACTTCCCATTCATCTCCCACTCCAAGTATTTGCTTCAGCCGCTCAGTTGCCTGGCTGTTTACTTCGGTATACTCGGGGCTCCGGTGACTCATCTCGATGATGGAAGTACCTTTGCCTCTGTAATCAATTAACTCTTCTTGTGCTTTCTTCAGAACTTCAAGGGGAAGTGTTGCTGGTCCGGCGCTGAAATTATGTACTCTTTTCATATTCTGTTTTACGTTTTAAAATGTGTGAATAATTAATCCTGATCTGATTTTTGGCTCAAACCATGTTGATTTTGGCGGCATTAACTCACCATGGTCTGAAACTTCAACCAGTTCTTCTATGCTGGTCGGGTACATGCTGATTGCAAGATCTGCTTTTCCGGAATCAACTAATCGTTCCAGCTCAGATGTACCGCGGCTTCCTCCCACAAAACTGATATTGGAATCTGTCCTGGGATTTTTAATTCCAAAAAGTGGCTCCAGTACTAACGATTGCAATCTTGCCACATCCAGCTTTGATACCACATCGTTTTCAACAGGAGATGGCAATTTCATTTCCCACCAATCTCCTTTGAAATAAAGAGAAACGACACCCTTTTCATGTGGTTCTTTTTGATCGGTTTTTGCCAGGTTAAAATCTTGCTGTAATGTGGTAAACTGTTTTTCGCTTACTTTTTTTATGATACGATTGTAGGGCAAAATCTTCATCTGACCCATCGGGAAAAGCACTACCGGAAAGTAATCGTACTCAGCTTCGCCGGGGAATGAGTTGTCTTCTTTTCGCAATGTTTCAGATACTCGGGATGCACTTTTACATCTGTGATGGCCATCAGCTACGTACAAATTTTCAACTCCTGAAAAACTTTCTACAAATTCGGCCGGAGCTTTAGCACGCCAGATTTGATGAAGAACTCCATCATCACTTGTAAGTTCTATGTAAGGCGGCTGAGTTACCGTATTTTTCTCCAGTAAAAATCCGATCTCTTCAGTATCCTTAAAGGTCAGCATTACCGGTTCGGCATGTGCTCTTTGAGTAAGAATATGTTTCGTCCTGTCATCTTCTTTATCAGGCCTTGTAAGTTCGTGCTTTAGAATTACATCGTTGTCATAATCCTGAACAGATGCACAGGTAAAAACACCGGTTTGGGAGTGATTGTCAACCGTCATTCTGTAAATGTACACAGCAGATTTTTCGTCTTGCTGCATCAATGCAGAATTAAGAAGTTTTTTTAAATTTTCAGCTCCTTTCTCATAAACAAGATCATCATAAATAGATACTTCAGAAGGGAGATCAATTTCGGGACGGATTACATGCAAAAAGCTATTTGGTTTGCCTTTAGCTAAATCTGCGGCTTCTTCAGTACTTATTACATCGTATGGAGGTGATGATATTTCTTCTGCGTGTTCTGGTTTAGGCAGCCAGCCTTTAAAAGGATGAATAATTGCCATTAAACGGACTCTTTTTTGTATTTTTGGTTACGCCCAAGTATACGAACTCTTTGACTTTTGATCGTAATTTAATCGCAATTAAATCATTGTAAATATTTAGCTATGGAAGACAAAATGAACAAAAACGGAGATAAAATTACACCCGATCAGCAGCAGCAACTATTGTTTGTGATGTTAATTCAACAGCATCAGCAGATTGCTATGATGGGAATGGGGAAAACAATAAATCCCCAGACCGAGAAAACCGAAAGAGATTTAAAGTCAGCAAAGTTTGCTATTGATACTCTCGTGATGCTGGAAAAATTTACTGAGGGAAATTTGCCTAAAGAAATTAAAGATTACCTGACTCAAACGTTGACAACCTTACGACTCAATTATGCGGATGAAAAGAAAAAGGATGATTCATCCTCCTCTGATGATAAAGAAGAAGACAAAGAGTAAGAGGTTTTGGAGAAGATCAAAGCAGGCGGGGGAGTTATTTGGCGACGGGAGGGAGATAGGCTCCAGGTCCTGGTAATTTATCGTAACGGTGTTTGGGATCTTCCAAAAGGTAAGCTCGAAGGTAAAGAATCTCTTCAGGAATGTGCAGTTCGCGAAGTTGCAGAAGAAACAGGCAGCCGGGAATTGCCAAATGCCGAAGAGTTTTTAGGAATTACTATTCATCATTATAAAGAAGGCGATATTATGATCGAAAAAGAGACTCACTGGTGGAAAATGTCTTTTGAAAACCATGATGAACATTTCGAACCGCAAGAAGAAGAGGGAATTAAAGCAGTTAAATGGGTTGATTTGACTGAAGCTGAATCAATAGTTGGCTATGATAATCTGAAGGAAGTTCTTTTCAGATTCAGGAAATCTTATTCATAAAAAAAGCCCCGGTCAAATGACAGGGGCTTTTAATTCATTTGTAGCAGAATTTAATTCTGTAGTCTGAAAACGATAGGTAAGCTGTACTGTACTCTTACCGGCCGTCCACGCTGCAATCCGGGTCGGAATTGAGCTTGGCTTACAACTCGCAGTGCTTCTTCGTCAGCACCACCGCCAATACCTCTTGTGACTACCGGATCTTCAACTTCGCCTCTTTCGTTTACAATAAACTGGATGTAAACTCTTCCTTCAATTCCTGCGCGACGAGCCATCTCAGGATAGCGTATCTGTCTTTGAAGTTCAGCAAGGCCGCCAATCAATTCTGGCATATCCTCTACAACCACGAAAAAGTCTTCTTCTTCTTCTTCATCTGGCTCTGGTGGTGGAGGCATGCTTAACTGACCGCCTAAATCAAGATCTGCGGAAATATCGATATCAACATCTTCAATAATTTCATCATTGGGTACTTCTACAGGAACCGGAGGACGCGGAGGCGGGGGAGGTGTTTCAATTTGTCTGGTTTGAATAATCTCCTCCATCTCTACAATCTCCTGTTCATCCATCACAAATTCTTCTGGACCTAAACTTGTGATATCTACTTTCACCGCAATAATGAAAATAACAAGAGTAATTAACATACCCGATTGCAAAAGAATCGTGTAGTATTTTCTTAAATCTGCTTCTGGTTTTTTGCGTTCAAACATTACTTTGTGTCTATTTTGTTAAACAAGTGGTGAAGTATACATAATATACCTACAACTATCCAACGGGTTCCTGCTGTTCATTATTATTTTTTTGTTCTAACGCTTTCTGAGAAACTCGCGGTACTTACTTTGTAAAACAGCTAATACAATAACGGCAAAGAAACTCCCAATAACATCAGCAATAACGTCGTAAATGCTTGGGGTTCTGTCATATGGCAACAATCCTTGCGCAACTTCTGTTCCGATTCCAAAGAGTGCACCGATCAAAAATATGAGCCATATCCGAACTTTTTTTTCACTTTTGATCATCCATGAAAAGCCAAAAAGCAGTGTCCAGCCAAAAAACATCATAAAATGGCCTAACTTATCGTATCTGAACAATTCAACGTTTTTGAAATTTCCCGGAGGTAATAATGTGAGCAACAGGGTTGCGATAGTAAAAAGCAAAAACAGTGTATAAACTACGTATTTGTGCTTTGCTAAAAATGATATGGTTCTTCCGGTCATAAAAGCGATGATGGCTTAAACTCGTCTTTATTTTTCAAGGTCAGATACTTCTGATATCCTTCTGCAAGAGCATGAACAACAGATGGAGTAATCTTACTTGTGATAGCGATATTGGCAGCAATAGTTCCTGCCAGTACATCACCAAAACCGGCTCTTGAAAAAATTCGGTTGTCATAACCGGTGATAAATTGTTGATTTACAAAATCCGAATATATAGCCGGAAAGCCTTTTGAAAGAATGGAGATAGATTCTTTTTCTGTCAGTTTTTTCAGTTCCTCCAATCTTTTTGCATCATCTTTTTCTGAGATATTGAAATATCCGGACAGTTCTCCAGGGTGTGGAGTGAACACCCAATTCTTTTTCTTGCTCGTATCTGCATTTCGCAATTCTGGCCAGGCATTCAGTGCATCGGCATCTATAACTGCCGGCAGGTCACAGTCAGTCAATATTTTTACAATTAAATCTGTAGTCTCAGGTTTGATTCCAACTCCGGGACCAACAACCAGTACACCGGGCTTATCGTTTAATTTTGATAATATGGTTTCGGCATGATCTGCGGTGAAATATGCATCAGTATCAATTCCAACAGGAACTTTGATAATTTCAGGCAGAGCAGTTTCATAAACCGGCAGCAACTTCTTAGGGCTATACAGTATAACGGCACCCGCACCGGAATTCCAGGCAGATTTTGCGGCCATGATAGCTGCCCCGGTTAACCCCTCAGAGCCGGCAAGTATATGTACGGTTCCATCATGATATTTGTGATCGGCTACTCTGGCCATGGGACCGGTAATATCCGTGATACTTTCATCAATCAAAGCAGCATTAAACTCTCTGAGATTTGACGGAAAGGAGAGGGGAAAGGCCTTTATATGTCCGGTAACTTCCGGGCCCTTGTTTAAATAGAACCCGATTTTATTACTTCCGAATGTTAGAGTGTAATCAGCTTTTATTGCGGTGCCTAGTATGTTACCGCTGTCACAATCAAGGCCGGTGGGAATATCGAGCGAAAAAACGGTTGTTTTTTTCGAGCTTGCCAAACCTGCTAATTTTACCGAGTTGATTACTTTTGAGTAGTTTTCCCTGATCTTATCTTTTAATCCTGT
>SL_3KL_010_SEDDRAFT_10001470_pt1 | contig 21404 bp, 19 predicted proteins | sample SodLakKL_010_SED_2_FD_10381 | JGI IMG/M metagenome (IMG submission 10381) | reverse complement strand
CTCCGTAACAGCTCCGTGTTAACACCGTTAACCATACGGAGTTGTTACGGAGCTGAATTGGTTCTGTTTTGGGGTATATCCCTCGATGGTACAGCCGTGGTGCGGACTATAGTCGGAGCATTGTGCGGAGTTTGGGGAAATCCTCGTTCAAGAGAGTTGATGAAATGAATTATTTTCAGGTAATTACGGAAACAAGAGAAGTTTCAAATCAAGATAAACCTAAACCACACATGCAGATGGCAAAACTACCCGATGGANTATTTGGAGGTATCAGAGGGCGTATCGGAAATATTGTTGGTGTAAAACGGAACGGTAAGTTCCACATTCGATCGATTCCTGATAACGTGAAGAACCCGAAAACGAAAAAACAGCAGCAGAATCGCAACAAGTTTGGGATCGCCTCCTCGCTGGCTTCCAAGTTGAAACCTTTCATTAAGCGGTCGTTTTCTACGGACGGTGAGAAAAGCTGGCGAGGTGCGTTTATCTCATACAACATGAGTGCGGCCATTAAACCGGCAGACGATGAGCAAACTTTCGAGATTATCTATCCTAACCTGGTTCTCTCGGCCGGGGTGCTATATCCTCCCGAAGATGTGACAGCCGAAAGAGATGACGATGGCAATATCCGCATCAGCTGGACCGACAACAGCGGAGAGGGAAATGCTTCGCCTGATGACAAATTACTGGCCGTTGCAATCAATGAAGATGGCCCGCGATTAACTACCGCACCGGAAAGTACGGCCCGCAAAGCTGAAGTGAGTGGTATCTCTCTGCCAAAATCCTACAGCCAAAGCATAGTGCATATCTACGCCTGTATGATGAGTGCTGATGAATCAATTTCATCTAATACCATCTATCTTGGTGAAGTGTGAGAAATGCGCAAGCTATCGGCAACCTCTTGTGCCACACTCCCCCCCTGTTACTGCAATTCATGAATTGCAGTAACAGGGGAGAAGAAAAGAAATGATTCCGCTTTACCAGCGAAGCAGGTTCACTTTGGTGATATCAACTGAGAGGTTGTTCCGGAAAATGGCGATGATAATTGCCAGTCCCACTACGGCTTCAGCGGCCGCAACAGAGAGTGAGAAAAACACCAGGATCTGTCCGGCTATATCTCCGTGGTATGCACTAAATGAGATTAGGGAAAGGTTTACGGCGTTCAGCATCAGCTCAACACACATAAAAATAACAATCGCATTGCGGCGGATAAGTACGCCAATAATTCCAATCGTAAATAAAATTGCGCTAAGTGCTAAATACCAATCAATGCCGATCATTCAGTTTCTCCACTGTCTTTAACTTTATATTGAGCAATCAAAAGAGCTCCTACAACAGCAGCCGTTAACAGGATAGCCGTCATTTCGAATGCAAACAGATAATCCGTATAAAATACTTCAGCAATCGCCTCTACAGTTCCAATTTGAACCATTTCAGATGAGACTTCAGGCAGCATATCGGTAACACCTCCAAGACTATAGAGTATCTGGCCAAATATTACCACACCTAAGAGAAAAGCTACTAAGTATTTGATGCGAAATTTATCGAACAGACTTTCCTCTTCATCTACATTTAACAGCATTATAACAAAGAGGAACAGCACCATAATCGCACCGGCATAAACCAGTATTTGTATCAGGGCAAGGAACTGGGCCTGCAAAAGCAAGTAGACCCCGGCTATCGATACAAGGTTTAATACCAACAACAGTGCGCTGTTTACGGTATTCTTATTTAAGATCATTCCAAGTGCTGTGGCAATCGCCAAAACAGCTAAAAGTACAAAAGCGTACGTTTCCATTCGGTAGTTTTATTTGTTAAGGCTTTGAAGGTACCCAAATTTAAAAATGGCTTCAAGCAAATCGAGTCTATTTTTATCTTTTTTTCTCGCGGGGAATATAAACGGCTTCCTCACCGAAAGACCATTCAACTATGAACTCCCAAAAAGACTCGACTACTAAGGTAATGATTTCAACATGGAAGTTTATCTAAAAATTACATCAAATATTATTTGATGGAGTTAGAGCAGAGTGGATATGCCGTTCCAAACTATAGCCCACTTCTTTTTTTAGAGGTTTTTGAAAATCAACCTATAGCAACAGTATGAATTTATATAGACCAGTTCTCTTAGCAATAATCTTTAATTTAAATAATACCGTGCATTAGATATTCGTTAATTTCATTTTAAAATAATCCTATCGATATCTTCCTGTGTGAATAAACGTGCCAAGCGTTGCTAATTGTAGCGATTATTCGTTCTTTTAACCCACCAATTTATCTTAAACAGGTTTACCCAATACAATATTAAACTGATTATTAGCTGATGGAATCAAACATAGACATGAAAGCACTCAATGAAAAAATTGAACTGAAAAGTCAATTCATTGATGACATCTACAAAGAGTTGGAAAAAGTTATTGTAGGGCAAAAATATATGATTGAACGCCTGATGATTGGGCTGCTCTCTGATGGGCACGTACTTCTTGAGGGAGTTCCGGGACTTGCCAAAACGCTAACAGTCTCTTCATTATCTCAAGCAATCAACACAAAGTTTCAGCGAATTCAATTTACCCCGGACCTGCTCCCCGCCGACCTGATCGGTACACTTATTTACAACCAGAAAGAGGCGGACTTTACCGTTAAAAAGGGGCCGATTTTCTCCAATATTGTTTTGGCTGATGAGATCAACCGTTCCCCTGCCAAAGTACAGAGTGCACTTCTTGAAGCGATGCAGGAGAAGCAGGTTACCATTGGCGATAAAACGTACCCGCTGGATAAGCCGTTCTTGGTACTGGCCACGCAAAACCCGGTAGAGCAGGAAGGTACATACCCCCTCCCTGAGGCACAGGTAGACCGATTTATGCTAAAATTAAAGGTAGGCTACCCATCCGATACAGAGGAGCTTGAGATTATGCGACGTATGGCCAAGACGGGAGATAAGCCAAAACTTAAATCGGTTATTGAACCGGAAAAAATATTGGAAGCTCGTGAAGTCGTAAACGAAATTTATACCGATGAAAAGGTTGAGAAGTATATCATCGATCTGGTTTTTGCCACACGAAACCCTGAGAAGTATAACATGAGTGACCTGAAAGACCTGATCGATTTTGGCGGCTCTCCAAGGGCATCCATCAATTTGAACCTGGCAGCCAGGGCCCACGCCTTTATGGAACATCGCGCCTATGTTACACCCGAGGATGTTCGGTTCATCGCAATGGATGTACTGCGCCATCGAATTATTCCTACGTTCGAAGCTGAAGCAGAAAATATCACCACCGAAGATATTATCTCTAAAATTCTATCAACGGTTCCGGTACCTTAAATAAGGCCGCACCGTCATTAATGAGATCATCTTGCGCTCCTGCTAAAGAACGTATGACTGAACTTATAAGTGTTATAATTGAATTATAGGTTATCTTCTTAATTTATTATTAAAGTATTTACAAGATAACTTTGGCTTTATACATTTTACTGATTCCTTGCATCTATTCTTATTAATTGGTTCATTGAGTCAGTTATAACGGTAAAAAAATGTAAACGTATGAAAATAAAGTTAGTACCCCGGACCAAAGTTAGAGTTTCACGTAAGTCCAGTTCTAAATATCAGTCATTAAAAGATGCACTTGCCAAACTAAAGCCAGACGGAAAGGCGATTCAGGTAAAGTATTCGAATGATAAAGAGTTGGTGTCGTACCGCAATATCGTCTATTCTCATAACCGAGAAAATGACCGTAAAATCAGAAGCAGCGCAGACCCTGCAAACAAAGTTCTGTACTTTTATGTAGAGTAACTGTTATCAAATCACTTCCTAAGCCATCCGGAAAACTTAGACTCTCTTTACAATATGGGTATCTTAGCTGTTCAACTGTAAAGAAAGTTTACTTTTTCACCGATATAAAAAAAGGGCTCCCGATTTCTCGGGAGCCCTTTTTAATTTGTTGAAGAATTAGATTTTAAGATTGCTCTTAATCTTCATCCTCATTGTCTTTGTCTTTTTCAGCAAGCTTCTCAGCTAAGCCGGATACTTCACCAAGTGTTGGTGTACCGGTTTCAACTTTTCCACTGTCTGATGACTTTTTCTTCGCTTTCTTTTTCTTCTTAGGTGCTTTCTTGGTGTCACTTTCAATCTGGGAGATTTCAATCGTCTTGCTTGACTCATCAAACTCAACAACAAATCCTTCAACCTTATCACCTTCGGAGAACGCTTCGTTTACATCTTCAACCGGCTCTTCAAGCTTATCGCCCGGTAAAAATGCATCGGCTCCAAGCGGCAGTTCAATGAATACACCTTTGTCTGTAACTTTGGTGATTTCACCTTCTACTTTGGTTCCGAGTCCATACTCTTCAGCATATTTTTCCCAGGGATTGTCTTCTACCTGTTTATGGCCGAGAGTAATACGTCTGTTTTCAAAGTCAACGGCAAGAATTACTACTTCAAGCTCTTCTCCTTTGTCTACAGCTTCGTTTGGATGATCTACGTTTTCCGTCCAGCTCAGGTCTGATACGTGAACCAGTCCATCAATTCCGGGTTCGAGTTCAACAAACACACCAAAGTTGGTGAGGTTTCGAACTTCCCCTTTGTGCTTCGATCCAACCGGGTATCTTTCGAGAAGATCTTCCCATGGATCTTTTTCAAGCTGCTTAACACCGAGTGAGATTTTCTTCTCATCTTCGTTGATGTTTAGAACAACACATTCAATAATGTCATCTTTCTGAACCAGCTGTGATGGATGCTTAATGTGCTGTGTCCAGCTCATTTCACTAATGTGGATCAAGCCTTCAACACCTTTCTCAAGCTCAATAAATGCACCGTAATCCGCAATAGAAACTACGCGGCCCTGTACTCTGAGGTTATCAGGATACTTGGTATTGATTTCGGTCCATGGGTGAGGTTGAAGCTGCTTAAGACCCAATGAAACTCGTTTAGACTTCTCATCGAAGTCGATAACCGCAACGTTGAGTCGCTGGTCGAGCTTAACAATCTCATCGGGATGATCAACACGTCCCCATGATAGGTCTGTAATGTGAAGCAGTCCGTCTACACCACCAAGATCGATAAATACACCGAAGTCTGTGATATTCTTCACAATACCTTCGAGAACCTGACCGGCTTCGATTGTTTCAAGAATTTCTTCACGCTGCTCCTCAAGGTCAGACTCAATAAGAGCTCTGTGAGATACAACAACGTTTTCTGCCTGCATGTTGAGCTTAACAACCTGGAATTCCATGGTTTTGCCAACATAGGCGTCAAAATCGCGAACCGGACGCACATCAATTTGTGATCCCGGCAAGAAGGCATCGATGCCAAATACATCCACAACCATACCACCTTTAATACGACGCTGAATTGTACCTTCAATAACTTCTCCGGTATCAAACGCCTCTTCGAGGTTTTCCCATGCCTGCAGAATGTCTGCTTTTCGGCGGGAGAGTATCAGTTGCCCTTCTCTATCTTCTACCCTGTCGAGAAATACTTCAACTTCATCTCCGGGCTTCAGGTTTTCAAGAACTTTGTTAGAAAATTCGTTAACCGGCACAATCCCTTCAGATTTAAAGCCGATATCTACAATTACATACTTATCGTCTACAGATACGACAATTCCGGTAACAATCTCTTTCTCTTCAATCTCGCTAAGGGTATTTTCATACATCCCGGCGAGTTCGTGGAATTCTTCATCTGTATAATCTTCTGATGCAGCTTCAAGCTGATCTAAAGTAAACGTTTCACCGGCTACTTCTCCGGTAAATGTAGGCAATACTTTTTGCGCTTCTTCTTTTTCTCCCTCGGTTTCTGTGCTTTCTTCTTGCACTTCCTCAACAGCAGCTTCTTCAGCTACAGCAGTATCTTCCGTTTCTTCGTTTTTGTTATTTTTGTTTAAATCTTCTGACATCAATATTTCCTGTTAATAATTACCACATTTCGGCTTTCGAAATGGGATTAAGTTATGGTTATAGTTAAATCGTTAGTTTACTCTTTATAATGGCCGACATTTCGTCAACCTGCTCTTCAAACGTTTTTCCCGTTGTATCAATTCGAATTGCATCTTCTGCTTTTCGCAGCGGATCTGCCTTCCTGTTTTGATCGGTATGATCACGCATCTTTACATTCTCAAGAACCTCGCTGTAACTCACATCATTCTGTTTCGATTTCATCTCTTCAAAACGTCGTGATGCTCGCTCTTCTATCGAGGCATCCATATAAAACTTAAGATCCGCATCAGGAAAAACCGCAGTTCCCAAATCTCGTCCATCCGCAATAAACGTGTCGTGCTTCACCATGTCGCGCATAACACTGTTTACGTAAGAACGAGCCTGTTTTGCAGTAGCGATTTCGCTAACATGCTCGGAAACCCGTCCGGTTCTTATAAAACCGGTAACATCTTCTCCACCTATTTCGACGGAAAATTGGTCTCCATCACTGGAGGCTTTCAAATTAACACTCGGCAAATTTTTAAAGAACAACTGTTTTTCCGGTTTACCGGCTTCGAGCCATTTATAAGTCAACGCCCTGTAAAGTGCGCCTGAATCCAAAAATTTGAGATTAAGACGATTTGCTAACTCTTTAGCCGTTGAACTTTTTCCGGACCCGGCCGGCCCATCTATAACAATGATCATTTCAGAGACTGGTTAAAATAGTTTTTTTGGCAGTAACATTCAATCGGTTCTTGTTACTTAAATTTAATAGCCTTAATTTTATGAGCTTTAAAATAACAAGTATTAAACGGTAATAACCAATTTCTTATGCCACAGCATAAATCAGCTATTAAAAGACTGCGCCAAAACAAAAAACGTCAGATGCGCAACAAAACACGTCGTTCTACAATGAGAAACCTCATAAAGGACGTTTTACAAGAAACTGACAAGAAAGCAGCCGAGGAAAAACTGACGAAAGCTTTCAGTTATATCGACAAAAACACTTCCAAAGGTATCCTGCATGCAAACACTGCGGCCCGGAAGAAAGCACAGCTGAATAAGCACGTTAACAACCTCTAATCTATTGAGTAAAAAGAAGGAAAAAGCTCTACTTGTCATACTGGACGGATTTGGCATTGCGGAAGATGCAAGTGTCAGTGCGGTTGAAAAAGCAGACAAACCTTACTACGACTCTCTTTTAGAGAAGTATCCACACGCAACATTATCAGCAAGTGGTGAAGATGTAGGTTTACCCGAAGGTCAGTTTGGAAACTCCGAAGTCGGCCACCTGAATATTGGTGCCGGCAGAATTGTATGGCAAGAACTCACCAGGATTAATAAATCCATCAACGAGGGAGACTTCTTCGAAAACCCGGTTTTGACCGAGAGTTTTAAAAGGGCAAAAGAGCGTGGTAAAATCCACATTATGGGCCTTTTTTCTGATGGTGGTGTCCACAGCCACAACAACCATCTGTTTGCACTCCTGCAGATGGCAAAAAAGTACGAGCTTAAGAACACGTATGTACATGCCTTTACTGATGGACGAGACACCTCGCCCAACGGCGGCATTGAGTATTATAAGGAGTTCCGGAAAAAGGCAGACAAGATCGGCACCGGTGAAATTGCATCCGTAGTGGGACGATATTACGCCATGGATCGCGATAATCGCTGGGAACGCACCGAAAAAGCGTACAACCTTTTGGTTCGGGGAATAGCACCCGCATCTGACTCTGCAGAAGATGTTTTTAACAACTCCTACGCCGACGGTGTTACTGATGAGTTCATCAAACCGTATAAAATACGCACCAAAGAAAACAGCAGGATTGAGCCCGGCGATATTGTGATTTATTACAATATTCGTGGCGACCGCGCCCGGCAGATTACAAAATCTCTGCTCAGTTTTGACGAAGTTCCTTTCGAAAAGGAGATGCTCAATCTTCACTACTCTACATTTACATCGTATGATGACCTCTTTAACGATCACGTGCATGTTGCCTACCCACCGCTTCGGCTTCAAAACACGCTTGGAGAGTATGTAAGCAAAAAAGGATTGAAACAGCTCCGAATTGCTGAAACGGAAAAGTATCCGCATGTAACATACTTTTTTAATGGCGGAGAAGAGACGCCCAATCCCGGCGAAGAACGAATTATGGTACAGAGCCCAAAAGTGGCCACCTACGATTTAAAACCGGAGATGAGCGCCGAAGAAGTTGCCGACAAACTTTGTGAACAGCTTACGAGTGAAAAGCACGATCTTGGCATTCTAAATTTTGCCAACCCCGATATGGTNGGCCACACCGGTGATTTTGANGCCACCGTGCAAGCCATCGAGTTTATTGACAAACAACTGNAAAAAGTTGTAGAAACAGCACAGAAACACTCTTANAGCGTTGTTATAATTGCCGATCACGGTAATGCCGANCAGATGATTCAGCCTGACGGCAGCGCCCATACGGCTCACACAACTTCCCTTGTTCCCGTGGTAGTTGTAAGTCAAAAAAATATCGAGTCATTAAAAGATGGTAAGCTGGCTGATGTGTCTCCTACTCTTTTGAAACTGCTCGAACTCGAACAGCCCGAAGAGATGACAGGCACCCCACTTTTCTAAAATTTTTCCACGTATTTTTATGTTGGCAAAACCGGGCAGTCTGCTTGCTTTTGCCACCACTCACCGCTACTTTCGTAACAGAGGTGAACTAAAAAAAATCTTCACTCGTTACGGTACGTAACTCAAACAATCCAAACGAAAGCAGGTCCCGATATGGAGGGTAATTTTTCAAGTAAAGTTCGCGATGTAATCCAATTTAGCCGTGAGGAGGCGCTTCGTCTCGGTCATGACTACATCGGAACCGAACATCTAATTTTAGGAATCGTTCGACTCGGAGATGGAGTTGCAATACGGATTTTAAAAAATTTGAATTGCGATCTTTTTAAACTTAAAAAAACAATAGAAGATACCGTACGAGGAACCGGAGGAACCGTAACAGTGGGAAATATTCCACTAACCAAGCAGGCCGAAAAAGTTCTTCGCATCACCTATTTAGAAGCAAAGCTATACAAGAGTGACACCATAGGAACCGAACACCTCTTGCTGTCGCTGCTTAGGGACGAAGAGAATATTGCTGCACAAATTCTGCAGCAGTTTAGCGTCTCTTACGATGCCGTAAGAGAAGAACTGGACCTGATTATTTCAGGAAACGCTCGCGATACTGATAGCGGAAGTTCATCAAAACAGACAAGTGCAAGTGTACCCTCTTCACCGAAAGGGTCACAATCATCAGGAAGTTCAAGGGAGAAGAAAATGGAAAAATCAAAAACACCGGTACTCGACAATTTTGGGCGAGACCTTACTCAACTTGCTGAAGATGGAAAGCTTGACCCCATCATCGGCCGGGAAAAAGAGATTGAACGTGTAGCCCAGGTATTGAGCCGCCGGAAGAAAAACAACCCGGTACTTATTGGCGAACCCGGTGTTGGTAAAACTGCCATTGCCGAAGGNCTGGCATCGCGCATTAACGAGAGAAAAGTTTCTCGTGTACTCTATGAAAAACGTGTAATCGCACTCGATCTCGCTGCACTNGTGGCCGGNACAAAATATCGCGGCCAGTTCGAAGAGCGAATGAAAGCGGTAATGAGCGAGCTTGAAAAAACTGAAAATGTAATTCTCTTTATTGATGAACTCCACACTATTGTTGGAGCCGGAGGAGCAAGCGGATCGCTGGATGCATCAAACATGCTGAAACCGGCACTTGCCCGTGGAGAAGTTCAGGCAATTGGCGCAACTACACTTAATGAATATCGGCAGTTCATCGAAAAAGACGGAGCGCTCGAACGGCGTTTCCAGAAAATTATGGTGGACCCAACTACGGTTGATGAAACCCTCGAAATTTTAAACCAGATTAAAGGAAAATACGAGAAGCATCACAGTGTACGATATACGGATGATGCCCTCGACGCATGCGTAAAATTAACAGATCGCTACGTCACCGATCACTTTTTGCCGGACAAAGCTATAGATGCTCTTGATGAAGTTGGCGCTCGCGTTCATCTCTCGAATATTACGGTACCTCAACAGATTCTCGACCTTGAGGAAGAGATTGAAAAAACGAGTACCGAGAAAAACTCTATGGTGAAAAAGCAGCGGTTTGAAGAGGCCGCCCGCCTTAGAGATACCGAAAAACGATTGATTGATGAACTCGACACCGCACAAAAAGAGTGGGAAAAAGAGTCAGAAAGCATCGTATACGATGTTAACGACGAAGATGTAGCTTCCGTTGTCGCCATGATGAGCGGTGTACCGGTTAACAAAATCAGCCAGAAGGAAGGACAAAAACTTCTGAAAATGAAAGATGAGCTGAGCAAAAAAGTTATCGGGCAGGATGAAGCAATTGTAAAGCTTACAAAAGCGATACAACGTACACGTGCCGGCCTTAAAGATCCCGCACGCCCAATCGGCTCGTTTATTTTCCTCGGCCCAACAGGTGTTGGTAAAACGGAGATGGCGAAAGTACTTGCCAAATTCCTTTTCGACAAAGAGGAAGCGTTGATCCGAGTAGATATGAGTGAATACATGGAGAAGTTCAGCGTCTCCAGGTTGGTTGGAGCACCTCCCGGCTACGTAGGTTACGAAGAGGGTGGAATTCTCACCGAAAAAGTGCGGCGGAAACCGTATAGCGTTGTACTGCTTGATGAAATTGAGAAAGCCCATCCTGATGTATTTAACATCCTGCTGCAGGTACTCGATGACGGTATCTTAACCGACAGCCTCGGGCGAAAAGTAGATTTCCGAAACACGATCATCATTATGACATCCAACATCGGTGCCCGGGATATCCGTAACATGGGTAAAGGAATTGGGTTCTCCAGTTCAGATGGCGCATTTGATTATGCCCAGATGAAATCAACCATACAGGATGCGTTGAAGAAGGTGTTCAACCCTGAATTCCTGAACCGAATTGATGATGTTCTGACCTTTAAGCCGCTCGAAAAAGAGGATATTTTCCAAATCATCGATCTGCTTGCAGAAGAGCTCTTCGACAGAATCAAAAATCTTGGGTTTGAACTTGAGCTTACCAAAGGCGCAAAGGATTTCATAACCGAACAAGGGTTCGACCAAAAGTATGGAGCACGACCGTTAAGGCGAGCCATACAGAAATATGTTGAAGACCCGCTTGCAGAAGAGATTCTTGAAGCAGAGCATCCCGAAGGGTCGGTTGTAAAAATCAAAATGAATAAGTCCAGAGACGGGCTTACATTTGATTGGACCGATGCGGAACCATCTGATGACACGGATGCATCATCGGACTCGGATGATGGGGATTCTGAAGAGAAAGCAAAAGCTAAATAACGTCTACTTAATTTATCAAAAAGCCCGTTAGTGAAAAGCTATCGGGCTTTTTTGTTTTAGAATTGGGTTGATATATTCAGCGGCCTGTTCACACCACTCAACAAGTACGAATGACTGCCTGACCGTTCAATTTGGAGTTGTGATCGGTTCAAAAATGATAGTGAGTGGCCAACATCCTGCCGGCTGATTTGCCGCTGCCCCAGGTGAACAGCTACGAGCTCCGGATCTGAAATTTCACCATTCTGTTCGGCTCCATTCAACGTCATAACAATTTCATCTTCCGGATGATATGTACCAAAAACAACACTGCTTCTTGCCGTAGAGCTTCCAAGCCGCTCACTCGTTTGTGTATCATAAACCTGCACTCTTGAACCCGAAAAGATCGTTAGGTAGCCGCCGTCTCCCGAAAGATTAACACCATTCAGATCCATTTCAGTCTCCATTGAGTACAACTCATTGCCAAATCTGTCATAAACTGAGACGGCATCATCCGTCCCTTCAGCTTTAGAAATCAACGTAATAAAACGTCCGTCAGGATCTACATTCAGTGACGATATCGTTCGGCTGTTATTCTCGTAGAAAACAAATGTATCCTCCTCACCGAAAACGAGTGTTGCCCGGGAGGCAGACTCATCACCACGCCGAATTTCGGGATTATACAATACGATAGTACTCCCGGATCGATCTGTTGCCCAACCGGATGCCTGCTCTCCATCCGGACTTTGTGAACTATTTGATACAGAATAGATCTGATCGCCGGCGGCATCAAAAAATGTAAAATTGGCAACATTGTCGCGGGCAATTACGCCACCATTTTCTAAAACGTGCATTCCAATGGTGTCATCGCTGCCATCAAAAAACTCAAGAGATTGGGAGGTCAACTTAACTCCGGAGTGGTCATATATCGTGGAGCTCAGATCGCCATCAAACGCAATGACGCCAACCTTACTGCCTTTAACTGATAAGCTATAGCTGATTGGGGTTTGAACCGTGATCTCCTCTCCACCACCCTGAAGCGTGATCTGGTTTTGTGTGGCAGAAAACACTCCACTCTGTGTTGGAAATGTATTCAGGTTATTTGATGAATGATCCGAAACAGGATCTACCTGAATAGATTGAGCTGAAAGACTTTGTAATGGGAAAAACAGAAACAGAACTAATACTAAATGCTTCATTTAATGACTCTATAATAATGTTATATTTACGCGCTCCAATGAACAAAAAATTATGAACAATTGCACGTATGCGATATTCGGTAATAATTCCGGTGTACAACAGGCCCGAAGAAGTTGATGAGCTTCTACACAGTCTGACTAAACAAACGTACAAAAGTTTCGAAGTTGTTATTGTTGAGGACGGATCAGACCAGCCGGCAGAACATATAGTAGAAAGATATACCGACCAACTTGATATCTCGTACTACTTTAAAGAAAACAGCGGGCAGGGATTTTCCCGTAATTATGGGTTTAAACGTGCAAATGGTGATTACTATGTGGTTTTTGATTCAGACTGTATCATCCCCGACCACTATTTTGAGTCCGTTAACAAGCAACTGGAAGAGTCGAATTTTACAATAGATTGTTGGGGCGGCCCCGACCGTGCACACGAAACTTTTTCGACTGTACAGAAAGCGATTAACTACAGCATGACCTCCTTTTTTACAACCGGTGGCATTCGCGGACGTAAAAAACAGCTTGGCCCCTACCACCCCCGGAGTTTTAACATGGGAATATCAAAAAAGGTATTCGAAAAAACCGGCGGATACCGAATTACACGAATGGGTGAAGATCTTGAATTCAGCATCCGTATAATTAACGAAGGGTTTCGATCTGTTTTGATCCCCGATGCCTACGTTTACCACAAACGCCGAACAAGTATGCTCGATTTTTTCCGTCAACTCCATTTTTTTGGGCGAGCAAGAATCAACATCAACCGGTTTCACCCCGGGCAGATTAAATTGGTACACCTATTCCCGCTCTTTTTTCTGATCGGTATCGTGCTTATACCCATCACACTGATGGTTTCGCAACCGATTTTTTATGCATTAGCCACCGCATACGGTATCTATACNATACTGCTATTATTTGAGTCATTCATTAAGGAAAAACAGATAAAAGTCGCTATTTTATCTGTTGCGGCCGGNTATACTCAGCTATGNGCTTACGCCNTTGGATTTATAACAGAAATGTTTCGACGCCAACTGTGATAAAGGAAATTATTTCGGAATTGAGATTGCATTCAGAATTGAAATATTTTATCTTATGATTCTTTTGAGAAATCGAAAAAGTCATTGCGGGAAATAGCCCGCAGCAGTTATTTTGACATATTGATTTTCCGACTCGGGGAGTGGCGCAGTTCGGTAGCGCATTCGCTTTGGGAGCGAAGGGTCGCAGGTTCAAATCCTGTCTCCCCGACATATCACCGACCACATGATTTTTTGTTGGTTGGTTGTACCTTAATTTATTGATTTACATCGGCGAGATAGCTTGAACAGTTGCGAAAGCAGTGCTTCCGCGGTTCAAATCCTGTCTCCCCGACTTATTTTTAGGGACTCACACACTTGTGTGAGATGCCCGACAGTGGTTATTCGTTAATCGTTGTTCGCCCGTAACGTTTATTGAACCCAATTCAATTACAACAAGAGTTGCGAATAACCAATAACGAATAATCCAGTTAAGCGCCCGTAGCTCAACTGGATAGAGCAACTGCCTTCTAAGCAGTAGGTTACAGGTTCGATTCCTGTCGGGCGTACAGATAACACTTATTGAGTTAACAGGCGACATGGCCGAGTGGTTAGGCAGAGGTCTGCAAAACCTCGTACGGCGGTTCGAATCCGCCTGTCGCCTCATTTTTTTTGATTTATTGATTTTCTAATGCCGCGTTCGTCTAGGGGTTTAGGACGCCGCCCTTTCACGGCGGTAACACGGGTTCAAATCCCGTACGCGGTACACAAACCACAGTACTCAGTACTAATAGTTTTTCAGTATACAGAATCTTCTGTTTACTGATCGCTGACACACTGTAAAAACTGTAATTGTTACATGGAGCCCGTAGCTCAGTAGGTTAGAGCGCTAGGTTGTGGCCCTGGAGGCCGTGGGTTCGAATCCCATCGGGCTCCCATTTTTATTGATTTTTTTTCGATCAGCACTCCGATTGCCACACAGTCAGTAGCTGATCACCTAATGCCGCGTTCGTCTAGGGGTTTAGGACGCCGCCCTTTCACGGCGGTAACACGGGTTCGAATCCCGTACGCGGTACAAATACAAAGCCGCAAAGCATATGTAACATATCGCTTTGCGGCTTTTTTTGTTTTTGATATAAAATCGAATCCACCCCTCACCCTTTCCCGGCTTTTCATTCTATAGTACATACTCAAGTACTCCAGATTTCGAATGATTTTGCATATCCTTAGTTCCAATAGTAATGCGGGCAACTTTACTTATTTAAACCAATACACTATTCTTTAGGTGTTCTCCATCAACCAAACTTATTGCAATGTCACCTATAAAAGCATTTCTACCCTTTCTATTATTAATTCTGTTTGCCGGTTGTGAATCGGAGTCACCCGATTTCGCAGACCTTGTGTTAACCAATGCAACGGTCTGGACGGTGGATGATGACATGCCCGAAGCAGAGGCCGTTGCCATCCGTAGTAATGAAATTATGGCGGTAGGATCAGCAGATGAAATATCTGAACTTGTCACCCATAATACAGAAGTCATCGATCTTGACGGTGCATTTGTCCTGCCCGGATTTAACGACAATCATGTTCATTTTGCCAATGCCGCTCGGTTCCTTGAATTCAACATCATGCGCACCTCCACTCAGGATGAGTTTGTGGAACGGATCGAAAACGTGGTATCCCGCCTGAATGAAGGCGAGTGGATCCTTGGCGGATTTTGGGGTGCTTATGATGACTGGGAATTTGGAAGCCCCGGTGCCGGTGGTGGTGAACGATTCACCCCGGAGATGTCACTCGTTGAAGAAATCACCGAAAATCATCCCATATTTATACAACGGTTCGACCGTTCGGAATACGCCGTAAACCGAAGAGCGTTGACAGAAGCCGGGCTCGATCCGGATAATCCCGAAGCGGCCGGAATTGAGTTTGAACGTGACGAAGATGGAAACCCTACCGGAACTGTGAAGGGCGACCAAGTCGCTGAATTTTTCGGTGAGTTTACACCTGACGATTTCTCCTTTGAAAGACGAGTGCAGCAGACAGTAAATGCACTGGCTGAAATTCGTAAATACGGGGTAACCAACGTCAGCGATATGTCGGACGATACGCAGGTTGAGATTTATGAAATGCTCCGTGACGAAGGGGAACTGACTAGCCGTATCCACTATCGCTACCATCTTGAGCGGTGGGAAGAGCTTGCTGAAAGCGGTATTGAAATTGGCTCGGGAGATGAATGGATTCGTCTTGGATCCCTGAAGGGGCATATCGATGGAATTATGGGGAACAGCACCGCACGTTTTTTTGAACCGTACGATCACATGCCGGATGAGCGCGGAAGCTGGCGACGGCTGATGGTAGATGAGGCCGGCGAGTACGATCCGGAGCGATTTTACAGCTACATGCAGCAGGCTGATGAAGCCGGACTTCAACTCACTATCCACGCAATTGGAGATGAAGCCAACCACTTGCTATTGAATATGCTGGAGCGACTGATTGAAGACAATGGCGAAAAAGATCGGCGGTTCCGCCTGGTGCACGCCCAGGTCATGCAAGATGAAGATATTGAGCGCCTTGGTGAACTCGATGTAATTGCAGAAGTGCAGCCGATTCACGCAAGTGACGATATGCGATGGATGGAAGAGCGCATCGGCAGCGAGCGGTCTGAAGGGGCATACGCGTTTAACAGTATTCTTGAAAGTGGAGCGGTGCTCAGTTTTGGAACAGACTGGCCGGGGACTGCAGCCGCTGAGTATCATATCAGCCCCATGTATGGACTCTACGCCGCCATCACCCGTAAAACGATGACGGGGGAACCCGAAGGCGGCTGGTTCCCTGAGGAGCGAATCTCGATGGAAGAAGCAATCCGTGCATATACGCTCAATACTGCCTATGCCAATTTTGAGGATGACATCAAAGGAAGTATTACCCCGGGGAAACTGGCCGATATTACCGTACTGGATCAGAACCTGTTTGAGGTTGAGCCGATGAACCTGCCAGACGTTGAAGTGCTTTACACGATCGTAGACGGTAATATTGTGTATGAAAGATCTAATTAGACCGTAGTATTTCTGATCTAAAAAACCCGCAATGTTTCTTTACCATCACCGGCAGTTTGGCAGAAATTAAGTAGCCTTTGAGAAGAAAAAACATTGCGGGTTCTATCCAACGTGTAATTATTGATAGAACTAATCCTTAAATGTCAATTTAAAAACAACAAGTGCACCCACCAGCAAAAGGGTAATTCCGTTTGCTAAAATAATGGGGAGATCCAGGATCAGCAGGCCGTAAATAAGCCACATTATCACTCCACCGGTAAATATTGAAAATGTACCAAGGGAGAGATCTTTTGCCGATTTCGACTTCCAGGTTTTTATCACCTGCGGTAAAAACGCAATGGTGGTAAGCGTGGCGGCAATAAGTCCAATAACGGTAACAGATGTAATTTCAGGCATCAGATTTCAAAACAAAGTTGACATTATATTTTTCGGGCAAGTGCATAAATGCCATTCCCCTTTCGGTTTGATGTATACAGATCAGCCAGATTCATCAACAGGCAAAACGGCATCACAACAGGATAGTACAGAAGTAGCGGCAAGAAAGCCATCAACCCGATTTTATTGAACCACAGCATCGGCCACTTTACAGATAGCACCCACGCCTTGTGTCCCCAAAATCCGTACGTGTAATGTACGTTTTGAACTCTGAATCCTGCTTCGGTAAGCTTTTCGGAAATCTCATCTTTGGAGTAACCGGGGCGGGCGTGCTCGCCAACAAATGAGTCATCCTCTTCCCCATCCTCTTCCGAATAGTGTGATGGAGAGTGCATCAACAGAAACCCGTCTTTGTGTAGATGGGCCGAAATATTTTTCATGACCCGCAGATCTTCCTCAATATGCTCCAACACATCAATACAGATTGCAGCATCATATTTTTTCNCAGCATCCAGTTCCAGCAGATCGGCTTCGCTAAATGTAATCCTCTCCTGTTTAATCTCTTGCTCAAAATAGTGACGGCAATCGGCCAGGTAATCTTTCTTTACGTCAACTGCATCAACCCGAACATTGGAAAACGTACTTAATAAAAATCGGTCGTACTGGCCAAAACCTGATCCTGCATCCAAGAGAGTCCACACTCCCCCGTTATCGAGCCGTCTACCCTCTTTTTTTAACAATCGTCGGATATGCCAGCTTCTCAGAAAAAAGAGATCGAGCAGAGCGTAAAATAGTCGTCTTAAAACCTTTGAGTTTTTTATGATCCGAGAAAATTTATCCTTTACCGGATCGTACTCGATTTTGCTCATAAACCCGCACGTTTTTCGATGCCGGGCTTAAATTTCCTGTGCCTGCTTTTGTTGATCATCTCCCCCAGAAAACCGATGGAGAAAAACTGAACTCCCACTACAACCATCAGGATACCGAGGAAAAAGAGAGGGCGATTGGCAATCGGTTCATTCCAAAAAACTTTGAGCGCTGCAATATAGAAATTGATCAAAAAACCGATTGCGGTAGATAACACACCAATGGTGCCAAAGAAATGCATTGGCTGCTGCATATATCGGTTCACAAACAGAAGTGTGAGCAGATCCAGAAAACCATTCATAAACCGAGAGAGGCCAAACTTGGTTTTCCCGTATTTACGGGGGTGATGTTTTACCTCCTGTTCTTCAATTTTGCCGTATCCCTCCCATTTTGCAAGAAGTGGAATATAGCGATGGAGTTCGCCATAGAGATGGATATTTTCGACAACTTCGCGCCGGTAGGCTTTGAGTCCGCAGTTAAAATCGTGGAGTTGAATACCGGTTGTCCAGCGCGTAACGGCATTAAAAAATCTAGAAGGTACCGTTTTCGTAATGGGGTCGTGGCGCACGCGCTTCCAGCCGCTGACAAGATCCTTTCCATTTTTGAGGCTTTCAATCATCTTCGGAATTTCGGCGGGATCATCCTGCAGGTCAGCATCCATGGTGACAATGTAGCTTCCGCTGGCTGCATCGAAACCGGCCTGCAGCGCTGAGCTTTTACCATAATTACGCCGCAGCTTCACACCTTTTAAGTGTGATGATTTTCGTGCCAGCTCTTCAATCACCTGCCAAGAGCCGTCATCAGAACCATCATCAACAAAAAGAACTTCGTAATTACTATCCTTCAGGGAATCTTCAATCCTGTTGGCAAGCTCCCGCAGTGAATCCTCCTCGTTAAAGAGTGGAATTACCACACTAATCTCTACCTCTTCGGGAGAAGATTGTGTAAGTTTATGTATATTCTGTTCAGCCACAGGCTTGCATATATGTTAGAATCTTAGGATTCTGTCGTTTGTCGGTAAACAAAGAAAATAATGGATTTCAGCGTTATGAAGAAATTGTATTACTCAATCGGTGAAGTTAGCGATATTACCTCCATAGAACCGCATGTTCTGCGCTACTGGGAGACAATCTTTAAAGATCTCTCTCCACGAAAAAACAAAGCAGGAAACCGAACTTATCGAGAAGAAGATCTAACGCTGATTCTTAAGTTGAAGGATCTGATCCAGAATAAAAAATATAGTACTGCCGGCGCCAAAAAGATTATTGAAGAAGGCGAACCTGAAAAAAAGAGTACAAAGGCCGAACCACTACCGGTTGAGACACAAAAAGATCTTAAAGAGGTAAAAGTGTTTCTCGAAAAATTGTATCAGAAATTATAGCTCCGTTAACGGATCGTCGGCCTTTTGGGCAAACCCGACCATGAGCATATATAAAAATTCAGCACATATCAGTACCGCCACGCTCACCAGATGCATTAACTGAAGAAAACCCGGGATATTCAGCCACTCCATTCCAAGCCCGATAAACATCTGTAGAATAATAAGGCCTGCAATCACGTAACCCAATGTTTTTAGTTTTGATGGAGCATCAAATTTGCGGTTGTAATACACCAATAGAGCACCCATGATAATTACCAACCACGAAAAGCTTCGATGGACAGCATAAAGCCACCCCATTCCATCAAGCCACATCTCACGCGGAAGCTCCTCTACATTTTTAGCTACATCTACCGCCTCCCGAACCTGCGTTCCCAACACCAATTGTACCAACGTAAGAAACAGCACACTTCCCGATACCCATAACAGCATCCGCTTGTGGTGATCCGTAAGCCGTATTGCAAGCTGTTCATTCATAGCCCTGAATGACGCAAAGAGAAGAGTATTTACAATGACGACTGCCAGCACCATATGGATGGTAATCATACCTGCACTCAATCCCGAACGCACAACCTGTCCACCTAACCACCCTTGCACCAATACCAGAATAAATGCCGCGGCCGAGGAGTACGTTACAACCGGATCAATTTTTCTATACTTAAACGAAAAGATGAACGTAAGCGTGATTAGAAAACCAATCAATACTCCCACCAGTCTGTTTATATATTCGAGCCAGGTGTGCAGTGGGTTAAAAAGCGACGCATCGTATTGAGAAGGCAGGTCTGCAGCCGAGGTTGGCGGAATCCACATACCGAAACATTGCGGCCAATCGGGGCACCCTAAACCGGCTCCGGATGCACGAACCAAACCCCCAACAAAAATAAGCACCAGGGTTGCAATTACTGTAGTAATAGCCGTTTTTTGATATAAATTCAGATTCATGCGGGGTTCACATTAATGGTAGATTTTCATGACACAGGCACATCACAACGATGGCACTCAAATAGCACATTTTACCTCTAACGATAATACATTACTTTTTTGAAGCAGATATTAATTAAGGTAACATATCAATCTTAAAAAGGTTAATTTTCGGGCTTACATTCGAAAAAATTTTTAGATGGACAAAACAGAAACACAGACAGGCAGCTCAAGCGTTTTCCTCGATACCGTAAGTGATTACTACGAGCTCACAAAGCCGGGAATCACCTTTAGTGTATTGGCGAGTATGCTCATCGGTTTTTTGATGGGGACGGCGGGGTCACTCGATTTCCCCCTGATGTTTCATGCAATTTTGGGTACCTACCTGATTGCAGCGGGAACCTCCGCTCACAACATGTTCATTGAACGCGGCCTCGATGGGTTAATGCATCGTACCAGCAAACGCCCAATTCCTGATTCAAGAATCAGCTCTAAAAACAGCCTGATATTTTCTGTTACACTCATATTTTCCGGACTATTCTATCTTCTTTTGATGGTCAACCCCGTTGCGGGAATTGTATCTCTTGCCACCACCATCATTTATCTTTTTGCATATACCCCACTCAAGAGAATCTCAGCACTTAACGTATTTGTTGGCGCAATTCCGGGAGCACTTCCCGTTGTTGGCGGATGGGCTGCTGCCTCGGGAACCGTTTTTGAGCACGGCATGTGGATTCTCTTTGGCATTGTATTTTGCTGGCAGGTGCCTCACGTTATCTCTATCGCATGGGTTTGCCGAAAAGATTACGAGCACGCCGGCTTTCAGATGCTGCCCAAAAATGACCCAATGGGCTTAAAAGCTGTCATCTGGGTGATTCTGCCTATGCTTATTCTTTTTCCCACCGTATATAAACTTTACGCGATGGATTTGGTAAGCTGGATCTATCTCGGCGGAGCACTACTTTCATCTGCTCTGTTTCTCTATTACGGCATTAAGTTTGCCGTTGCAAGAGATATCTCAACGGCTAAAGGGGTGATGTTCTCCTCTTTCGCCTACCTGCCTCTCATATGGATTTTCATCTTCCTCGACTGGATTATTCTTTGATCCGGTTTGCTTACGAAGCTGGTTCAAAGAGATATATTCTTTAATAGACTAATGGAAAAGAGCATACGGTTTGATGAGTTTAAAGCTGAATATTTAAGAATACAGCTATATCAACACTCAGTAAATCATCCCCCTCGACCCGCAAAATAGCGGGCCTCTCCCCCTTCCAAGGGGGATCATTCCCAATCCCGTTTAGTCTTAGATTGAAGGGTACTTCTCGGGATTACTCTCACTCATTATCTCGTAGACTTTCTCGAACACATCTT
>SL_3KL_010_SEDDRAFT_10001468_pt1 | contig 21411 bp, 24 predicted proteins | sample SodLakKL_010_SED_2_FD_10381 | JGI IMG/M metagenome (IMG submission 10381) | reverse complement strand
CGCGACCGAACCGTTCCGATCGGACATCCCATGGTCTGGGCAATCTCCTCGTAGCTCAGTCCCTCGAGTTCACGCAACGTGATCGCGGTGCGCAGATCATCCGGCAACCGCTCGATTGTCCGCTGCACTGCCGCCTGTATCTCCTGTGACAACAACTCCCCTTCCGGGGTTGCATTCTCCTTGAGTGCGGAATCACCTCCCATCTGCTCGGCGTCCTGCACATCCACTTCGGCTTCCGGTCGCCGCCGTCCCTGTGCGACCAGGTAATTCTTCGCGGTATTGATCGCAATGCGATACAACCATGTATAGAAGGCGCTTTCACCACGAAAGTTCGCGAGTCCCCGGTAGGCCTTGATGAAGGCCTCTTGGGAAACGTCCAGAGCCGCGGCATGATCGTGCACGTAGCGCCCCACCAGGTTGATGATCTTGTGCTGGTACTTGAGGACCAGGATGTCAAAGGCCGCCTTCTCCCCGCGCTGAACGCGCTGGACAAGGGCCTCGTCTGAAGCCTTTTCGCTCATGCGGGCACTCCCGCCCCGAGCGCCAACTCCGGTACTCTTGGCTGCATGGACCCTGTAAACATGATGAAGTTCGTCCTGGTCGTCCCTGGCGTTCCAAAGCGCGCCGATCTGCGCGCGGAATCACGCCGGAAACTTACCTGAGCCATGGCCGCAACACAAATGGGCCCCGCCCAGGAACGCTTCGACGTGCTCATCATCGGAAGCGGCGCGGCCGGCCTGACCGCAGCCCTCCACCTGGCGCCCTTTCGGCGTGTCGCGATCATTAGTAAGGGCCCGGTGGAGGAGGGAAGCACACGCTACGCCCAGGGCGGGATATCGGCAGTGCTGGACAAGACGGACTCCTTCGACTCACACGTCTCGGACACGCTCGATGCGGGCGCCGGCCTCTGTGAGATCGAGGCGGTCCGCCGGACCGTAGCCGCGGGCCCCGAGGCCATCAAATGGTTGATGGGTCTGGGGGTGCCATTCACCCGCGAGGCCCACGAGGGACGCAGCCGGCTGCACCTCACGCGTGAGGGCGGTCACAGCGCGCGTCGGGTCGCACACGCCGCTGATGCAACCGGTCAGGCGATCGAGGAGGCCCTGGTGGAGACCGCGCGGGCGCAGCCGCGGATCGAGGTCTTCGAGCGGCATCTGGCCGTGGACCTCATCGTGCACGAGATCGATGGAAAGCCGCGGGTGATCGGCGCCTATGTGCAGGATGGCGAGACCCGCCAGGTACAGACCGTGCTCGCCCCGGTAGTCATTCTGGCCACCGGCGGCGCGAGCAAGGTCTACCTCTACAGCTCCAATCCCGATGGCGCGACGGGAGACGGCATCGCGATGGCGTGGCGGGCCGGGTGCCGCGTCGCGAACATGGAATTCATGCAGTTCCATCCGACCTGCCTGTTCCATCCCCAGGCCAAGTCCTTTCTGATCTCGGAAGCGGTGCGTGGCGAGGGCGGCCGGCTGCTGCTGCCCGACGGCAGCCGGTTCATGCAGCACTTCGATCGCCGCGGCGAACTGGCTCCGAGAGACATCGTCGCTCGGGCGATCGACCACGAGATGAAACGGCTGGGCCTCGATTGCGTCTTCCTCGACATCAGCCACCGAAGCCCCGAGTTCGTGCGCGAACACTTCCCGATGATCCACCAGCGCTGCCTGGAATACGGCTTCGACATGACCCGGGAACCGCTGCCCGTTGTCCCGGCGGCCCACTACACCTGCGGCGGCGTGGTGGTCAACGCGGATGGACAGACGGACCTGCCGGACTTTATGCGGCCGGCGAGGTCTCCTACACCGGCCTGCACGGCGCCAACAGGATGGCGAGCAACTCGCTGCTGGAATGCCTGGTGTACGCCCGGTCGGCGGCCGATCACATTCTTTCCGATCCCGACCCGCTGGCGCCCGCGGATCTGCCGCGACCACCCAACTGGGACGAGTCGCGGGTAACCGACTCCGATGAGGAGGTGGTCGTCTCGCACAACTGGGACGAACTGCGCCGCCTGATGTGGGACTACGTGGGCATCGTGCGCACCCGCGACCGCCTGCTGCGCGCCCAGCGGCGCATCCGGGTGTTGAAGGAAGAGGTCCATGAGCACTACGCCCACTACCGCATCACACCGGACCTGATCGAACTGCGCAATCTGGTGGTGGTGGCCGACATCATCGTGCAGAGCGCGCTGGAACGGCGCGAGAGCCGCGGCCTTCACTTCATTCGTGACTTCCCGGAACGCGATGCAGCGCTGGACGGGCGACCGACGATCCTGACACCCCCTCCGCCGCAGCCGGGTGCATGACCGCGATCCGTCAACGACGTCCCGGTGCGGGTCTCACCCGGCCTTGGCGGCCGGCATGCGGATGAAGTGCTCGCGGTAATGACGCAGCTCTTCGATGGAATCCCGGATGTCCTGCAGCGCCTGATGGGTGGCGTCCTTCTTCGACGACGCGAGCACGCCCGGCGCCCACCGCCTGGCCAGTTCCTTGAGCGTGCTGACGTCGAGGTTGCGGTAATGGAAGTAAGATTCCAGATCCGGCATGCAGCGGGCCAGGAAACGCCGATCCTGGCAGATCGAGTTGCCACACATGGGAGACGCGCTACGTGGCACCCACCGTTTCAGGAAATCCAGCGTGGCCTGCTCAGCGGCGATCTCGTCGTGTACGCTCTGGCGTACACGCTGGAGTAGCCCGGAGGCGCCATGCGTCCGGCGGTTCCAGTCGTCGAGACGGGCCAGCACCGATTCCGCCTGCCGCACCGCGATCACCGGCCCCTCCGCGAGCGCATTGAGGTCTTTGTCGGTCACAATGGTGGCGACCTCGATAATGAGGTCCGACTGGGGGTCCAGGCCGGTCATCTCAAGATCGATCCAGATCAGGTTGTCGGCATTCTGGCCCATGCGGTCTCCTTGCGCTCGGCAACAGTCTATCATCCAGAGCCGGATCCGCGACTGGACTCGGCATCACCACAGGACAGGAGAGAATCATGCGTCAGATCGGAACAGCCATCGGTACCCTGCTCTTCGTCGCCACCTTCGGCAGTGCGGCTCAGGCCGGCGATGCCGCCGCGGGCCAGACGCTGCACGAGTACAACTGCCTCAGCTGCCACGGGACTGAGGTCTACACGCGCGACGACCGGATGATCCACTCGATGGACTCGCTGATCACCCAGGTGAACCGCTGCAACGTCAGCCTCGGCACCGGCTGGTTCGACGACGAGGTCGAATCGGTCGCCGAATACCTGAACGAGAACTACTACAAATTCTGACCGCAGGAGGGCCGGCCATGAGCGACCTGAAGAACCTGCACTGCCAGGCACCAGAAGCCTTTCCGGGACCCATGTCTCGGGCCGAGTGCGAGGAAACCCTGAAACAGCTCGATGCCGACTGGAATCTGGACGCCGAAGCACACCAGATCTCGCGGCGTCTGGAGTTCGCGAACTTCCACGAAACCATGTCTTTCGTCAACGCCGTGGCATGGGTCGCGAACCGGGAGGACCATCACCCCGACATGGAGGTCTCCTACGGCCACTGCATCGTCCGGTTCTCGACCCACGCGGTTGGCGGACTCAGCCCGAACGATTTCATCTGCGCCGCGCGCGTTGATGCCCTGTTCGACTGACCGGCTCCATAGCGGCGGCGGGCACCGTTCGTGCTGAGCGGGATCGGATCGCACCGGGACATGCATCGGGGAAGCCAGTCCGCCCGGCGGGTGCACGGAGGATGAGGGCCGCCGAAGCCTGCCCGGCCCTCCCACTCCTGGCAGGGACGTTGCGAGGATGATCGTCACCTTGCGCTGCCGGGTGGTTGCACGCTTTGGCAGCGAAATCGACGTGCTGCCGCCCACAGGTGGAATCCTGCGCGCGCATCTTCGGCGCAAGTTCGACGACGTGGTCTGTGGAGACGTGGTGCTGGTCGAACCCGAAGAGCGGATCGTCACCGGGCGGGAGCTGCGGGTCAACCACCTCGGCCGCCAGGACGGCTTCAACCGCCACAGAACCATCGCCGCCAACATCGACCGCGTGTGGATCGTGGTCGCGCCCCGACCGGAAATTCCGCATCTGCTGATCGATCGCTTTCTGGTGGGGATCTTCAACCTGCCGGCCCGCGCCGCGGTCGTCATCAACAAATACGACCTGGTGGATGCGGTTACCGCCAAATCACTGGAGGCAAGCCTTACCCGCTATCGGCATCTCGACCTGCCGGTGTTGCCGGTGAGCGCACACACGGGATTCGGCATGGAGTCGTTCCGGAACGCCGCTGCAGGCGGCAGCAACATCCTGGTCGGACAGTCGGGGGTCGGGAAATCCTCCCTGATCCAGGCCATGCTCCCGGAGCAGAGTCTCAGGGTCGGCGCGGTGGGACACAGTGGCGAGGGCCGGCATACCACAACGACCGCACGCTGGTACCCTTTCGCGGGCGGGGGCGCCTGGATCGACTCACCGGGCGTGCGCGACTTCACCCCCGAGATCACCAGCATCGACGAGCTGCTCCGGGGCTTTCCGGACCTCGGCGACGTTGCGGACGGATGCCGCTTCCGCAACTGCACGCATCGATCCGAACCCGGCTGTGCGGTACGCCAAGTGGTGAAACAGGGCCTGTTGCCGGAAGCGCGCCTGAACGCCTGGCTCGAGTTGCTGCAAGGCTTGAGCGGTGGCTCCAGCGGCCGGCGAGAATCCTAGCCGGCCAGCCCTGCGGAGCGCGGGATCAGAAGTTCAGCCCCATCTCGAAACCGACCACGGATTGACTGGCGCCAGTGCCGCCCTGAAAGTCGAGGCCTTCGCTCAGCCAGTCGCGCGACGCGCTGACGCCGTAATCGTCGTAGAAGAGACTGACCGACACCTCGGTCTGGTTGCTGAAACGCAGCCGGCTGTCCAGACTCAGGTAGCCGGCGCTGCGGGCCGTATCGCCCCGATGACCATAGAATGCGGATCCTGCATCGGCATCACCCAGTACCGGGTAACGAACGCCCACACGCACCCGGCTGCGAAGATTGCCGGATTCGAAGGTCGGGCCGGTACTGAAATCGGTGATCATGAAGCTGCTGCGCATCGAATCCTCGTCCGGACCCACGAGCTGGCCGACGCCGGACGAATGCAACCCAAGGCCGAAGTCGATCCCGTAGCCAAAGCCGCTGCTGCCGAACCGCTGAATGAAACCGCCACTGGTCTCGAGTGCATGCTCCGCCGAACCGGGCTCGACCAGCGATGGCAGATGCGTGGAGCGCACACCAAGATTGAATTCCCGACTTCGGTGCATATCGTTGCGGAAGCCCGGACGCAGGCGGTCGGCCCCAGAGAATGCATCCAGTGTGGACAGCGCGTCCTGTCCGGGGGTGTAGGAGAGTTCGTAGATGGAACGGGTATCGGCGTGTACCGGGAACGCAAGAACGGCAAGCGGAAACGCCACCAGGACCAGGCGGCCAACATTCCGAATCGTACCTGCACACGCGTTCATCGCCGTTGTCCCCACCCTCTCGGGAGCTGATCAGAATCTCTACTTCGACTTGCAAAAGTATAGTACTTTTCTCAGCCTGGCGGCCAGGAAAGCGAGCGTCCGCCAAGCACGTGCAAGTGGATATGATACACCGATTGACCACCGTCCTCGTTGCAGTTCATCACGGTCCGGTAGCCCTTTTCCGCGCAACCCAGCATACGGGCAACCTCCGCGCCCGCGAGCATCAGGTCCCCGAGCAGTCCACGGTCGTCTTCCGTGGCAGCGTCGAGCGTGGCGATGTGCCGGCGCGGAATCACCAGTGCGTGCTGCGGGGCCGCCGGGTTCAGATCATGGAAGGCCACGACATTCTCCGTTTCCAGGATGCGCTTTGCGGGGATTTCCCCGGCAACGATGCGGCAGAATATGCAATCCGTCATGTCATTCCTCCTTCAGATGGGTGACGGGCGCCACGGCGAAGGCCCCAGGGCCTCAATAATCGCGACGCCCGGAGAGGGCGTGGGTCAGGGTACCCGCGTCGAGATACTCCAACTCACCGCCAGCCGGCACACCCTGGGCGATACGCGTCGCCCGAACACCATGGCGGGCCGCCATTTCGGCGATGTAGTGGGCAGTGACCTCGCCCTCGACCGAGGCATTGGTCGCCAGGATCAGCTCATGGACCGCGGCATCCCGCAGCCTGGCCTCCAGTCGGTCAAGCCCCAGCTCTTCGGGCCCGATGCCGTCGAGCGGTGAGAGGCGGCCCAGCAGTACGTGGAACTGCCCGCGGAAATCGGTCGCAGCCTCGATCGCCAGCACGTCCCCCGGTGTCTCGACCACGCAGACCACCCCGGCGTCGCGGTCCGGATCCAGGCAACGCGAACAGGTGGTCGACGCGGTCAGGGTCCGGCACACCGAGCAGTGACCGATCGTCTCCGCCGCCACCTCCAACGCCCGCGCAAGGCGCCTGGCCCCCGCGCGGTCGCGCTCCAGCAGATGCAGCGCCATGCGCCGTGCGGACTTGTTGCCCACGCCGGGCAGGCAGCGCAGGGCTGCGATCAACTCGTCGAGGGCTGCCTCCATCGGCCGCTTCCCGCAGCAACGTCGCCGCGGATCAGAACGGCAGCTTCATGCCCGCGGGCAAACCCATTCCCGCGGTCAGCCCGGCCATCCGTTCCTGGGCTGCGGCGTCTGCCTTGTGCACCGCGTCATTCACCGCCGCGGCCACGAGATCCTCGATCATGTCGCGGTCGTCCTCGAACAGGCTTGGATCGATGCTGACCCTGCGCACTTCGTGCTTGCCAGTCATGATCACCTTCACGAGGCCACCGCCGGCCTGACCCTCGATCTCCATGCTGGCCAACTCGGCCTGCACCTTCTGCATGTCTTCCTGCATTTTCTGGGCCTGCTTCATCAGGCCACCCAAACCACCCTTCATCATGTCCGTACGCTCCTGATCAATCGCCTGGCTGTTGCTGAAATCCTGCCGTCGTTCAAGGCCGGGAGCGACTGCCCTCTCCGGCGGAATCGGCCTCATCCCGAAGATGCACCCTGGACACCTCGGCGCCGAAGGTTTCGCGCAGTGCGGCGATCACCGGATCTGCACGCACCTCCGACTCGGCCCTAGCCTGACGGTCCGCCGCGTCCGCCGCAAGCCGCGCCGCCGGAGTATTCTTCGACACGGTGGCCTGATCCCGCAGCTCCAGTCGAACCGGGCCGCCGAGGATCTTTCCCAGGGCCTCCGCGAGCCGGCCGCGACTTCTGTCGGTGCAGAGCATACGGTGCGCGGATTGCACCGCGATCACCACCCGTTCCGCGTCGTATTCCAGCAGATCCGCGTGCAGGGCGAGCTCGCGCACCGGCCCCGGCTGCAGTGAGTTCGCGAAGACGTGCCAGTCCAGCGGCCTCGGCTCCGCGACGCCATGCACAGGTCGGCTCGTCGACGTGGACATGGGGACCGGCTCGGGCGCCGCAACCGGTTCGGGCAGCGGGCTCGCCGGCTCGATCGGCCCTGCGCGGCCTCCCCGCCCGTCAGACGGTTTCGCGCCCCGGCGCGAAGCCGGGACACCCGCGGGAATGGCCGTACCGCGAGCCCGGTCCGCGCCCCGTTTTTCGGAACCCGCGGCGCTCCCCCCCACCGGCTCGCACGGCGGTGGCTCCGGGCGAAACGCCAGGATGCGCAGCAAGGTCATCTCGACACCAATCCGCGGATCCGGCGCATGCGGAAGGTCACGCCGACCATGCAGCAGGATCTGGTAGGCCAGCTGCACCTCCTCGGGAGCCTGTTGCCGCGCGGTCTCGCGCTGCCATGCCAAGAGGGAATCCGACACCGGTACGGCCTCGACCGCCGCGGAATCGAGCGCCATCGCCTGCTCCACCGCAACGCCGTGCACAAGGGCCGCCAGCTCGTCCAAAAGACGCGACCAATCCGGCGCGAGGGCATCGAGTTCATTGAGCGTCTGCAGCAGAAGCGTCCCCTGTCCGGACCACGCGTTATCCAGGAGCTCGCTCAGACGGCTTCGCGGCAGCAGACCGATCATGTCGCAGATGTCTGCTTCCGTCAGACCGGAGCCGCCATAGGCGATCGCCTGGTCGGTCAGGCTGAGCGCGTCGCGCATGCTGCCCTCTGCGGCCTCGGCCAAACGCAGCAATGCCCCCGGCTCGGCGGCGATCCCCTCGGCCGCGAGGACGCGGTCCAGGTGTTCTGCAATCAGGGCGGTCGACATCGGCTTCAGATTGAACTGCAGGCACCGCGACAGCACCGTCATCGGAAGCTTTTGGGGATCGGTGGTCGCGAGCAGAAACTTCACGTGTGGCGGGGGCTCTTCGAGGGTCTTCAAAAGAGCGTTGAAGCTCTTCTCGGAGAGCATGTGCACCTCGTCGATCAGGTACACCTTGAAACGTCCGGAGACGGGGGCATACGAGACGTTGTCCAGGAGCTCCCGGGTGTCGTCGACGCGGGTGCGCGAGGCGGCGTCGACCTCGATCAGGTCGAGATGACGGCCGTCGGCGATCTCCATGCACGAGCGGCACTCGCCGCAGGGGGTCGCAGTGACGCCGGTCTCGCAGTTCAGGCAGCGGGCCAGGATTCGCGCCACCGTGGTCTTGCCCACACCACGGGTGCCGGAAAAAAGGTAGGCATGGTGCAGGCGGTCATTGGTCAGGGCATTCACCAGAGCGCGCACGACGTGCGGCTGACCGATCAGGTCCTCGAACCGGCCGGGACGCCATTTTCGGGCCAACACCTGATGGCTCATCGGCTTGTTGTCCTCGGTCTGCCCCGCAGGGCGACGGCTGAAGGGGTGGCGGCCCGCGCCCGCCACACCCCGGCGCCCGAGTCGGCTGCTACCGTTGCTCCCTTCCGGGCCTGGCGGGGTTCACAACCTATCGTCGCGGGGGGACCGACACGGACCACCATAACGCGGTGCCTGGTTCACCAGGCGAACCCGAAAGCTTCCGGTTTTCCGGGACGCCCGTCAACCACGGCGCCCGAAGGCGTCGCCCGTCGCCCGGCTCGATTCGACCCCGAGACGTTCGAGGTTAGTCTAAATCTATCGATTCGATATTTAATATTTCCTAGATTAATCACCAAGCAAGCGATATCGTGCAGTCCGTTCCAGCACGGACTGGATGGAAAAACTTTGAAACCCAATCACGCAACGAGGAGAACTTCATGGAATTGAAAGCACGAGAAGGGCAGCGCGTACCCGAGATCACGTTCCGCTGCCGCAAGGACAACGACTGGAACGACATCCGTTCCCAGGACATCTTCAAGGGCCGCAATGTGGTGGTCTTCGCCCTTCCGGGCGCCTTCACCCCCACCTGCTCGTCCGCCCACCTGCCCCGCTACAACGAGCTGGCGCCGGTGTTCAAGGCGCAGGGCATTGATGAAATCGTCTGCATCTCGGTCAACGACGGCTTCGTGATGGAGGCCTGGCAGGCAGACCAGAAAGCCGACCGCGTCACCTTCCTGGCCGATGGCAACGGTGCGTTCACCGACGGCATGGGCATGCTCGTCGACAAGTCCGACCTCGGTTTCGGTAAGCGGTCCTGGCGCTATTCCATGCTGGTGCGCAATGGCGTGATCGAGAAGCAATTCGTCGAACCCGACGAGCCGGGCGACCCCTTCGTGGTTTCCGATGCGGACACCATGCTGGAGCACATCGCCCCGAAGGTGGCGCGGCCGCATGACGTGGTGCTTTTCACCAAGCCGGGCTGCCCCTACTGCAAGGCCGCGAAGGACGACCTGCAGAACGCGGAGATGGAGTTCGAGGAAATCGTGCTGGGACGTGATACCACGCTGCGCGGCCTGCGCGCCGCCACCGGCGCCATGACCGTGCCCCAGGTATTCGTTGGCGGCCACCGCATCGGCGGCTCCGAAGATCTGAAGGCGTGGCTGACTCGCGATCAGGCCGCCTGACGAAGACCGCGCCGGAAACCTCGTTTCCGGCGCGCCTGATCGGCGTTTGAGCCATTAGTACGGGAATACGTTAAAATCCTGATATTCGATTTCCCGCCGTGCCCCGACACCCGGGGCATATTCCTTAGAAACCACCACGGGAGCCAACATGGAACACTACGACATCCTCGTGATCGGCGGGGGCAGTGGCGGCCTCGCGGTCGCTGAGAGGGCGGCAGGCCACGGCGCCCGTGCAGTCGTCTTCGACCCCCAGCCGCTGGGCGGCACCTGCGTCAACGAGGGCTGCGTGCCCAAGAAATTGACCTGGTACGCAGCCCATCACCTCAGTCAGGCCCGCCACGCGCACGAGTTCAGCGTCGATGTCGCGGTCTCGGGCATCCGGTACGGTGACTTGGTAAAACGCCGCCACGACTTCCTGCGGATGCTGAACGACTACTGGTCCGGCTACCTGGAACGCCTGGGGGTGCACTACGTGCCCGAGCGCGCGCACCTGGTCGATGCGAACACCGTGTCGGCTGGCGGCAAGACCTACCGGGGCGATCGCGTGGTCATCGCTACCGGCGGCGAACCCATCGTGCCACGGATGCCCGGCCACGAGCTCGGCGCCACCTCGGATGATTTCTTTCAGTGGGAGGACCTGCCCAAGTCCATCGCGATCATCGGGGCCGGTTACATCGGCCTGGAAATGGCCGGCATGTTGCGCGCCTTCGGCGTGGAGGTCACGGTGATCGCGATGGAGGAGCGGGTTCTGGAGATGTTCGACCCGATGATCAGCCACGTGCTCGAACGGCACATGGACGAACAGGGCATCGTGCGCCATCTCGGCTCGACCGTGAAAGGGCTCACCGGAGAACCAGGCGCGGTCCGGGTCCAAGTGGCCGAAGGTCGGGAATTTGGTCCCTTTGAACGGGTTCTATGGGCCGTCGGCCGGCGCCCAAAGACGCGGGATATCGGCCTGGAGGCCGCTGGCGTCGAGATCCGCCCGAATCATACCGTTCCGGTGGACGAATGGCAGGAGACCAACGTACCTGGCGTGTTCGCCTTGGGCGACATCATCGGCAAGGGACCGCTGACACCCGTGGCCATCGCCGCCGGGCGCCGGCTTGCCGACCGTTGGTTCGTACCGGAACGGAACCCGTTACCGGTGGACTATCAGCAACTCCCGACGGTCACCTTCACCCACCCCCCCACTGCCGCGGTCGGCATGACCGAGCCACAGGCGGTGGAACGCTTCGGCGACGCGGTACACGTGTACGAGACGGAGTACGGCGGCCTCGCCCGTGCCTTCGCCGAAGCTGACATCGCACCGATTGCGATGAAGCTGGTCTGCGCGGGAGAGGACGAACGCGTGGTCGGCATCCACATGGTCGGCGATGCTGTAGACGAGATGCTGCAGGGCTTCGCAGTCGCGGTGCGCATGGGTGCAACCAAGCGTGACTTCGACCTGACCATCCCGATCCATCCAACCAGCTCCGAGGAACTGGTTACGCTGAAGGTCTCGCGCCCCGGACAGATGGACCCTTTGGCCGACGCTGCCTGACCCGCGCGCGGCCAGGGACGGCCGTGGATTCCCTCTCCTCGCGGCCTACCAGGCACCGTAGGAGCGCGCGAACACCCCCGGCCCAGCCGGGCCGACTCATTGGTGCCATGCAAGGCCCCGAACGAATGCAACCCGTTCAGCAGGACTGAGGGCGCTCTGCGCTGCGCGCGCATCGATGCGTTCGACGCTACCCAGAAGGCCGGTGCCGTTCGCAATCTGCACGGCAAGGCCCGGCCGGGCGTTCAGTTCGAGGATCAGCGGGCCGCGGTCGCGGTCGAGTACCACATCGACGCCAAGGTAACCCAGCCCGGTGAGTTCGTAACAGCCGGCGGCCAATTCCAGCAGGCGGCCCCAGCCGGGGATCGCGATACCACCTAGCGGGGCGCCAGTATCCGGGTGTCGATCGACGATGTCGTTCAGCAGAACGCCGTGGCCGGTGACGCCGGTGGCAATATCAATACCCGCCCCCACGGCGCCCTGGTGCAGGTTGGCCTTGCCGTCGGAGGCGCGGGTCGGCAGTCGCACCATCGCCATCGCGGGGTAGCCCTTGTAGACCACCGTGCGGATATCGGGCACACCCTGAAAACTGACCTGTTCGAACAACGGGTCGAAGAGGACCCGGTATTCGATCATCGCCCGATCCGGCTGGCCGCCGAGGCTGTACATGCCGCTCAGGATGTTGGAAACGTGGTGCTTGAGACCATCCAGATCCACCAGCAGGCCGGAGGCCTTGCGAAATTGCTCGCCCACCCTGCCCGTGAGCACCAGAATCCCGTTGCCACCGCTGCCGTGAGCGGGCTTGATCACAAAGTCCTCGCGCCCGGCGACGATGGCAGGAAGGTGCCGGACGTCGTGGTTGGTCTCGATCACCCCGTACAATTCGGGTACCGAGATGCCGGCGCCGAGCGCGACAGCCTTGGTCTGCAGCTTGTCGTCCACCAGGGGGTAGCGACTGCGCGGATTCAGTGCAGCGATCATCTGGGTGTTGCGGCGGTTCATGCCCACGACACCCTGGCGGCGCAGTTCCCCAGGGGTGATGAACCACTTCATGGACCGGAGCGCCCGGCCAGCACCCGGAACCGCAGCAACTCAGACAGGCGGTACCCCGTATAACGCCCCAGCAGCAGAGTGGCAGCGAGCACGATCAGGAGTAGTTCCGGGAACACGAAGATCAGGTGCTCGATATAGGGATTGATCATCAGCAGATATCCGGCCACCGCGACCATCAGGCTTCCGATCCCCTGCCGGATCGCGTCCCCAGCCCCGTGCTCCTCCCAGACGATCGACATGCGTTCGATGGTCATCGCCAGGATCACCATGGGGAACAACGCGATGGCCAGACCATGTTCGATCCCCAGGCGGTGACTGAGGATACTCAAGGTGAGCATCAGCATCACCACGATGCTGACCACGGCCGCCAGCCGGGGTACCAGCAGCAGCTTCAGGTGTTCCAGATAGAACCGGATGGCCAGCCCCAGGGACACGATGAGGGTGAACAGGATCACCCCGCCGAGCAACTCGGTCTCGCGAAACGACAGTGCGATCAGTACCGGCATGAAGGTGCCGAAAGTCTGCACGCCGACCACGTTGCGCAAGAGCACGATGATCATCGCCCCGACCGGGACCATCAGAAGTACCCGGTACATGTTCTGGGTCTGCACCGGCAGGCCGAACAGCGAAAAATCCATCACCCGGGAGTTCAGGAGTTTCGCGCGCTGCTGAGCGGTATCCACCGCGTCCTGAAAATTTCGGCTGACCGCGAAGCTGACCTGCGCGTTGCCGGCACGGTTGAGTTCTATCGGATCCTCATCTCCGTACCACCAGACCAGGAAGTGATCGGGGTAGCCCACGCTGCCGTCGTTGGGGTTGATCGCAACCCACTCACGGGTGTTGTGGACCTCGAGCCAGGTCCGGGGCTGCAGGTCCCGGCCACGATCCGTCAACTGCAGCCCATGGGCCATGCGGGCCGGTATACGGGCACCCGCCAGCAGTTCGATCGCGACAGCCACGCGGTCGCGATCGCTGGCATTCCCGGGCTGGAACAGACGCACGTTCTCATCGGCACCACTGAGCAGGTCGCGTACCAGCACGGTCGCGAAGCTGGTGATGTCGGCGGAACGTGCACGCACCTGCTCGACGATGGTCTCGGCCGCGGACCGGTAGGGCTCGTCCAGATCCGGGACATCGGCGGGGCCAGGGTAGTCCGGCTGGGTTCGCAGAGAGCGTTGCAACTGGTAGACCGTGGCACGGTAGTAGACCACCTGCCGACCGCTCGGACTGCGTGTGGTCCAGGTCGCTTCCCGGTTAGCACCGTCCATACCGGTGGCCAAACCGTAGCCGCGGGATACGAAGTGTTCGTCCAGAAGGGCAAAGCCGGGTGGCTCATGCGGCAGGAACAGCCGGGCGGTGAGCGCGCCACCCGTTGGCTCGAACGCGACGCGCGCTTCGACGGTCCAGTTGTCAGTGGTCTGGGCCGGCAGCACCGGGAAGCCGAGATTCCAGACCTTGTGATAAAAGACCCCGAGGCTGAGCGCTGTCAGAAACAGAATCAGCAGCGGAAGGTGCAGGCGCCTCATAACCCCCGCGCCACGTGCCGCTTCCCTGCCGCCGGGGCCGCATCGTAAGCCGAAGGATCAACTGCCGGGTGCAATCCCGTGGGGTCCGGGACGCCCTCCGGCAACGCGCAGCGGGGCGACTGGGTAAACGTCTCCGCCGGGTCCACCACGATGGCCCCCGCCATGTGATTACGGCCCACCAGGGCCTGGTAATTCAGCTGCGTACGGTCGACCAGGTTCATTTCCTCTTCGCGGTAGACGCTACCCATGCACAGTCCGATCGTGACCACGGGCCGCCGCTGGTGCTCGCCATCGTGGCGAATGATCCGGACGTATCGGGTGACCTTGCGCTCCAGCCGCACCTTGCTGTCCGGAGTCTCGGGGTCGATGATGTCAAAGGCGATCCAGCGCTCCCCATCGCGGCGGAAGGCCTCCTTGTTCAGCGCATTCAGCGACGATGTGGTGGCCCCGGTATCCATCTTGGCCTTCAGCGATATTCCTTCAGGAAAAATTTCGACCCGCTCGACCCAGCCGAAGATGGAACGGCTTGCGGGTTCGTCCGCGGCAAGGCCGCTGCTCGCAAAAAACAGGGTCAGCAGCAACGCAGCTGCGCGCAAAACGTGCGGGTACATCGGGTCCTCCATCGAATCCATCGGGCCAGCATTCACTGGCTCCTTTTGCCGGAGCCATAAGATTTTAATTATACGCGGATTCCGACCTCTTGAGGCATCAAGCGTTCCCATTGCCATGACCCCGTCACCCGTCCTTCGCCACGAATCCGGGAACCGCCGACGGAACGCCACTTCCCGGACTGCGAACGACGCCCGCATCACGCAAACTCCGCGATCTGCGTCTACTATCACTGAAGCCTGCGGTCGTCAGGCAAAACAAGGTACGTGCGGTCCGCCCCCCGGGGCGAGGACATGCGCGGCTCATCAGCAGCCTGCTTGCCCGGAGGTAGCCGCGATGAATGACGCCATCGCCGACGTGACGGTACACATCGATGAGAGCATCGACCCCGAAACCCGGATCAGTCTTGAAAACAGACTCCTGGCCCTGAACGGCGTGGCCGCCGCATCCAGTGATAACGGGAGGTCCCACCTTCTGGTGGTGAAATTCGATCCCGAGAGACTGCAGAGTCACGATATTTTGCAGGCCGTGATCGCAACCGGTCTCCATGCGGAGCTGATCGGCCTCTGAGGTGGCTCATTTGCCATGCACCGCGGTCCGCCTTGGTGGCTCGAGCCGATTGCCGCGCGTTCGGCCGGACCAAAGAGAGGCGATACGGGAACAGACACACGACCCCGGGCGACAGCCCGCCCTTTCCGGCCATGTCGCACTCTTTCTGCGCGATTCCGCAACGGCCGGCGCGATCATCTCCAACTGCGTGATCAACCTGTCTCCGGACAAACCCCCGGTCTTCCGGGGAGCCGCTTTTCGCATCCTGAAACCTGGCGGCCGGCTTGCCATCGGTGACGTCGTCGACAGCGCCGCGCGACCCCGGGACATGCGCAACGAACCTGTGCTCTACGCCGGCTGCATCGCCGGTGCGCCGGTGACAGCCACGCTGATGCTCCCGCCGCCACCCCGGAAAAACCAGTGCGAGCATCAGCTCGGTGCGTTTCCCGAATGGTTCCGCTCCGCAATCGGGACACCATACCGTTGTGCGAAAGCGACGACTTCCGCGCGCAGCGCCGGATCCAGACGGGCCATCACCTCGGCCTGGATGCTGTCCGGCACGCATCCGTAATACGCCTCGGCCATCGCCCCCGCGATACACGCCAGCGTGTCCGCATCACCGCCGAGCGAGACGGAGCGACGCACGGCATCCTCGAAATCCGTCGATTGCAGGAAGGCAGCGGCCGCGGCCGGCACCGTGCCCTGGCAGGTCATGTCGAACCCGCCGCGGCTTTGCAGGGTGTTCCAATCGAGGTCGCAGTCGTAGCCGAAGCGCTCCCACAAGGAGGCCGCAATCCGGTCCTTACTCTGCCCTGTCCGCCCGGCCCACACCGCCGCCGCCACCGCCTGCGCGCCCTTGATCCCTTCCGGGTGATCGTGCGTGACCTCCGCGCTCCGGGCCGCCTCGCGCAACACGGCGTCGAGATCGTCGAAGGCCCAGCCAATGGCCGCGACGCGCATCGCCGACCCGTTGCCGAAGCTGTTATACGCGGGTGCGTCCGCCTCGAAGAGCCAGCGGTAGAACCAACCGCCGTACCCGGCCCGCGGGTAGCGCCGTCCCCACTTCCGGAGCGAGTCCGCGTAGTCGGTACCGGCCATCACCGCGCTGGCCACCGCAACCGTCAGAACCGTATCGTCCGTGAACCGCGAGCCGGGTACGAACAGTGGAAAGCCCTTCGGCTGAGGCGCCGCACCCTCGTGCACCGAACCAATGATGTCGCCGGAAATGGCGCCGATCATGCATCACCTTCTGCACAAGGCTCTCGCATTCCAACACACCTCCGGCCATGTGCCGATTCGTGACGCCCAAGCGCAATCGTGATGAAACCGTCCGCCTGCACCTTGCCGGCCTCGCTCTGTTCAGAGCCTCTCAAGGCAATCGCTGCGGCAACCCGGCAGCGTATTCCGCATGACCCAGGGGTTTCTGCTGTCGGAACCGGACAGGAGACCTGCCCCCCTATTTTTGCACGCATTCCGTGGCATCGCTGTTCCAGGACTGCATACTGGGCATCTCTTCGGGTGTTTTCCCCGTGGCATGGGCATGAGGCGGACCAACTGACATGAAGGGCTCCTGGCGTGATCTTGTACTCCTCCTCCTTGTCGCAGGCGGATTTGCGACCGAGGCTGCCAGTTCGGAGTTGGCGGGCTATTGGTCCTGCCCCGCGAAGGTACAGCTGGCGGCCGTCGGCCAGAGTGAGCTGACCCTGCAGCTGGACACCCGCGCTCACCTGAATCCCGAGGGGCGTTACGAGAGCGAGGGGGATGCCATCGTGCTCTTCGGAAGGTGGCCGTTGACGCTGGCGGCGACGAGCCGTGGGCAATGGCTGCGCGAACAGCAGAACGTCACGGTCACCGTGGAAACGCTGGAACTGTCCCCAGGGTCGACTCTGGGCGTTGAACTGCAGCGCCAGCTGATCCTGCAGATCACGTCGCTGTTTCCGGAACTCCCACATACGCAGACCACGCGCATTCTCGCCGAAACGCCCACGCAGCTTGTGCTCGAAGACGCGTTTGGCGAGCAATACACCTGCAGCCGGTTGTAAGTCGAACGCAGCAACCGATGCCTATCGGTCCCCTGCCACGCCGTCGGGCTGCGCAGCATCGGAAACCTCAGCGCGGCGATTGGCTAGAATACGTGTCATGGACGCCATCAGTGAGTTGGGCACCCTTCCCGCGCTGATGGCGGGCATCAGCCTGAGCGCCGCGGCGGGATTGCGGGTGTTCCTGCCGGTGCTGGCGCTGGGGCTTGCCGCGCGCTTCGGGCTGCTGGAACTGGGCGAGCAATTCGCCTGGCTGGCTTCCGACCCGGTGCTGATGGTGGTGGGCATTGCGGCCCTGCTCGAGATCGGCACGTACTACATCCCCATTGTCGACAACCTGCTCGACACCCTGGCCACTCCGGCGGCCATTGGGGGCGGCACGGTCATCGTTGCGGCGCTGCTGCCGGAGATGCACGGGCTACTGCAGTGGGGCATCGCGGCTCTGCTGGGCGGTGGTGCAGCGGGCATCACACAGGGAACGACCGTGCTGGCGCGCGGCGTATCCACGGCGTCGACCGGCGGCCTCGGCAACCCCCTGATCGCGACTTCCGAAACCGGCGGCAGCCTGGTCGCGATCCTGCTCGCCCTGTTGATCCCGGTGGTCTTCGGTGTGGTGGTGATCCTGGTCCTGGCCTGGCTGCTGGTGCGACTGGTCCGGCTGTTACGTAGCAGACGGCACCGGGCACCGGCTCCCGGCGGTTGAGAAAGCCGTCGCATCCCGGGTTACCTGCAGCATCGCCGTCTACGGGGCTCAATCCCCACAACGCAAAAGCACCGATGAACCGCCCGGCCAGGCCCCATTGCGCAGCGGTAGCGAGTTCCTTATCGTCGCCAGCATCCTTGACTTTCGACGAGAGCGTGGCATGAAGGTACTGGTCGTTCTTGGGCACCCTCGCGTCGAGAGCCTGTGCGGAGCACTGGCCGCGGCGTTTGAAACGGGGGCACGAGAGGCCGGCGCCGAGGTCCGAAACTTGCGTCTCTCGGCGCTGGAGTTCGACCCCCACGTGCGCAGGGAATCACCGAACCAGCAGCCGCTGGAAGCGGGTTTACGGGAGGCACGGGAACTGATCGTCTGGGCCGAGCACCTGGTGTTCGTCTACCCGACCTGGTGGGGAACGATGCCGGCCTTGCTGAAAGGGTTCCTGGACCGGGTGTTTACCCCCGGCTTTGCGTTCCGGACCTGCGAGGGAGGCACCGGTTACCAGGGATTGCTGGGCGAACGTTCAGCGCAGTTGATCACGACCATGGATACCCCACCGCTGATTCATCGCCTGGTCTATCGCCAGCCCGGTCGCGAAGCGATGGCGCGTGCGACCCTGGGCTTCTGTGGCATCCGGCCGGTGCGCTCTCTGGTCTTCGGCCCGGTGCGGACCTCGAGCCCGGAGCAACGCCAGCGCTGGCTGGACCGCGCCCGCCGCCAGGGCCAGAGGCTGCAACGTGGCCGGTTCACACCCAGCGAGCGGCTGCGCCACAAAGCAAGCTCTTGGCTCCGGGGCGTGCGCCTACAGTTCTACCCGATGACCTGGCTGGCCTACACTGCCGGGGCGCTCGCAGCCGGGCCGCCGGGCGGCGTGTTCGGCAACCCGGTCTTCTGGCTGGGCTATCTCTGTCTGTTCCTGCTGGAGGTGGCGACGGTCCTGAGCAATGAACTGCTGGACGTACGCAGTGACCGCAACAACCGCTTCTTCAGCATGTTCACCGGAGGCTCCCGGGTGCTGGTCGAAGGCTTACTGAGCCCGCGGGAGGTTCAGGCCGGCATTGCGGTCAGCCTGGCCGCCTTCGTCGCGGCCACCGTGGCGCTCCTGACCCTGACGCCGGGCTCCGCAGCGGCAGCGCTCGCGGTGCTGGCTCTGCTGACGTTCCTGGCCATCGGCTACACCGTGCCGCCCATGAAACTCAGCTACCGCGGACTGGGCGAGATCGACGTGGCGGTCACCCACAGCCTCGGCGTGATCCTGTGTGGCTTCGTGTTCCTGGGCGGGCACTGGCAGGATCCGCTGCCTTGGCTGCTGAGCCTGCCGCTGCTGCTGGCGATCCTGCCGTCGATCACCCTATCGGGCATTCCCGACCTCGAAGCCGATGCGGCTGCCGGCAAGCGCACGCTGGCCGTACGCCTGGGGCACCGGAACACGCTGTGGCTGGCCACCGCGTTCACAGTACTCGCGGCGGCTGCGGCGGTACTATGGGACCTCTTCGGCGTGGCCAATGGGGCCTACGCGGGGATCGCCTATCTTGCCGTCCCTCACGCCCTGTGGCTGGCTTGGCTGCTATACAGACGCATCGAATCCGCGGCTTCTCCGGGCCGCATCGATGGCCTGATGGCGGCCTCTCTCACCTTCATACTCTGGTTTGGCATCGTCCCGGTACTGCGGCTCGCGGGTTGACTCGCATTTGCCGCGTTTGCGCGCACGATGCCGTGCGACGCAACCCCCACTGGTGCCATTCGCTTGCGCTCATCGGCACCCTACGCAGCGACAGGCGCAGGGTGCCGGGCAGCCGAACCGTACCCGGAACGGCGGTTCCGACCCTATCGGCGAACGCCAAAGAGGGTCAGCAGCAGGCCAACCACCACAGCGACACCGCCACCGATGAAGTACCACATGGTCTCATCGGTGAAGCGACCGGTCAGGGCCTCGTGTGCCTGGTCGACGAATCCCTCGGAGGCCTGCCAGCCGAAATAAAGGGCGACGATCCCTGCGACCAGCAGGGCGATACCGAGAATGCGAACAGGGCTCATCCGTTTCCTCCTATGCAAGACCTGCCACCGCCGATCTCCACGGTAACGGCTGGCAGTCTCGAGATGGTTAATCGTCGCATCGGCGGCCAGAATCACCCTCCGGCCGCCGATACGAGGGAAAGCTCAGATCCGCGGTCTTCTGCCCGTAACCAGGAACACGAGCGCGAGCACCAGACCGACGACGAACAGGATCCAGGCGATGTTCGTGGCCGCTCCGGCAACGCCGGTCAATCCCAAAGCTCCCGCAACGATGGCGACGATCAGAAAGATCAATGCCCAGTAAATCATGGCGACCTCCTTGTTACGAGTGGTGTTAATGACTCTAGCACCTGTACGGGATCTTTCCACCAAAATTTCGTCTCGGACGCGATCGGATAGAGGATGACTCAGACGCTTCGCCGGGACCCTGGGAACCTCCCGCCGCAACCCCCTCGATCGAAACGGGAATCGCGGCACCACACGCCTGGAGGTGGGTCGAAATCGCTTACTCCGTGGTCACCGAGTCGGCATCGCTGGTCAACGCTGTGTCCAGCGTATGCCAGCACAGCGTCGCGCACTTGACCCGCATCGGATATTCGTGAACGCCGACTGGTCCCCGCAGAGCGGGTTGTGGCCGTCCACCGCCCGGGTGGCATCGGGCATGTCGCGGAAATTCCGGGGATGCCGCTTGTGATCCAGGATCAGTTCCTGGTACAGGTCGTTCAGTTCACTCATGCCAGAAGCTCCCGCGCATGCCGCAGGGCCGCTGCCAGCCGGTCGATCTCCTCCACCGTGTTGTAGAAGGCCATCGACGCCCGGGAGGTGGCGGGTACCTGATAGAAGGTCATCACCGGCATCGCACAGTGGTGGCCGGCGCGGACCGCCAGGCCCCGGTGATCGAGGATCGTCCCCATGTCGTGGGGGTGCACGTCGTCCATCACGAAGGAAACCAGCGCAACCTTGTCCTGCGCCTCGCCGATGACGCGCAGACCCGGGATGTCCCTCAGTCGATCGGTGGCGTACTCCAGCAAGCGGTTCTCGTAGGCCATCGCGGCGCCCCAGTCCAGCTTCTCTAGGTACTCGATCGCCCGACCCAGGCCGATGGCGCCGGCGATATCCGGCGTGCCCGCCTCGAACCGGTGCGGCAGTCCCGCGAAGGTGGTCTTTTCGAAGCTCACCGTGCGGATCATCTCGCCGCCGCCCTGGTACGGGGGCATCGCCTGCAGCAGGGTCTCGCGCCCGTAGAGGACACCGATGCCGGTGGGCCCGAACAGCTTGTGCCCGGAGAAGGCATAGAAGTCGCAATCCAGGGCCTGGACGTCCACTCGCATGTGCGGCACGGCCTGGGCGCCGTCCAGCAACACGGGAACGCCATGTTCATGTGCCATGGCAACAACGTGCCGTACAGGATTGATCGTACCCAGTGCATTGGACACGTGCGTCAGGGCGATCAGGCGCGTGCGGGCACTGAACAGGCCGGGCAACGCCTCCAGGTCCAACTCCCCTGCCGGGGTGATCGGCAACACCCGCAGGA
>SL_3KL_010_SEDDRAFT_10001467_pt1 | contig 21414 bp, 21 predicted proteins | sample SodLakKL_010_SED_2_FD_10381 | JGI IMG/M metagenome (IMG submission 10381) | reverse complement strand
GGGGACGAATTATGAACACCGAATGTTGAATGTCGAATGTCGAATAGAACTCTGAACATCGAATGTCGAAGGTACTTCGGCGTTCATCATTCGACATTCAAATCGGTGTTCGGCGTTGGATATTCGTTATTCATGATTCGATTTTTTTGTAAGGAATGTAATTCTGTCGGATCATACTGGAAAGAACTAAAATAAATTCAATCAGGAGAGCTATGAATAAATACGATCTTGAAGACCGATTGATAGATTTTGCAGTATCCGTCATAAAACTATCTGATCAATTGCCAAAAACGGATGCCGGATGTTATCTGGCCGGACAACTGGTCCGTTCAGGGACAGCACCTGCTCTCATCTATGGTGAAGCTCAAAGTGCCGAATCGAGAAAAGATTTTATCCACAAAATGAAATTATCACTTAAAGAATTACGAGAAACATCTGTAAACCTGAAGATCATTCAAATGGGTAAACTGCAAACCGATAAAAAGAACTTTCAATCAATCATGATTGAATCCAACGAACTCATCTCCATTTTTGTAAAAAGCATCCAAACCGCGAGGAAGAATGAAGAATATTGAACATCGAATGTCGAATATCGATTGATGGATGGGTACTTCGGTGTTCGGGGTTCATGATTCGATATTCAAATCGGCGTTCAGTGTTCGATATTCGGTGTTCAATATTCTTCATCTCTCCACGGTATACCTTCTGAATCAAGAAAGTCGATGGCTATGTTTTTTAGTGCCTGTTTTTTAAAAGCAAACCAATCATCCCGTACGCCATGACGAATGATTCTGTCTTTAAACATACGGAATGCACCTCTGCCCCGGATAGCCTGAAACAGATCGTCTTTTACCGAACCGTCATCCAGTGAATGAATAAAATTTTCCATAATCCGGTATTCATGGATTTCATACTGTGAGGGAAGTGGAATGAAGTCATCGGATTCCCGGATTTCCCTGAGTTTCGGAATCATCTCCTGCTGCCACTCAGGCAGTTCCTCTATCGGTTCCCCATCGTCCAGATCGTTCAGGGCATATTCATCTTCCTCTGTAAAAACGGTAAGTTCTCCTGTTTTCCGGTTGATATAAGCGGTGACCATATCATTTTGACTGTCCATCTCATCAACAACTCTCTGCAATAAAACCGGTAATGCCATTTGAACCTCCCTGTGTTGTGTATCGATTTACTGTTTTAAAAAGAGCTGAACAAGTGTCCAGGTTTAGTTTCAAAATAGAAGTATAAATAGTGATCTGCCCGAATTCAAATGCGGAATATCGAATATTTAACACCGAATGTCGAACATAACTCTGAACGCTGAATGATAAAGTGCCCATCCTTCGACATTCGGCGTTCGACGTTCAAAATTCGATATTCGATTTGTTGCCTTTTCGAGTCATTGGATGACTCTCGCCGGAGTGATTGGCTTTGATTTATTTGTATCAGCCTATCCAAAAAAAGTCATACGATGACTGATGTAAACTTCAACATTCGGAATTCGGTGTTCATGATTCGATATTCTTTCTCCCCGGTATTCTGTAGTTTGAACTGTTTACCAACGTAATGATTCAAACGATTTCCATGAGTTTTATCCTTGACCACAATGAGCTTGAGGCTATGTTTCCTGAACGGATCATGGACCGGGGGTATTCGTATTATCATTCAGGCAACATCAGTAATCTTGCACAATCGGATAACGGTACCTGGATGGCTGAGGTTGAAGGAACAGATACGTACCTGGTTACGATCAAACCCGTTCATCCTGATTTATCTGAATGCCGCTGCACCTGTCCGTATGCGATTGACGCTCCCTGCAAACACATTGCTGCTGTACTCATCGCAATTCACGGTGGAGATATCGTTATTGACCCTTCGTTAGAAATAAGTACGGAATCATCAACTCCATCGGATCCATTTGAAACCCTTCTGAATAAGGCAGGAAAAGAGGACCTGAAGCGTTTTGTCGAAAAAGTCGCTCACAACGATCCCAATATTGAAAAACAATTTCTCTCATTTATGACTCCAGCTGATCCCGCCGCCGGGAAACCACACTTTCGTAAAATTGTGAAATCAGCCCTGGCACCGGCACGCCGCAAAGGGCTGATTTTTTCAAATGAAGCCAACAGGATCCTGACCCCGGTATATGAATTGCTGGATCAGGCTGATGAAGCTAAAAACAAACGGTCATTTCAACTGGCAGCCGACATCAGCCAGGTGATCCTGGAAGAGATGGTCCCGGCACTGCAGTTCATCGACGACTCAAGCGGAATCGTGGGAGATACCATTCACGGGGCGATTACCATCCTGAAAGAGATCGCCAGGGAATCCCTGGATGAGAATCTTCAAAAATCGTTTTTCAAGTGGAGCATGAAATCGGTCGAAGACAAGCGATATGAAGGGTGGGATTTTCCTGATGACATCCTCTCGGTTGCAGTTGAACTGGCCGGTACGGAGAAACAGGTTGACCAGGTAACCATACTGCTCGACCGCATCATTGAAAAAAATTCAAAATCTTCTGACTGGAGTTCACAGTACCATCTTCAACAGGCAGTTCTGCAGAAAATCAGGTTGCTAAAGAAACTGGATCAACATTCAGAAGTAAAGAAACTGATGGAACGATTTAAAAACCTGACTGATATTCGGAAATCAATGATTCAGGATGCATGGGACAACAATGACTATCAAACAGTAAAGGAGCTTTCAATTGATGCCCTGGAAAACCCGGGCACTTCCGCCCCTGGCTATATTGCCGACTGGCTCGACTGGTGTGTTAAAGCAAGCGAGGCTTTGGGTGAGACGGATGAGGCGATTCATTTACTCGAAAAACGGTTTTTTAATCGGCCGGATATGGACTCCTATCTCAGGTTAAAAACATTCTTTTCTGAAGAAGAATGGCAGGAATATCATGAAAACCTGATATCTAAAATTCCCAGGCATTCCCGTGCTTACCAGCTTTTGCCAGAAATCTATCTTCAGGAAAACAGAAAAGATCGTTTACTTGACTATTTGAAAGAAGATCCCGACCTGAGAACTCTGCAACATTATGACCGGTTATTTATTAACAGTGCACTGGATGAAATTTTCGATCTGTACAGTATCTGTATCCGTGAGTACCTTCAGCAGAATACCGGGCGCAGCCATTACCGGAACATCGGCAACCTGTTATCTCGTCTCTATTCGATGGGAGCAAAGGAAAAAACCCTCGATTTAGCTCAGGAATTGAAGGAGATTCACGCAAACCGCCCTGCCCTGATCGAAGAATTCGATAAACGAATTGCCAAACTCACGTTATGAATAACGAATGATGAACACCGAACTCCGATTTGAATATCGAATCATACAGTTGATTCGTTACGAATAATTCTGATGATACGTCCGGACCAATTCAGTAAATTCGTCGAACTCAACCTCCAGGGTATTGACGGAGATCATCCAGTGTGATTTGAACATGTGGCTATTCAACCTGTTTAAAAACCTGGATATCGGTTTTGACGATTTATAAAAATCTTTCGGGTCTTTTAAAATAAAGCCAAGCAATTGTGTCGAATAGACGGTTTTAATTTCAAATCCCTCTATATCACGCCAGGGGATGAAACCAGGACTGGTGGCAGAGGAATGATCGGTGATACCGGCACTGTCGAGAATGATCCGTGGAGAATTATCAGATAATTTATACAGCACATAGATTAATGATGGAATCATAAAGAGCAAAAGCAGATAACCGATTATTTCCACCAGGAATGGAGCCAACATTTGCTGCTCTTCAGATATCATAATCACAAAAATTGCAATCCCAATTAAACAGATGCCGCCCAGGATCAGTTTCAGTGATTTTACTTTATGATTTGATATCTCTATTCGTCCAACGTTCATAGTTCTGGTTGCAGGTAGAATTTCGGTAATTGGTTTCCTATACAGCCATTACCATCACCACCCGGAACCCGGTTGTTTTTTATTTTGGGTTCATATTTGTTAAGTCATTATCTGCCAATTAAATAAACACACATTACCATGCAGGTATACGGTTTCCATAATAATTTATCCCTGCCAATTGTTCAATAATCACCACCATTTATAAATCCCGGCAGGGATGACAGAATGTAGGCCCATGCTTTAGCGTGGGTTTACATATAGCCGGACCACCGTCAGAGTCCCGTTAGGGATGGAACCACAGATTTGTATAGGGAATCAGTCACAATTACAATCCGGCTTATATCAACATGCGAACCTGTGCATCGATCTCCTCTCCACGGCCTATCTGGCACCCCTTCGTCATCGATTGGAGTCGTTCCCGGAATCATTGCCTCTGGGTGTGTTTCGGCCATTACCATCAACCACGGGCTAAAGCCACGTGGCTACATTCTGCCATCCCTGGCGGGATTCGATTGAGCCTTGTAAAAGAAATAGCGCCATTTCACCCATTCAGCGATTCTCCCTCTCTCCCATTCACTCATTCTCTCACCCCCTCGTCTATGCAGCAGAGCAGCAAGTTTTGGGTATCAAAGCGGAGCATTGATACCAGAAAAAAATTTTAATAAGGAGCTCCCCTCCATGCGGCGTTCTTTTGCGCCGGAGGGAGGGGACGGGGGTGGGTCGAAAGAGCAGAGCATTGTAACCAGATAAAGATTATGCACCATTTCGCCCTTTCTCCCACTCTCCCCTCTTCTGTTCACCCACTCATTCATACATTCATCCACCATATCGCCCCGTTAAGTACCGCAGCAAAACTTACCCATAAAATGTAGGGCACCATCATCCATCCTGCCAAATTTGATTTCTGCCAAAACAGCTTCGTGGTAATAACAATTGCTGCAAGAAGAAAAAGGATCTCAATCAGGGCCCATCCGGGAGATTGAGCTCCGAAAAAAATCCACGACCAGGCACCATTTAATGCAAGTTGAATCAAAAATAATACTAAAGCAATGTTTGCGCCCGGCCATCTATAATTCTTCCAGACTATCCAGGCTGCAATTCCCATCAATGTATAGAGAATCGTCCATACCGGTCCGAATAGCCAGGCCGGAGGATTCCATCCGGGTTTATTTATCGATTCATACCATTCAGAAGGCCCGATTCCCGGTGACACCTGCGCACCGATCCAGGCTGTCAGATAGCAGATTCCCAGCCAGAAAATTAATCCTGCAATATTAATGAAATGCTCTCTCCGGGAATTACTGGTTACTTTCATTGATTTCATATTTTTATTATTTCAATCTATATGAAATCACAATTCATTAGCTTTATAAATAGTTCATCACTATCCGATTTCAATCCGGGTTATCTATCAGATGATAATTCGTGAATAAATTCAATAAAGCGACGGCCATCATATTTCGCCATACCCTTCTTTTCAATGGCAAGCCGCCCGTCAGGTGTAATCACGTAAGTAGTCGGAATCACTGAACTCTCAAAGATACCGGCTGCTTTATTTCTGAAATGGTAGATGGGCAAATCGTACTCTCTGTTATCCATAAATGCTTCAGCATCATCGAAATTTTCATCCATGGAAACGAGTAAAAATTTCACACCCGGATTATCCCGGAACTCTTCATATAATGAAGCGATGGAAGGCATTTCCGCAATACAAGGCGGACACCATGTTGCCCAGATGTTCATAAATATCACTGAACCTTCAAAATCATGAAGCGATGTCATTCTTGATTGCCTGTCAACAAAATAAAAGTCCCTGCTAACTCCGGGAAGATCTTCAAGGTTGTCAGGTATAGCTGGCTGAATTACACCCGAGCTTAAAAATACCTGCTGCACCTTCCCTATGACTGTTGTGTGTAAGCCGGTAGCATAAAGCAACCCAAAAACGACAAGGACAATAGCCCAAAATCGTATTTCTCTTTTCCAGCTAAAAGATTTCTCTTGTTTCTCTTGTGAATGTTTTCCCGTCATTTATCTACTTCCAATATTATGGCCTGAATTTAATCTCAACTTTTTCACTCTTCTCTTTACTTTGATTCTGAACGATCAATGACTGTTCAATACGATTTGAGATTTCGATAAATGCTTCTGCTGATGCTGATTTTGGTTCCGCATGTACAATAGGTGTCCCCCGGTCACTCGATTTCATGATCTGTTCACGAAGTGGTATTTCTCCAAGAAACGGGACATTAAGTTTGGTTGCAAGATTTCGAGCCCCGTGTTTACCGAAGATATAGTATTTCTTTTCAGGCATATCATCAGGTATGAAATATGCCATATTTTCAATAACCCCCAGTACCGGTACATTCACCTTCTTGAACATGGCAACTCCCTTTCTTACATCATCCAGAGCCACATTCTGGGGAGTTGATACAATAACAGCCCCGGTCAATGGTACCGACTGAACAATCGTGAGCTGAATATCACCTGTTCCGGGCGGCAGATCCAGTACCATATAATCAAGCTCACCCCAACTGACTTCCTGCATAAACTGTTTCACAGCACTTGTTACCATTGGGCCCCGCCAGATCATCGCCTGATCCGTATCAACAAGAAAACCCATCGATACAAGCCGTACACCGTATTTTTCTATTGGTACCAGTTTCTTGTCTGTCGTTATTCCCGGACGCTCAGTCACATCGAACATCGTGGGGACGCTCGGCCCGTAGATATCTGTATCAAGCAATCCCACACTGGCACCGGATCTCGCAAGTGCAACTGCAAGATTTGCAGCAACTGTTGATTTACCAACTCCTCCCTTTCCGGAAGCAACAGCAATGATATTTTTGACTCCGGCGAGTAATGGCTCTTGTTTTGGCTCCTCAGGTTGTGTGTCATCAGTCTTATTCCGTTTTCTCGAGATGTTGATACCTACAGTAATGTCTACAATGGCATCTCTGTCGATAAACTTTTTAATCGCTTCGTCACATTTCTGCTTTAATTCAGAGGATAACCGATCATTCTTTTCAGGCAGTTCAAGTGTAAATGATATATATTTTTCCTGAATAATCAGGTCGTGTACCATATCGAGTGAAATCAGATCGGCACCCTGATTGGGATGCATCACATGAGCCAAAGCAGTTTTCACCTGTTCCTTATTGATAGACATATTGTATTTTATCTGTTAACAACTTTCTGAATTACATTCACAAGATACGAATTCAACTCTCCAATTTTAAACCAAACGTTATGAAGAACCGGTTTCGTTTCCGGGCTGAGAAAACCTTAAATTTGGTTACTTTTTCTCCTAACTTCCTATATCGTAACAACTCATTATTATGTCCAAACGTACACCACTATTTGACAAGCATCTGGAGTTTGAAGCCAAAATGATTGATTTTGGCGGATTTGAAATGCCTGTTCAGTACGGTGGAATCAAGCAGGAACACCTTGCTGTCAGGCAGGCTGCCGGACTGTTTGATGTATCTCATATGGGAGAAATTGTAATTTCGGGGCCTGAATCACTTAACCTGATCCAAAAACTAACGGTTAATGATGCCTCCAAATTAAAACCCGGAGATGCACAATACAGTGCAATGTGTTACGAACATGGTGGAATTGTTGATGATTTGATCATATATAAAAAGCCGGAAAACAACTACATGCTTGTTGTCAATGCATCCAATATTGAGAAAGATCTTGACTGGATCAGATCTCACAACAATTTCGATGCTGTTGTTACTGATATATCTGATAAAATTGCACTCCTTGCACTGCAGGGGCCAAAATCTGTTGAGATTTTAGAACAGGCCACAAATCTCGATGTGAACAAGATTGGATTCTATAATTTTGAAACCGGGACGGTTGCCGGACAACCTGATGTTATCGTGTCTGCAACCGGTTATACCGGAGAAAAAGGCTTTGAACTCTACATCGATACTGAAAAAAGTGACCCTGTTATGATTTGGGACGCCCTTTTCCGGCATGGCACGAAACACGGATTAATGCCTGCAGGACTTGGAGCCCGTGATACACTCAGGCTGGAAATGGGATTTGCCCTTTATGGGAATGATATTACGAAAGATACAACTCCGCTTGAAGGCCGTCTTGGCTGGCTGACAAAACTGGATAAAAATGATTTTATCGGATCAGAAGCCCTTAAAAAACAGAAGGGGGAAGGCCTTAAACGAAAATTGATTGGCTTTATAATTGAGGAAGCAAGGCAAATACCAAGAACCGGATACGATATTTGTGATGAAGCTGGTAATAAAACCGGATTTGTAACAAGCGGAACTCAATCAATCTCACTTGGTATAGGTATAGGTATGGGGTATGTTCCCATCGATGATGCGAATGAAGGGAATACCATTTACATTAAAATCAGAAAAAAATTGATACCTGCCATTATTACCAAACCACCTTTTTACAGGAACAAATAATAAAGATTCACTAAACTTATATGTCTGATTTAAATCAACTGGATGTTTTCTTTTCTGTACAAACGTTTCATGAAGACCAGGTACGGGATAAAACTGTTGTCATATCCGATGTTCTCAGGGCAACCTCAACAATCGTCACGGCAATCGCAAACGGTGCTGAAAAAGTAATTCCTGTTGGCGATATGGGTGAAGCCAGCAGAATTGCACAAAGTGTGGACTCGGATAATTATCTGCTTTGTGGTGAAAAGGATGGTATTAAGATTGAGGGTTATAACCTCGGCAACTCCCCGCTTGAATATACTTCGGAGGCAATCAAAGGGAAGTCATTGATTTTTAATACAACCAATGGAACCAAAGCGATCAAAAAATCACTCGGAGCCGATGAACTTGTGATTGCATCTTTTCACAACCTTGATGTTGTCGTTGATTTTCTCAGGGAAAAAGAGCGGGATATCGTCATTGTTTGTTCAGGATGGAAAGGAAGATTATCACTTGAAGATCTTTTGCTGGCAGGTAATATTGTCTATAATCTAAAGGGGGGTGTTATGAACCCGGAAGCCCGGGATGGTGCAAAAGTAGCATTTACGATCTATGAAAAATTTGGGAATGACCTGGAATCTGTCATATTAAACTCTAACCATGCTTCACGCCTGAAAGAGCTTGTCATGGATACACAGGATATTTCGTATTGCTGTCAAATCAATACGACACGGGTATTACCCATACTCAAAGAAGGTATCATCACAAACAGACATGTCGAAAAAACGCAATAAAGATGGAATCCTCAGCGGGTTATCACATACCCGCAAGATGGAAATTGCCGGAATTCTGATCATGGCAATTTCCATTTTACTGATGCTGAGTATCATTTCGCATCATCCTAACGATTATGCTATCGTAAAATCGATTCCCTCAAGCACGATCTTTTCTCCCGACCAGGGGCCTGCCATGCAGGTAAGCAACTGGCTTGGCATTATCGGTGCATATATCTCTTATATGTTTGTGAATATTATGTTCGGGTATATGAGTGTTTTGATCCCGTTACTGATTTTTTCACTTGGATGGTTTGTTTTCCGGGGCAGAAATCTCGACCGGCTGATCTGGCCTGCAGCTTACGGAATTTGGGCTATGGTGATCTTATCCACATCGCTGGGATGGATTTACAATGAATTCGATCTGTTTTCATCTGAGTGGAGCGGAAGTTCCGGTGTTGCACTGGCCCAGATTCTCTATAATATGACAGGAATCGGTTCAGCTGTGATCTTATCAGTACTTTTGCTAATCACATTTTTGATTTTACTTGATCGGGACTTACAAAAAACCGTTGATGCTTTCAAAGGTGGTATAGCCCGGTGGAAAGATAAAAGAGCCGAGAAAAAGGAACTCAAAGAACGAAAGAAACAAGAGAAGAAATACCAGAAAGAGAAGAAGAAAGCTGAAAAGCTGGCAAAAAAAGAGCATGAGAAAAGTCTCCGGGAAAAGGAGGAGAAAAAAACATTATCCATTGATGAGATCGTTGAAAAATCTAACCGGCAGGATCTTGAGAGGAAAAACAGGGAACTTGAAGAAATAGAAGGCAACAACCAAAAACCACGGGCTATTTTGGAAAAAGGTGGGTCATCAGATCCTTCAGATGAAGATGATGTTGATATTACTGTCATAGTCGGTGAAGGTGATGAGGAAGCAGAGGACAAAGCTCTTGACCGCCAGAATAAGGATAAGGCAAAAGAGATACCGGTCATAAAGTATAAATTCCCTACGATCGACCTGCTTGATGCACCACCGCTCGAAGGAAATGAAGTTGACCTGGAAGAGATCAAGGAAAACAAACGAATTATCCTCGACAAGCTGAAGAGACACAAAATCGAGATACTGAGCATCAATGCGATTGTCGGCCCGACTGTTACCCTCTATGAGCTTGAACCCGCACCGGATGTTAAAATCAGTAAAATTCAAAGTTATGCAAATGACCTGAAAATGGCGACTGCAGCTCACGGTTTGAGAATTATCGCTCCTATACCGGGCCGGTCCGCCGTCGGTATTGAAGTTCCCAACAGCTCAAGGGAGATCGTTTATATCAGAAGTGTGATCAACACTAAAAAGTTTGTGAACACCGAATATGAATTGCCGGTAGCTTTTGGGAAAACCATTGAGAACGAAGTTTTTATGATTGACCTGACCCGGATGCCTCATTTGCTCATGGCAGGTGCAACAGGCTCGGGTAAATCAGTGGGAATCAATACAATCATTACCTGTCTGCTCTATAAATGTCACCCGGATGATCTCAAATTTGTCATGATCGATCCGAAAAAAATCGAGCTTTCACTCTATCGAAATATTCAGAATCATTTCCTGGCTTTTCTGCCGGGATCTGAAGAACCGATCGTAACCGATACATCGAAAGCCCTGGAAACCCTCCAGAGCGTCTGCAAGGAGATGGATGAACGGTACGAGTTATTAAAAATGGCCATGGTACGCGATATCAAGTCCTATAATGAAAAATACGATGCAGGTGAACTCGACGATGAACTTGGCCACAGGCATTTACCTTATATCGTGGTAATCATCGATGAGCTTGCCGACCTTATGATGACCGCAGGCAAACAGATCGAGGAACCTATTGCACGCCTGGCACAGCTTGCAAGGGCAATCGGTATACACCTTGTCGTTGCTACCCAGCGGCCATCGGTAAATGTGATTACCGGGACAATTAAAGCCAATTTCCCTGCACGTATTGCCTACCAGGTAGCTTCAAAAGTGGATTCAAGAACTATTCTCGATGTAGGAGGCGCCGACCAGCTCGTTGGAAGAGGCGACCTGCTTTTTACGAACGGCGGAGGTATGACAAGGCTTCAGAATGCGTTTGTTTCCACAGAAGAGGTGGAACGAATCACTGCTTTTGTCGGAAATCAAATCGGTTATAAGCAACCTTTTGCACTTCCCGTCGTTCAAGAAGATACACCCGATGTCCCTGACCCACTGGATGACATCGACGAATATTTTGAAGCGGCGGCTAAAGTGGTTGTCCTGCATCAGCAAGGATCGGTTTCACTACTTCAGCGTAAATTGAAAATTGGCTATAACAGAGCCGGGCGGATCATTGATCAACTGTTCAATGCAGGAATCGTTGGCCCATACCAGGGCAGCTCGGCAAGAGACGTTTTGGTGGAAAATGAAGAGGAATTGCAGGAAATTATCGATGAACTCGACATCACTTAAAGTTTTGAGCATCCTTTGGGTTTGTGTTTTATTGGTTTATCCGGTAAACCTTGATGCACAAACTCCGGCTTTTGATCAACTGAAACAGAAGTTTGAGGAAGGTTATATCTTTAATGCTGTTTTTTCACATGAATATGAAGATTCATACACCGGGGAACATTCACAGAATCAGGGTGAAATCTGGATTGGGAAGGACTCATACAGGGTTGAGGGAGACGAACAGATAATGATCGTTGACGGTGAAATTTCAAGAGTTTACGATGGAATTCGTAACCGTCTCCTGATCAGTGACTATGATGAAGAAGAAGATGATTTTGCTCCATCAAGGATGCTGCAGGGAGTTGACGACAGTTATAACGTAGAAGAAGTTTCTGTTAATTCCGAAACGATTATCAGGCTCACTTCAGATGACCTGTTTGCTATTTTTATTTCAGTAGAAATTACAATAGATGACCATGGAAATCCTGTACTGATTCGGGCAGTCGACCAGGTTGAAAACCTGTTAACAACAAGATTTGAAACCGGGCAATTTCAGGAAGCAGATCCCGATCTTTTCCGGATGGAAATACCAAATAATGCCGAGCGGATTGATTTGAGACACTAATAACGCATGACCCGCAAAGTTCTCAAAATTCTTTTTTCACTACTGATTGCAGTTCTCTTCTTATGGCTTGCATTCCGGGAGGTAAACCTTCCGGAACTCTGGCAGCAGATAACAGGGATAAAGCTATGGTGGATTGCTCCTTTTACTGCTGTAATGATGTTCAGCCACTATCTGAGAGCCGAACGCTGGTCGCTTTTACTGAATGATATTGAAATAAAACCTCCGAGATCCACGCTTTTTGCAGGAGTCATGGTCGGATACATGATGAATAACGTATTTCCCAGGCTTGGAGAAGTATCCCGGCCGCTTTACGTCGCCAGGCAAATGAAATTAAGTACCAGTAATTTACTTGGGACCATCGTACTTGAAAGAATTATTGACCTGGTCTGCCTGATTGCCTTTTTGATATTTATAAGTTTCTATTTTATCAGCGATCAGCAGGTTATGAGTCAAATTTTTGGCACAGAAAGCTGGACAGTAAACGTCTATTTTATTGTACCACTGATACTTTTAATCTTATTCTTTAGTGCCTGGACCATATTTAAACTGATGCTGCACCTTCAGGAAAGCGGGACCTTAAAAAACCCATTTATAAAGCGTTTAATTGAGATGACAAAGTTATTTTGGAAAGGGCTCATATCTGTCAGAAAAGTCAGAAACTGGCCGCTGTTTATTCTCTATACGCTGGGCATCTGGATCGGATATATTGCAATGGCATATCTGCCATTCATGATGCTTGACCTGCAACAGGTTTATCAGCTTGGATTTATTGAAGCGATGATCATCACGGTCATCTCTGCAGTAGGTGTTGCAGTACCTACCCCGGGCGGAATCGGCAGCTACCATCTCTTTATCCAGCAAAGCCTCTGGTTGCTGTTCTCCGTACCACTGGTCACTGCATTAACCTATGCCACAATTACTCACGCTGTCACTGTACTCTTGATATTCATAACAGGTGCATTTGTATTGTGGTTTGACAAATATTATACACTCAAAAGTAAACTTGTACGTTGATGGCAATGTCAGGGATAAAACTTTTTTCAGAAGGTTTCCTCTTGCCGTTCAATTGCTAAATAAAATTTCATACATTACAATATTCCGAAACATGTATCTTTTACCCCAGATGCGCAAATTATTATTTCTTATATCCTTGCTTTTTGCCGCAGGATTGGTCTATTCTGAAACGGTATCGGGACAGCAGGCTCAGGAATCTGACGGATCGCTTCTTCCGGATATCGACCCTCAGGATATTGAAATCCGCAGCCAGTACCGCGCCCGTTTTCCAGGGCTTCAGCGTCAGCCAATTCTTGGTTTCAGGCCCGGGTCACGCGTATACCAGGTTGATCCGGACAGGTCTCCGTTTCTTGAAGATCTCGAGGAGATAGCCGCACAGCTTCCTGTTGATCAGTTGACCAGGCCCGAAGAACCTGAGTATCGTTTTTTCCCTTACGCAGACCCCAAAACCGGTTATGCCAGTTTCGGTGTTGGTAATTATATGAGTGCTGAAGCTGATTTCTTCGGAAATTATGAAGTAGCCACCGACCAATGGCTGTCAGGATCCATGAATTATTCATCGGGTGACAGCCATCTGAATCAAAACAGTTCATTCAGATATTTTAACCTGGATTCCAATTACAGGGGGAAAGTCGGAAACCGTACCGTCGTTGGAGCAAACCTGGGAGTTAGCACAGATTTTAATTACCTGCCGAGATTGCAATCCGAATTATATGATCTAAGTTTCAATCCCGGGAAAAAAGAGTACTCTGACATTACGGCGGGCGCCCGGGTCAAGTGGTTTCAAAACAATATTGAGCATCTCGATATCGGAGCAAATACCTGGTTCTCATCGATAACACTCGACGAATCTGAACACGGTTTCTTTTCGGATGTCAGTGACTGGGGCGTCGCTTTAGATGGTGCATATTATTGGGCCGGACAACGAATTGAAGAGGTATTTGCTTTTAAAGCAGACTTGCAGGCTGGCGGTTTTGAACGCTTCGAAAACGACACTGATTCGTGGTCTCAACTCGGTGCAAGTGGTATGTATCGCCGGTTTTTTAACTATAAAACACTGGTTGATGCAACACTTGGTTTTTATCATGTAACCGATGCTGCCGATAATTCAGCATTTTATTTTGCACCGGACATTCGTGCCAGTTACTATCTGACAGACCGGATCACGATGTCGGCCAAATTACTTGGCAAACCTGAACATCCGAGCCAAATGGATCATCACAGGCATAACAGATTTCTGCTCCCTGATAACCAACTGGAACACAGCTATAATCTTGAAACAGCAGTTGAACTTGTCGTCGAGCCACTTCCAAATAACCAGGTTCGGATCGGGGCTTCCTATCTCAGCGGAAAAAATTATCCAATTTACCTGAGGCCAGACTTTGAATTGGGTATTGCACCGATGCTTGAGACAATTCCCGGGCATTTTACTCTTGAATACAGAGATGTAACCATTCAAAGAGCGTATGCAGGGATCGATGTTGACCTGATCAGGGAAAGACTTTGGTTTGATGTAGAAGGCTATTACCAGAATCCTAAAATATCGGCAACTCAGAAAATACCATATACCGAATCCTATGGTTTAAAAGGAGCAGTATCTATACGTCCGGTTGACAGGATATTGCTGGAAGGATGGGGAAGTTTTACCGGCTCAAGAGAAACCATGCAGAATGAGGAACTTGATCCTTTCCTCAATCTTGGAGCAAAGCTCGAAATGAGAATCACCGAACGAATCGGAGTTTATGGAAAAATGATAAATCTGCTGAATCAGGAATATAAAATCTGGGATGGATTTAACGAACGCCCCTTCCAGGTCTATGCAGGCGTCACTGTAATCTTTTAAGCTCATGAATAATAAATTTATTAAAGCTTTCAGGGAAGTTGTGCGTGAGGAGGTTGTAAAAAAGAACAAAGTTCAAATTGAAGGACTTGGACGGTTTGAAATCCAACACAACAAACAACATCAAAAGAAGATGGAGAACGGGCAGGTTCTTATGATGCCTCCTGAAGATGTTGTAATATTCACACCGGAAAATCAGGATAACAATGAAGATTGACAGGAAGAAGCTGGTTGAACTGCTTATAGAAAAGACCGGGATGGAAAAGAAAGCGGTTGAATCTCAACTTGATGAACTGGTCAGCCGCATCCAGGACGCCGCCAAAAAAGGAAAAGCACTTGAAATTAAGGGGTTCGGACTGTTCTATTTCTCCAAGAAGGGAGAATTGAAATTTGACCCATCCGAAGAGCTGAAAACAGAAGTCAACCATAAATATACGGGTATGGATCCCGTTGAAATCAAAAAACCAAGAGAATCGACAGATAAACCTGCTGATGAGGCTTCGGCAGGAAGTGAAACAGATAAAACATCTGTAAAGTCAGAAAGCATCTGGGGTTTTGATGAAGATGCTGAAACTGATGAACCTCCATCCGGAAGTAAAAAGAAAAAAGAGGAAAAAAGTACTGAGACGGATAAAAGCAGCAAATTAAAACCTTCTGAAGTAGAAAAAGAGGAAGAAGAGCGCGATATCTTTGCCCAGTTTGACCACGGCTCAATTGCAGTGCCCGGTAAAAAAAGCAAAAAGGAAGACAAACCGGATCATATAAGCAAAGAGCCATCAAAAACCGAAAAAAAATCTGACAAACCGGTTCATGAGGGAGCTGAAGAAAAAACGGATAAAACTAAGAATCTGAGTAAGGATCCTCCAGAAGAGCAGAAGAAAAAAACAGTTCCTGCAGATCCCAAACCAGGCACGAAAGGAATTACATCTTCAGAAAAACAAAAAATAGTTAAGAAAACTCCGGCAAAATCGACAGGAAAAAAACAGAACAATCCTGTTTATACGGTAATGTCGGTTATCGTTGTTTTATTGGTTATCATTGTCGGAATCATTGTAGCTTTCGATCTGACAGGTACAGATTCTGCAACGGATCAACAGGAAACACAGGCTGATATCATGCAGATGGACCCTCAGCCACAGGCGCCGGCTGATATTGAATCAGAAATGAATGGTTTGGAGGAAATGGAAATTCCTGGTGAAGAAACCGAAAGCTTTACAGAATCACCTGGACAAGATGAGCAGGAACAAGTGGAACAACCTGCCATTGAAGATGTAGAAGTAGCGGACGTTGAAGAATTTGGCCTTTATGGATCAGTCCATGCGATTGACGAACGGCATTATAGTATTATACTTCACTCTGTACGCAGTGAAGCATTTGCATCCGGATTACGGGATGAACTTCAGGATGAAGGCTACAGGGCTTTAATCTATCCTGTTGACCATGAAGAACTCGGAACCATGTGGAGAGTTGGAATTGGCCAGTTTCTAACCATTGAAGACGCGCTCAAAATACCGCAACAGAATTACCACAAAATTACCAGGACAATCATTTTATCGGATTAATACAGTAACACCATCAAAATAATAACCATGATAAACTTCTTGTTTCAAAATGCAGACGGCGAACCCGCCGATACCCTGAGTGAATTATTAATGGATGACGCTTCCATGTCATTTTTTGAAGTACTGTCTCAGGGCGGTATTTTGATGATACCACTATTTATTTTATCCATCCTGGCGATTTACGTTATTGCCGAGCGATGGAGATTTGTCAATAATTCCCAAATGGAAGTTGACCCTTTTCTGAACAATATCGAGGCCTTGCTGAAATCCGGCGACCAGGCACGTGCACTTGACCATTGTGATAAATACAACAAACCCCTCGCCCGCATCCTGAAGAGTGGAATCCGCCGTTTGGGCCGCCCACTCAGGGACATCGAAGAAGCGATCCATAACGCCGGAAAGAAGGAGATTTACGGACTGGAAACCCGAATGAACTGGCTGGCAACCATAGCCGGTGTTGCACCATTAGTCGGATTTACCGGAACAGTAACAGGTATGATCCGGGCTTTCATGGATATCCAGGCACTCCAGGGTAATGTCAACCCAAGTGTGCTCGCAGGTGGTATCTGGGAGGCTTTGATTACCACAGCAACCGGTTTGATTGTCGGTATTATCGCATATGGATTTTACAATTACCTGATCGGGAAAATTAACCGGATGGTATTTGAACTGGAAAATGCATCAGCCGATTTCATCGATATGCTGCAGGCTCCGACCAAGAAAAAGAACAGAACCGAGGTTAATGTGTAATGGATTTTAGAAAAGGCAGTAAAAAGTTTGAACCTCTGACGATGTTTTCTCAGTCGTCACTGACGGATATTATCCTGTTGTTGTTGATCTTTTTCCTGTTGACATCATCATTTGTAACGAATTTCGGAATACGTGTGGACGTTCCCAGGGCTGAAGCCGGGGCCACAACCGATCCGCAGCACATTTCGGTGGCTATTACTGCTGAGGGCACCTTTTTTGTACAAGGTGAACAGGTTGCTATCGGAAATTTGTCGACAACAATTCGCCAGGAATATCAGAATAACCCCCAGGCAACGTTAGTAATCAGGGCAGACCGCAATTCGAGAGTAGATGATGCGGTACGTATTATGAACATTGGACAAGCTTTAAACATGAATATCGTTATGGCTACTGAAAGGTCCTCACAGTAAAGTAATGTTAGATAAAATCAAAACTTATCTGAAAGATGAAAATCGCTTTGGTGCAGCGGTAACAGGTATATTACACCTGATATTGTTGATCATCGCATTACTCTATCAGATTCATATGAATGCTGATACCCGCCCAATGTACATTGAAGTGGCACTGGGAGAATTTCAGACTGGATCACCCGCTGAATTTGCTGAACAACAACCTGAAGAAGTCGCCACGCGCCCTGACCCTCCTGAAGTACAGCCCGAAGAGCCGGACCCTGAAGTTCCCGAACCGGAAGAAGTGCCTGAACAGGTGACAGAAGAAACAGCAAGGCCGGTAGACCTTGCCGAACAGCTTGAAGAGATAGATAATGATGTGATTGAGACACCGGATACCGATCAAATTGATCCCGAAGTTATCCAGCAACAACAACAGGAAGAAGTAGTAGTAGCCCCTCCTCANATTGCACAGGCTGAACAGATCCAGGAAGGTGAAGAAGAAAGCGGGCATGAGGATGGTACACAGGGGGATATCAATGTGGACCAGGGAACTGGTCTGGATGCTGAACGCTCCTCACCCTATGACCTGAGCTGGGATGGTGATCTGGAACGCACACCTATGAACCGGCCACTTCCTGAAAACACAGAAGATGTTGAGGCTACCATTCAGGTTCGATTCGAAGTGCGTCCGGACGGAACAATCGGCCAGATTATTCCACGGATCAGAATGAATCCTGAACTCGAGCGGGAAGTAATGAATACACTCCGCAGCTGGCGGTTCTCCAGCCTGCCGTCCGGTGTCCCCCAGGAAGCACAATGGGGAACCATAACATTCCGGTTTGTATTTGACTGATACAGAATTGAATGTGATGTCAACAGTATAATGACGATTAAACCCGCGAAAGTTTCTCTGGCTTATCAACTGCCATTATCAAAGACAAGAGGGTTTATTGAGAAAATATTTTACGGGTTTCTGGATACGGAGCAAGTTTACATTTCATCGGCCATCGTTGGCCGTTCAACGTTAATCACAAATCATAAGGGAACCTGACTAACGATGGACGATGAGCGATGGACGAACTACGACATACCGTTGGAACGGGGACAATCTATGGAGGGCTTTCCCCGAACGGTTCCATATTTAACGGGATCCTTCGACTCCGCTCCCCTCGACACAAAAACACTGTCGAGTTCGCTTTGCTCAGGAAGACATGGTTGCCGGTGTTCACCGTGCGGCGTTTTTGATTACCGGGCAGGTACTTGTTTTGTGTTACGCCGCAAGTTTAAAAATTATTTTGTCAGGGCGGGTAGGACATGACCATAAAACTGCCCGGTCTCTCAATACCCGCCCCTGTTAACAAGGCTACTTGTCATTCCGACTAAATGAGCAGAGCGAATGCGTGGAGGAATCCCGTGGGTACAGGTAATTTCAGTGAAGGGCTACATCTAACATCGTTAATTGCACATCACAAAGAAACACTCATTTATAAATTATAACCCTTGCTCGCGTCAACTACGAAATCAGGCTACATGCCATTCATTTTCTCAAATACCTTGTATAGCCCCTGCGTCCCGAGGTTCTCATAGCCCATTGCCATTGCACTGGTGTAAAACTGTTCTGCAAGGGCAAGTCCGGGCAGGGATAGTTCCATCCTTCGTGCTTCATCAAGGGCAATTCGCATATCTTTCACAAAGTGTTTGATAAAAAACCCGGGATCATAGTCGTTTTTGGCAATCCGGGGCCCCAGGTTNTTGATCGACCAGGACGATGCAGCGCCTTTCCCGATCACAGAAATCACCTGTTCGGGATCCATGCCCGATTTATAAGCGTAGAGAAGTGATTCAACGACCCCGATCATGGTGCTTGCAATCAGTGTCTGATTACACATNTTGGTATGTTGCCCTTTCCCGGCGCCNCCCATCAGGGTGATATTTTTTCCCATCAATTCAAACAGGGGTTTTACACGTTCATACGCATCTTTGTCACCTCCAATCATGATGGCAAGNGTNCCNTCTTTNGCGCCGATATCACCNCCGGAGACCGGGGCATCCAAACTTTCGACTCCTTTATTTTTTGCTTTTTTATAGATCTTNTCAGCCAGTGTAGGAGTGGATGTCGTCATATCGACAATCACAGACCCGGATTCAGCCTGTTCAAGGACTCCATCATCTCCCAGGATAACAGACTCCACATCCTCCGGATATCCCACAATTGTAAAAATAACATCACTTTTTATAGCTACTTCTCCGGGGGAATCACGCCAGGTTGCTCCTGATTCAATTAAAGTATCTGCTTTCGACCGGGTCCGGTTAAAGACATTGACTTCATAACCGGCTTCAAGTATCCGTTTGCACATGCTTCGCCCCATCACACCGGTACCTATCCATCCAATGGTATTCATTTTTTTTTGATCCTTTTTTCTAATTAACAATTCGGTCTATGTTACGGTAAGAACATACTTGGAAATATTTGGTAAATCCACATTGTGTTTACAGGAGGTTAAAACGGGGGGCGGGAATAGTATATGAATCAAATTAAATAACCTGAAAGATTCTACTCTTTCCCGTTCATACAAGAACAATCATAAATTCCTGAAAAGCCCCAAAGGGGCGGAAGCATCAACGCGGGGCAGCGCTCTGCGAAAGATGCAGGACCTGTGATAAGCTCTGAAGGAGTGCAATCCGCAACCTATTCCGAATCAATTCCACAATCCCGAAGACTTATAGTGCTGATCTCAGGCCTCAGATTACCTCATTGCAGATCTACGATTGCAGGTATCGATCTGAGATCAAAGGCTGGCATATTTCAGGCAGAGAGTCAGTACGATTCCATAAGCAAGGTGCATGATCAGCCCGGCCAGAAGTATCAAATCAGGCATCCAGGTGTTGGTATAAAAGATACCGAATGAATCGCCGGCTGCAAGTGAAGCAAGGGGAGCCACAACCAGGGCGGCTACAAGGGTAATCATAATTCCATAAATTATCCCCTGGATGAACCAGTTTCCTGGAATCCTGTCTTTGAAAAATACAACCCAGATAAACGCAAGCAGAATTCCCACAATGAAATAGGCAATGTTTCCCCAAAGAATGGAATAAGGCTCGAATTCATGAACCTGATTGAAACTCTGTTTCAGAATATGCCCGACATCAATGACCGGCAATCCGAATCCACCCTGTAAAAATGCGATCATGGCCATAACAAAAGTTGCAATAAACCCGGAAATGACCGTTCTCCAAAATGTGCCTGAATTCATAGGAATCCTGTTGCTTGAAATAGTTTATGATAAACCCAAAAATTATCACTGTCCCAACGACAAATTTGAGATAAACGTAAACAATATCCATAATTTTTTAGGGAGATGCATATCCCCTGTTCTTTTCAATTTCCCACCGTTATTCCGCAAGCCGGCTCCTGGATCATGTCTCCTTCACTGGAAGACATTCAGGCAGGCACCCGGTACTGAAATATCAAAAACAAACCAGTTACTAAAACATCCTCTCTCTCAATTAATCAATAATTCACTCACTCATTTCCTCATTCAATAATTCACTCACTCACCTTTCCCTTATGGGGAATTTCAATACTCGACCTGACATGCAAATCCCTTTGAGGAAATGGAATTTCGATATCGAGTTCATTAAATTTTCTGGCAATCGCCTGGTTTAATTCATTCCGAATAACATACCGTTCTTTTACATTGGGAATCCAGACTCTTAACTGCATATC
>SL_3KL_010_SEDDRAFT_10001466_pt1 | contig 21422 bp, 19 predicted proteins | sample SodLakKL_010_SED_2_FD_10381 | JGI IMG/M metagenome (IMG submission 10381) | reverse complement strand
TTATTCGAGCCCGAGCCACAACTCCCTCTGTTATGTCTTGACAATAAGAGGTGTTATTGCTAAGATATATGAAAAAAAGTATAGCCGTTATTAATTTTAGATATTTCATTTGATTATTTGTAAATCAACAAATATGCCAATTAATAAAAAATTAAATGTAAAGTTAACAAAAAAGTAAAAATAAATCAAGCAACTTTTAATCTACTGAGGTTAGTTTTGTCTAATTGCTTTTTAGCATAGTTAAGTGTGAGATGAAATTTTTTATTCTTTGCGTATGATGATAAATCAAACATAGCATCCATCATAATTATTTCACATATTGAGCGAAGACCTCTTGCCCCGAGTTTAAACTCAACAGCTTTATCAACAATAAAATCCAATACTTTATCATCAATAACCAGTTGCACTTCATCCATTTCAAAAAGCTTTGAGTATTGTTTTATCAATGAATTTTTCGGCTCGGTTAATATTTGTTTTAATGTCTTTTTTTCCAGAGGGTTAAGATGTGCAACAACAGGTAGTCTTCCAACAATTTCAGGAATTAACCCGTAACTTCGTAAATCTTGAGGTGCTATATATTGAAGTAAATTATCATAATCTAAATTTTCTTTATCTTTTCTGCTTCCATAACCTATGACGTTGGTTTTTAATCTTGAAGCAATTTTCTTTTCTATTCCATCAAAAGCTCCACCACATATAAATAATATATTTTGTGTGTTTATTTGTATCATTTTTTGTTCCGGGTGCTTTCTTCCTCCTTGAGGTGGGACGTTAACAACAGCTCCTTCTAAAATTTTCAGTAAGGCTTGCTGAACGCCTTCTCCTGAAACATCTCTTGTTATTGATGGGTTGTCGCTTTTTCTGGCTATTTTATCAACTTCATCAATAAAAATTATTCCTCTTTCAGCTGAAGCGATGTCGTAATTAGCAACCTGTAATAATCGAGCTAAAATACTTTCAACATCTTCACCAACATAACCGGCCTCTGTTAGTATCGTGGCATCTGCAATACAAAAAGGAACTTGTAACATACGGGCTATTGTTCTAGCTAATAATGTTTTTCCGGTACCCGTCTCTCCAACCAATATAATGTTTGATTTTTCCAATTCAACATCATCATTTTTCTCCTCACTCTTTTTGTTGATTTGCGAAATTCTTTTATAATGATTATAAACGGCAACAGATATTATTTTTTTTGCTTCATCTTGCCCAATAACGTATTGCTCAATATATTCTTTTATTTCAATTGGTTTTAAAAGTTTGAATGATGGAACTTTACTTTGGCCTTTGGCAACCTTTTCTTCAGCAACAATATGTTGAGCTTGTTCAATACAGCGATCACAGATATGTGAATTAATTCCTGATATTAAAATACCCACATCTTTATCTTCTCTTCCACAGAATGAGCATTTACGTTTTTCTTTAGCCATTATTGGTTGTTTGTGATTCTTTTACAATCTAAATTTTTAGTATTAATAAACTTTACGATATTTATTAAGCTTATTTTTTAGGGTTAGTTAGAACTTCGTCTATCATGCCATAATCTTTAGCTTCTTTAGCTGTCATCCAATAATCACGGTCAGAGTCCTTCCATATTTTGTCATAATCCTGTTTTGAGTGATCAGCTATAATTTCGTACAACTCCTTTTTTAATTTAAGGATTTCTTTTGTAGTTATCTCGATATCTGAAGCTTGCCCTTGTGCTCCACCCATAGGCTGATGGATAAGGATTCTTGAATGTCTTAATGCTGTTCTTTTTTCTTTTTGACCGGCGCATAAAAGAACGGCTCCCATAGAAGCAGCTATACCTGTACATATTGTTGCTACATCCGGTGATATATACTGCATAGTGTCATAAATTCCTAATCCGGCATAAACAGAACCTCCCGGAGTGTTAAGATAAATCTGTATATCCTTTTTTGGATCAGCAGATTCTAAAAAAAGTAATTGAGCCTGAATAATATTTGCAACATAATCATTAATAGGAACGCCCAAAAAAATAATTCTGTCCATCATTAAACGGCTGAATACATCCATAGTAGCAATATTCAACTGTCGTTCTTCAATAATTGTAGGGCTAATATAGTTGCCATGTACAGATGTGTAATTATGTAATGTCATGCTACTTATACCGTGATGCTTTGTAGCATATTTGTTAAATTCATCTTTGTAGTTCATCGTTATACATTTAAAATTGAAAAATCTTATTTATTATTTCTTATTTTCAATGTTATATTTTTCTGTTATAATATCTTTAAACTTATCAAAAGTAATATCTTTTTCTTTAAGTTTTAAGGATTTTTTAAAAATATCTGTAAGTTTATCTTCTACAATTTGATTTTTAACTTTATTAACATCTTCTTGTTTTTGCATAAAGTTATTTACAAGGCTTTCAAGCATATCATCATTTTCATTAACTTGATGGCCATATTGCTTCATCTGAATTGTAAAATATTTTCTTATATGAGATTTTATTTCTTCTTCTGAAACATCAACCTTATGATCCTTGATTATCTCGTTTTCTAAAAGTTGCCATTTTAGTGATTTTAAGTAATAATCAATATTTTCTTCAACTTTTTCTTTTGACAATTCTTCCTTATTAGTTTCGTGAAGCCATTCTTTCACAAAATCTTCAGGAAGTTTAATATCAGCTTTTTCAACTAATGTTTCTCTTACATCATTTTTGAAATGCTTGTCAACCTCAGCCTGATATTGTTGACTTATCTCATCTTTAATTTTTTCTTTTAGTTCAGTTTTATTTTTAATATTTTTATCAGGTGCAACTTTTGAATAAAGTTCTTCATTCAATTCTGCAGGTTCAACTCTTGAGATATTTTCAACTTTAAGCTTGAAAAGGCTGTCAGTTTCAGGAACTTTCTCCTCTTCAATGTTTAAAACTTTAGCCTTATGAGATTTAGAAGTAAAAGCTTTATTTAGGTCAAAAATAATTTCATCTCCGATTTTTTTGGATATAAAATTGCTCTTAGTATCATTATCTTCAATTTCTTTAATAACGATATTGTGTTTGTTAGTTAAAGGATTTTCTGCTTCAGTTGATTCATTGGACATTTGAATGAGTTCTCCAAATATAAAATCTTCTTCAGCTGACTCTTCGGGGCTAATAATTTTCCCAAACTGTCGTCTTAAGTTTTCTATTTGTTCTTCTATAAGTTTATTTTCAACTTTAATTTTATAATAATCCACCACTATTTCATCAGATAGTTTAAACTCAATATCAGGTAAGAGTCCAAAATAAAAGTTAAACTCAAACTCTGTTTGGTTATCCCAGTCAATAGTTTCGTTTTTTTCATGGTAAGGAAGAGGATTTCCCAGAATATTAAGTTCTTGTTCTTTAATGTAGTTGATAAGAGATTCACCAAGTACTTCATTAACTTGTTCTTTTAGTACATTTTTTCCATGAAGTTTTTTAATAAGATTAACAGGAACTTTTCCCTGCCTGAATCCCGGCATTTGAGCTTGCTTCTGCAAATCTTTTATTGCAGAGTTAACCTTTTCTTCATAATCCTCTTTTTTAATTATTATTTTAATGTCACCTGAAAGATCTCCGGTTTTATTATGAGTTATATCCATTATTATAAATTTGATTTATTAAAGCATTATTTTTTAATTATCTCAATAGTTTAGTTGATTTTAATAGTAATGTAAAACAAAACAACCCCATTTGAGGGGTTATTTATTAAGTGCGGATGGAGGGAGTCGAACCCCCACGCCTTGCGGCACTAGATCCTAAGTCTAGCGCGTCTACCAATTCCGCCACATCCGCATTGTTATCTTATTTTAAAAACAGGGTGCAAATATACAATTTTTTTTGAATAACAAGAGGTTAATTTTTTAAAAAAGTGCAATAATAAAAAAACCCTGCATAAGCGTTTTGCATTATTACAGGGTTTTTAATTAGTTAAATTGCGCGTAAATTATATATGTAGTTATAATTTTTATTTGCTTTTTTATTATATATTAATCTCCGAAAGATATTCTAACAGTGTCATCCCATTGAGGTCTACCGTCTTTGAATGTCATAACTTGTCCGTCATCACCTGCTTCAACTACTTCCCAAGCAGTACCTGACCAGTACATAAAATCACCGGGGTTTTGCGGAGCTGCTCTAACCCATTCTCCTGCATTATCATCCCAAAATAGAATTTCTCCGTGAATATCTCCATCAGGAATATCGCCACCATCACCGGTAACACTAACTTCTCCGGCATCTATTTCATCACCATTACTTAATTCAATCCAAAGGTGGTTGTCTCCATCAATCCAAGCATCAACAACATGTAATCCCTCATCTCCCGGAGGTCCCGGATCGCCATCAGGTCCTGGAGGGCCTGCCGGTCCTAAAAGATCTTCAATAGCGATTAATTCATTCCAGTCAGTTTCTCCTACGTATCTCCACTGGATATAATCACCTACAACATCTAATTCAACCTCTCTGCCATCATCACCAGGGTCTCCTTGGTCACCTTGATTTCCTTGGTCACCTTGATCTCCTTGAGGTCCTCTTAAGTCTTCAATAGGGATTAATTCATTCCATTCAGTTTCTCCTACGTATCTCCACTGGATGTAGTCTCCAACAACATCTAGTTCAATTTCTCTACCGTCTTCTCCATCCTCAACTGCTGTTTCAAGAGCGTAAAGAGCATATGGAACACTTAATAGTTGGCTTGTGCCATATTCAACATCATCTACTGAAATTCTAATGAAAAAATCATCAGTTGATGACCAGTCTATTACAGATAGGTCTTCAAAAGAACCAATCTGAATATTAATTAATCCGTAATCATTTGTGAATTCCCAGTGGTCTTCAGTAAACACTACATCACTATCTTCAAGTATTTCAATTGTGATTTTTGCATCATCATTTGCAATTGGCTTACCATCATCTCCACGAAGTATTACCTGATATTTAAAACTCTGTGGCACTTGACTTAAAACGCCGGCAACAACAAAAAAAGTCATTGCTAATAATATTGTAATTCTTTTTAAATTATTCATAGCTTTCTAGGTTTGATTAAAAAATATTTGTTTAAATTAATAAATTTACAAAATAATTGTATTACTGATTAACAATTTTAAAAGTTTGTAGGTGTTGTGAGCCAACATAGATTCTTAAGAAATAAGTTCCTGATTTGTACATACCAAATGAAACTTCTTGAGTAAATCCATTTAATTTGTCACTGGTAATTAAACTTCCTGTCATATCATAAATTCCAAAATTAGCGTCACCAGGCATTTCTTTTTCAATGTTGATAGTTAGTTTATCTCTTACAGGATTTGGAAAAACACTAATTCCATAATCAACTCCAGGGATTTCACTAACATAAGTAGGTTCTTCTTCAGGTTGCTGAAAACCTTGTGTTAAATCATAATCAGAACCTTGAAGGGTTTGAATTACAGGTTCTCCAATAGTATAACTTATAGACGTACCATTAGGACCTACAAAATAATTACCACCTGAGGCAATTACATTGTGCTCTACATTGTATTGTGCTGATATATTAAAAAATATCAAGCTAAATACAAAAAATGAAACAAAAGTTTTTTTAATCATAATAATTTTAGGTGTTTAGTTAAACATTAGTTTTTCTAGTAGTAGTAATATTTATAGTTTTTATTGCAGTCACAAATATACATTCTAATATGCAAATATAATAAAATAATTTTTAAATAAAAAAAATTAACAATAAAATGCAAAATTCTTTCCAAAAATATAAAAAAAAATTGATAATAAAAAAAAAGATACTTTTTTCTAATATTTTAATAAAATAATGTAACTTTAAACTCAATTGATAACAAAACTTACAGATATGAAAAACTTTTTTTTAATAGGTTTTATGGGATGTGGGAAAACTTACAATGGTAAACTTTTAGCAAAAAAGATAGGGTTTGATTTTTTTGATATGGATGATGAGATTGAAGATAAATCAGGTAAATCTATTAAGGAAATTTTTAATAAATATGGAGAACAATATTTTAGAAAATATGAACGTGAGGTTTTGTTAGAATTGTCCAAAAAAAAACATTCCGTAGTTGCTACAGGAGGGGGTACACCATGTTTTTTTGATAATATTGATATAATTAATAATTCCGGCATATCTTTTTATTTAAAATGCTCTGCTGATTTTTTGTCTGACAGACTAATAAAAATGAAAAATCAAAGACCTTTGATAGCGTCAAAAAAAGATAAAAATGAATTAAAAAAATATATTGATGATTTACTTAATAATAGAGAACCCTTTTATTTGAAATCTACTCATATATTAGAAGCAGAAAATATTAATATTGAAAATATTGTTTCAATTGTAAAAGACTACTGCAGATAAATTCTTCAGACTTCCGAGTAAAATTTTGAGCAAAAATATAATTACGATATTATCAGTTAGTTATTAATTTATGCTTTGAAAAATGGGTGTCCCATTTGTAAGAAAAAACATTAAGAAAATTAAGGGATTAAGAACATTAAGACAAAACCTCTTAAACAGCCCCTTAATAAAACATAATTGCCCTTAATGACTTAATGGTTCAATTTTAAAAATTATCTATGCAAGCATAAGTTTGATTTTTATACCTGACTTACAGATAAAGAGATACTTGTAGAAACGTCGCGTTTTTCTTAATATGTTAAATATAAATACGTTGCGTTTTATGCTTTATAAGCTTTACCAAAGGTTTATTTCTTTTTGGAATATTTAATTTTTCTTACAAAATTTTTCAACAGTCCGAATATAATTACAATGACTATAGGAATTATAACATTAAAAGTTTGAACTGCCAGACGACTTTGCTGTATTCTTCTTTTATCCAATTCTCTCAGGCGAATTTCTTTTGCTCGGGCTTCGATTATTCCGGTATCGTCAGCAAGATAGTTTATTGCATTAAGAATAAAATCTCTGTTTTCAAAAAAATCTTGAGTATATTGATCGTAACCCAAAGGTAGAGGATGCCCTCCATGTCTGCTTATTTGGTTTTGAATTATACTTCCGTCGGATACAACAATTTGCGAGGTCTTTTCACTTTTTTCTTTAAAACTATGATTGCTTGGTAATTTATTAATGGGGTGTGGTCTGTTTTTATATAATGATTCAAATTGACCTTCAAGTAAAACAGCTACTGTTTGTCTCTGTTCATTGTATAGTTCTTCCGGCAACGGATTCTGAATAATATCAAGACTAATAGGTACAGGAGCTCTTAATACTCTAGTGTAAGGAGATGTTTTTAGTAGTTTAGTTTTTTTAACATTTTTAGCTTTAACTGTATCCATACTACTAATAAACTCAGTACGTATAGCATTAAGATTTTTGACAATAGGATGATTATCTGCGTTAGAAACAATTGGATAAAACACCCATGGCAACCAATCTATTTGCGGTCTATTGCCAATAAATCCGGTAGTTATTGGTATTTCAACAGCTCTAAGGTCTTGTATTAGGTTTGCGTTTAACCTTACACCGTATTTAAATAGCATATCATCAATATTCAAATCTTTTGCCATGCCTATAGTTTGTGGAGCATGGTTTAAGCTATCCATGTCAGCAAAAATAGGATTTACAAGCCATAATACCGTGCCTCCTCGCATTATGTATTGGTCAATCAAAAATTTATCTTCTTCCGGAATAGCTTTTACCGGGTCTGCTATTATCAATGTTTTAATGCTGTCTAGGTAGTTGTGGTGTTTCTCAAGGTTAATATAAAAAATATCATAGAAGTTTAATAGCTCATTATTAATATCTGCTAATTTTTTATCAGGTATTTTGTCATAACCATCAAGAAAAGCAATTTTGGGTTTTTTATCGGCTGTAAGTATTCGTATTGCCGAAGCTATTTTATACTCAAGTGCTTGAACTGAGTTGGTTATAGTTTCTTGTTCGCTTCTTCCCATTTGGCTGTGAAGTATGTTAATAGGGACTTCTCTTCCTTTGTAGCTTACGATTGCTCCCGGAAATATTACTCTTTGTGAAGTGGCGTCAACTTCTCTTACATCAAGTTGTGTTGGCTGCAGTCCTTTTCTCATTAGAGAATGATACTTGGCTTCTACTTGTTTTTGGTCATCACCCGAAGAAGGATTTACAAAATCATACTGAATATAACCTGAGTATGCGCTAAACTCATCAAGCATTTCCCTTGTTTCATTTCTTAATTTTCTAAATTCTGCAGGGAAGTTACCTTCTAAATAAACACGAAAATATATGACATCATCAATATCATTGATTAACTTTTTTGTAGCATCTGTTAAAGTATATCTTTTCTCTGCTGTCATGTCAATACGATAAAACTGTGAAGAGCCTAAGAAATTTACAGCTATGATTATTAAAAGACCAATAACGAGCTCTTTTATATTATTATATTTGGTACTCTTTCTTTGTATGTTTGTTTTTTTAGTCATGTATAAAAAATTATTATTTATGTCTTTATCGTAAAATGATTACCATTTTCTGCTTTCAAGTGTAAATTTTGTTAATATTAAAAATAGTGCGATAACACTCAAAAAATAAATAACATCCCGTGAGTCAATAACACCTCTGCTCATAGAGTTGTAATGTGCGTAGATGCCTATATTTCTAATAAAAAGGTCATGTTGTCCGAAAAAATCTAATGAATATATTAGTTCAAACCCAATGTATGCAAATGCACAGAAAAATAAAGCAACGATAAATGCAATTATCTGATTTTTTGTAATAGCAGAAGCGAATAAACCTATTGAGACAAATACTGAGCCAAGCAGAAATAATCCAATATAAGATCCAAATATTGCTCCTCTGTCAACATTTCCGGGAGGCATTCCAAATTCTGAAACGGTGAAATAATAAACTATAGTTGGAACAAGAGAAAAAAATACAAGAACGATTCCGGCTAAATATTTTGAGAAAATAATTTGCAGGTCGGTTAAAGGTTTAGTTAGCAAAACTTCAATAGTGCCAACCTTTTTTTCATCGGCAAAAAACCGCATAGTTATAGCAGGGATTAAGAATAAAAAAACAAATGGAGCCAATAAAAATAAACCATCAAGATTAGCATAGCCTGATTCAAAAATATTGTATTCTATAGGGAAAACCCATAAAAATAAACTATTGATTGCTAAAAAAACTATGATTGATATATAGCCTATCAAGCTATTAAAAAAATTGTTTAATTCTTTTTTAAGAAGTGTAAACATTATTTGAATTTATTTTTGAGAGGTTTTTAAAATAAAGTTTATTATAATACAAATAGCTTAAATGTCTTAAATTCAATAACGCTTATGAAAAACAAATATTATTAAACTTTTCATGTTAACTTATTCGTAAAAATCAATGGTTATGGTGTCCTCAGTTCTTATGCCAAGCAAGCTTGCGGCATTGCCTTTATTTACTGCGATTTGCAAAAGTCCTGTGGAGCTGAATAATGCAAGTTTTTCTCCGGGGAGTACATCAGAGTATGATGATACAATATTTTTAATATTTTCTTTATTAGATCTGTACCCAATATTAAATTTTTTGTTTTTTGCTTTTTCACGAAAGGTACTATCGTCAATATTAGTATATACATTCTCATAGTCATCAATATATATAACTTTTCCAATTATTTTTGAATCATATACGACAGGTTTAAAAGCAATTAGTTGGTTTAATTTTTCATACTTTATGCCAATATTTTTAAGATTTTCGCCTGAAGCTATCATTTTTGCTGCTTTAACAAAAACGTCTCTGGTTGAAAAAGTAAAATAATCACTATCTTGCGTTAAGTTTAATTCGACAGCATCTTCAACAGGTTCTTCAAAAAGGAGTGAAAATATACCATTGTCTGCTCCAATAAAATATTGGTTAATTGCTTTAACGGCTATATGTGGATTTTCTATAGAAGCTTCTGTGTTAATTCCTAAAAGATGTATTGTTTCGGGTGGAAAACTTTTGCTTGCATTTTTAAGAACAAAACTTGCTTGCATTATATCGAAAGGGTTAATTTGATGTGATATGTCAATTATTTGAGCATCAGGTATTTCAGATAAAATAACGCCTTTAACAGCTCCTACATAGTGACTTTTTATTCCCCAATCGCTTGTTAATGTAATTATTTTTCTATTCATATTTTTCTAATTCTTCCTTTTTTTCAATAATAAGTAGGAGGTCCTCAACTATTTTTTGAAGATACTCTATGCAAGCCTCACCTTTAACAACATAATTATATATACCCAGTTCCTGAATTTTTCCTATAAGGTTAATATCTTTTTGTGCGGAGATAACAATAATAGGTACTTCAGGTACTTTTTCTTTAAGAGTTTCAATAAGTTTATAGCCTGTAATGTCAGGCAGCATAAGGTCTGCAATTATTATACTTGGATTTTCATGTAAATTATCAAAAAGATCTTTTGCTGATGCAAAATTATAAATTTTTAGGTTTTTTATAGATCCAAGACATAGCTTTAATAACATTCCTTCAGTTTTGTTATCTTCAATAACAAAAACATTTCTTTTGCTATTTTCCATTTTGCAAAATTAGTTTAAAAAGATAAGAAAAAAATATAAACGTGAAATTAGCAATCAGTTAATTGAATATAATACGCCAACGGCACAACCTTTTTCTCCATTTTTGAACATAAATTCTAAACTGAATAATCCACTTTCTTCAGCTTCATATTTGATATTAGAAGTATATTCTTTTGTGTTTACATCATAAGTTGTGCTTATTAACTCGTCATTTTGATATAAGCTTGCTACAACCTTGCCTGGCTTAGTTTCGTCATTGCATGTAGTTATTCCGTATTTGGTATTTCTACTAAAAACAACATTGTAACTTATAACTCTTGTCATGCTTTCATCTTTCGTTTTTTCGCTGTTTTGTATTGGGAAAACACGAATTATTTTAATGCTGCCATTTTTAGCACTTTTGTCAGTACTAATAGGTTCTTCGGATGTTTTTTCAATAAATACCGAATTATAACCAAGTTTGTTATAACAAATATTTACTAATTCATAACCACATTGTGATTGTGCTTTAAAAAAATATGACCAAAACATTAAAACAAAAAAAAGTATTTTTATTTTGTAGTGATTCATTTTAGTAAAGATATAGTTAATAATCAATTTATTTAATAAAAAGTAATAATATTTACTTATTTATATATTGTTTTTATCTCTTTTTTACTCAACAGTAGATAATATTCCAACAGCTCTTCCTTCTTTACCTCCCTTAAACATTAATTCTAATGCAAATTGTCCACTGGCATTAACTTCATACTCAATATAAGGAAAGTGTCTGTCAGAATCCACATCATAAGAAGTTGCAATAAACTGATCATCACGGTAAAGGCTAATAATTACTTCCCCCGGTTTAGATTCATCATTGCAAGCATAAATTCTGTATGTTGTTCCTCTATGGAGTATAATATTATATCTGGCTACCCTTGGAGAACTACCTGAAGATGCAGTGTGTTGAACAGGGAAATCGCGAATGAATCTTGTTCCCTCAGCATGGCTAGTGCTTTGGCATTTGTCAGTCAAATTGTTATTACCTTTTAGTTCTGCTAAAAACAAGAAAGAGGCAAGAACAATAATGTTAGAAAAAAATATATTTTTTATCATCTTTTTTATTTGATTATTTTATTTCTGATATATTTTACTTGTTTAGCAATGTTGTCAATAGTCTCTTGATTAATATTAACCTTACTGGTAGATTTATCAACTACAACAATATGATTTTTAAAATTTTTCATTATCGGGTCTTGATAAATATATTCAATTGAAACTTTATCAAATTCATCCTTTAATTTCAGCAAATCTTCAAATAATTCGTTATGTTTACATTTTTCATTATCAGAGCTTCTATAATTATTTAATAAAAGAAGCATATTATGAAGAACTAATTTTTGTTCACCGATTCTTTGGTGTATAAGATCTTTATTTGGGGGCAATGTTTTAACATGAGTTGCTAGGTATAGACTTTCGATCCATGTTCCATAAGCAATAAGAACAGCAATATCGCTACGATTTTGTTCAATAAGGTAGCGTGTCATATCATCAAATCCTCTGTTTGTAATATATAAAACAGAATCAACATTTCTGCTACTCTCAGATAGCTTGTTAAGCGTTTCATAGTCAAAAAACTTCCCAATTCTAAGATCATCAGCAAGCCTCCGCACATTTCTTAAATATGGGAGCGTGCCAACAGTTCTGTCATATATATTCATATACACAAGATTTGTGCCATAAACACCCAAATTTAATGCTTTCTTAAAATTTGTCTTGTAATTATCAATATTATCTTCAGGATTTAATAATTCATGCGAATAAATTATATCTGATTTTTGAAGTAAAGATGACATTTCAACTGGGTTTGGGACAGAAGAAATCATTTGGCCTACCTTGTCCTTAGAAATGTCAATATCTTTATCCGTTTTCTGTTCTTTTAAAAGCTTAGAAGTGTCTTCTCTTTTATCAGGGCCGCAGTTATTTAACAAAAATATGCATAATAAAAAAGAAGCAAAAAATAATAATTTATATGTTTTGTTTTCTTTCATGGAGCAAAATTTTTTTAGGTAAATAATAAAAAATCATTACAAATATATAACTAATATATTAAATTCCGGTTTTTTTAGTTAAAAAGTTTATTAATTTAATACGCATTTTCCATATTTTTTGATTCAAAATAGGGATACCATTTTCAATATAATAAATCAATTTTGTTAAAATTTTGAAATATAAAGTTATATATAACACTATTGTCATAAGCCATAGGATAATTAAATTAAAATAAAAAGTGTCATAATAATTTCCTGCAAAATGTTTTTTAGGAGCTAAAAAATGAGATCGAATATTAAATAAGTTTTCTTTTGGTGGATTAAGATAAATTGGGTTGATTTTTTGAACAAGATTATTGCCTAGTCTTACCAATGGTAGAGGAGCCATTTTGTTTTTGACAAAATCCGATAAATATTTGTTGTGATAACTGTTTTTAAGTTTTAAGTATTCTTTTCGCTTTTCGGGTGTTCTGGTTTTATCACTAATTATATCATCGATTGTTTTATTAACATGATTGAACCTCCTGTTATAAAAATCATGTATATTGTCCAAGTATTCGTATAATTGTTCAGCTATTTTAGGGTTAAATTTTTTAATATATAATTTGTCGAGTTGTTCAAATTTGTAGTCATGGTATAAAGAGAATTTACTTTGTTTTTCTTTTTTTATTTCGTTTCGTAAAAGTTGTAAATTATCTTTGGATATTGGTTTCTCATGCCCTGATGACTTTCTGTTTTTATAATCTTCAACGTATCTTTTAAGCTCAGTAATATAATACACGTTTTTATAATAAAGCTCACTTTCAAGGTTTCTTTTATTATAAAAATTTTTATAATACTTATTATTTTTATATTGATTTACTACCAAACCTTCGAAAGCCCATCTGGAAGGCACAAATTCAGCAATAATAGGCACTTTTTCATCACCTCCGCCAATAACACTGTTGATTTTGTCAAAGTTGAACATAGCACCTGTTAGTATCATTTGAGGTATTATTAAAAACGGTATAATAATATATATGGTAATGGCAGAATTGAAAGCCGATGATATATTTAATCCTAAAATGTTAGCAAATGCAGCTATAGAGAAAAACATAATGAAGTATTCAAAATTCATTCCTTTAATTTCCAAAATATAATTTCCAATCAAAACAAAAGAGAAAGACTGAATTGCTGATATTATAAATAATATTCCAATTTTTGAGCATAAATAACTGCTTCGGCTTAGGTTTAAAAAAGACTCTCTTTTTAATATTTTTTTGTCTTTGAAAATTTCTTCGGCGCTAACTATCAATCCTAAGAAAAGAGCAACAATTGTGCACATAAAAATATATGGCATAATATTGTCGTTATCGCGAAAAATATAAAGGTTGGAGGTAGGGTCTTCAATATATTTTATAATAAATGCAAGTAAAAAAGCTAAAAGGGGTGCTTCAAGCAAATTTAGGGCAAGATATTGCTTGTTAGATATTTTTGTTAAAAGGTCTCGCTTAAAATATACTTTAAATTGATTTAGCCAGTTTGGTTTTTTAAAAGAATGAGGTAGTTTATCATAAAATTTTGTCACTCTTTTTATAGATATTTTTTCTTTGAAATGTTCAAACCATTCCGGTGCTGAGGTTTTTCTACTTACAGTCGGTTGTCCGTATTCATCAATTATTTTTGACTCAATGATGCTGAAAATGGTTTCCGGGTTTAGACTTCCACATGACGGGCATTCACCAACATGACTGTCAATTTGATTATCAAGTTCTTTAAAATATATAACAGCCTCAATTGGATTTCCATAGTAAATTTGATAACCGCCCTCATCAAGTATAGTAATATTATCAAACATTTTAAATATTTCGGATGAGGGTTGATGTATTACAACAAATATTAGTTTTCCTCTAACAGTTAATTCGCGTAGTAGTTCCATCACATTTGCTGAGTCATTTGATGATAATCCTGATGTTGGTTCATCAACAAACAATACAGATGGTTCTCTAATTAACTCTAGTCCTATATTAAGTCTTTTGCGCTGCCCACCACTAATTTCAATATTTAAAGGATTGCCAACTTTTAAATCTTTAATATGCAATAAGCCTAAATTGAATAATATCTTTTCTGCCTTTTTTTTGATTTCTTTATCAGATAGGTCTTTATAAACCAACTTAGTGCTGTAATAAAGATTTTCATAAACTGTTAATTCCTCAATCAATAAGTCATCTTGAGGTATGTGTCCAATAATTCCTTTAACTGAATTAATATTTTTATGAAGGTCAATTCCATTAATGGAAACTTTTCCAATTGTTGGTTTTTCAATTCCTGATATAATATTTAGCAGTGTAGTTTTTCCTGCACCACTTGCTCCAAGTATCCCTAACATTTTTCCTGACTCTTCTTCGATATTGATTTCATTTAGACCAATGTTGCCGTCATCAGGGAATTCATAATAAATATTTTCAGCCTTAAAATGAATTTTAACGGAAGTTTCATCAGACCTAAAAGATGATACTATGTCAGTATAAAAAATCGGCATTCCTTTTGGCTGCTTAATAACGCTTCCTCTTGCGAGAAGATATACTCTGTTATTATTAATAGGTAACCCGTTTAATAATAATTCTTTGTTAGAAGTATATCTTAAAAAGTATAAATTAGCACTACTTATTTTTAAAACGATAATTGTTCCTTCAAGATAGGGGTACTGTATTCTTTTTGCTTTATTTAATTCTTTGTCGCCGGATTCTATAAATAATATTTCCTTGATATCTAATTTATCCGGTGCATCTTCTAATATAAAAGTGTCAATTGCTTTATATTCTTCATTGCAAATATTAAAAATATCTGCAGTGTTTTTTATTATTGATATTCTTTGAGGGGTTAGATTTTTGTCAGAGTTTACAAACTCAAACAATCTTACTAATACGACTATTTTTTGTTTTTTATCTAATGTATTATTTATTTTTTCGGCGATTTCCAATGTTTTTGAAGAATCGCTTTGTTTAGACTGTTCTGATGATGTAAAATCGCCTTCATTTATATAAAAATCAAAAAGATCAAGATATTCTTTAACAGAACTTTCGTTAAGTTGATGGCGTAGAAAGTTTTCGACATAATCTCTTTCGCTTTTGGATAATCCGGTATCTTGTTTTGCAATAATAGCAAAAAGTTGCATTAAAGCTTTTAAGATTTCTTCACTCATCTATTTTTATTTTTTGTCTAGTAGCAAATATATATATAATTAATCAATAATAATTATATAGTTAAACAAAGTAATCATCGAAAAAACAAATGCAAATCTAATTGATTATTTTGATTAATTAAAAAAAATCGATGATAATTTAAACAGATTAATGTTCTATTAAACAAAATAAATAATTCCAATAAAACTCATGCAAGTAATTACATTGTTATATACCTACCTTCAAAAGTCATTTTTTGCCCACGAAAATTACATATATTTATATTTAATTAGTTAAAAAATCTTAAAATTGTTGTTTGTTTGATTTTTTTGTTTAACTTTATCACTGAATTGTTAAACATAAAAATTTTTCAATCATGACAGCAGTAGAATTTAATTATAAGTTAGTAGGTCTTCAGGAAAATTTAAAGTATTATGCTTATACTTTAACATCAAATTATAATGATGCGGAAGATCTTTTGCAAGAAACCTATGTCAAAGCTATAACTAATAGAGAAAAGTTTACAGATAATACGAATCTTAAGGCTTGGACTTTTACAATTATGAAAAACACATTTATTAATGATTATAGAAAAAAAGTTCGTAATAAAACTATGCTTGATAATACAGATGATAAGTTTCTTTTAGACTTGTCAAATGAAAGCAAGGTGGATTTACCTGATTCGGTATTATCTGTAAAAGATATACATGAAAGAATTAGTTCTGTTGATAAGGAACAACGCAAACCTTTTGAAATGTATAATGCAGGCTATAAGTATAAAGAAATTGCTGAAAAGTTAGACATTTCTATAGGTACAGTTAAAAGCAGGATTTACTTTACAAGAAAAAAATTGATGGATGAGTTAAAAGATTATTAAAATTACAAAGTTTAGTTTCCTGTTTTTTTTTGATTGTTGGTTTCCCCGGTCTTTGAAATATGAGGCCGGGGTTTTTCTTTTAATCTATTTAAAAATCTAAAGTATATCTCTTTGTGTAAGTTTTGATTATTTAATTAATTTTGTTGTGTTTTATTCAAAAATGTTTGTTAAATATGTTTGTTTTTAAATTTGGTGGTGCGTCAATTAGGAGTGCCAAGGAAGTTGTAAATGCAGCTGAAATAATAAGGGATTATAATAATGTTTCTCTTGTAGTGGTTGTGTCAGCTATGGGCAAAACTACAAATGCATTAGAAAAATTAACAGGCTATTATTTAGATCGGAATCATAATAAGCAAAATGATATGTTAAGTAAAATAAAAAACTATCATTTTGAGATAGCTGAAAATCTTTTTAATAAAAATAATAAGAGGTTATTTGATGATTTAAATGGTTTGTTTGATAGTATTGAAAATATTTTAAATGATGAGCCGGGGATTAATTATAATTTCGAATATGATAGAATAGTATCTTTTGGAGAAGATTTATCAGCATTAATTATAAGCAATTATTTGAATGAAGTTGGTGTTTTTAATCAATGGTTTAATGCAAAAGATATTATAAAAACGGATGCTAAGTACAGGGATGCTAATATAGATTGGGATATAACAAATGCTAAAGTAAAAGAAAATATATTGCCTTTTTTTAAAAAGTGTAATTGCAGTAAGGAGCATTCAGTTGCTATAATTCAGGGATTTGTTGGTGGTACGCAAGCGGGTTATCCTACCACTTTGGGTCGCGAAGGGTCAGATTATTCAGCTGCTATTTTAGCTTATGTGCTTAATGCTGAAAAAGTAGTGGTTTGGAAAGATGTACCGGGTTTATTAAATGCCGACCCTGAAAAAGTTCAAAAGATAAAGCTTTTAGATAATATCTCTTATAGGGAAGCTGTTGAGCTTGCATACTATGGAGCTAAGGTCATACATCCGAAAACACTAAAACCTCTTAGAAAAAAAAATATACCTCTTATTGTAAAACCTTTTTTCAACCCTAAAGAAAAAGGAACAATTATCAATGATAACAATCAAAATGATCAAAAAATCCCTTCGTTTATAATCAAGCAAGATCAAGTTTTGCTATCAATTTCTGCAAAGGATTTTAGTTTTATAGCTGAGAATAATTTGTCATACATATTCTCTGAATTTGCTAAACATAATGTTAAAATAAATATGATGCAAAATTCAGCGATTAGCTTTTTAGTATGTTTTGATTTTGATAGAGTAAAAACTCCTGCTCTTATAAATGGGCTTGAAAAAAAATTTAATATTAAATGTATTTATGATAAAGTTCTTCTAACAATAAGGCATTATAAAAAAATTGATATTGCTCCTTTTATAAACAGCAGAGAGGTTATATTAGAGCAAAAAACAAAGGATACCATACAGATTTTAGTAAAAGATTTGTCTGATTTATCTTATTTAACAGAGTAATATAAATAATAATATATTGTTATAAAATAACTACATAATAATAAACAGCTTATTTTTTTAATATGAAAAATCATGCACTGATATTAATTTTTTTGATAATGCTTCAAAGCTGTCAAGAAGATTTATGTGAAGACGTTGCTTATAATCCTTTACGTATTGGGTTTTATATAACTGAAAACTTCGAAGACCAATCAGTTATTGTCGAAAATATTAGTGTAAAGGGATTAAATCAAAGTGAGTTTATATATGATAATGAACAAGCAGGAATGATTGAGCTTCCTTTGGATGTTTCAAGGGATGAATGTGGTTTTGAGTTAGTTTTTTATAACGAAATCAGAGATACAATAAAAATTGAATATAGTCGCAATTTAACTATTATATCCGTTGAGTGTGGTTTTGCAACTTTTTTTGAAATAACAGATATTTACATAACAAATAATTTAATAGAGTCATATTCAATAAAAGAATATAATATAACAGATACAAATGAAGAACATATTAGTTTTTATTTGCTTAATGATGCTGCTGATTAATCCATTTATTGGATATTCTGAGGATAATAATTTATTTCAACGCTCTATTAGAGTTGGAGGTGAGGTTTCTTATCCCATAAGGTCAGTATTTATGCCTGAAATTGTACAGTATGAGGGGTCTTTTGATATTGAATTTAGTAAAAATTGGTTTGCAAAAGTTGAAGCCGGGATTCTTAATGTAAATATTGACAGACAAGATTATGATTATTATTCTGATGGCTGGTTTTACAGAATTGGATTTGATTATAATCTTTTAGAAAGAGAGGATTTTAGAAATAATGACATTTTATATTTTGGAATTAGGTATGGATATAGTAACCAAGCTCATGGAGCAAATAATATTATTGTTTGGGATGGCTATTGGAACAAAGAAGATCCATATACAACATCTATAGAAAAAAATTATTTTGCAACTCACTGGAGTGAATTGGTTGGTGGTTTAAAAACAGAACTATATAGAAACTTGTTTATCGGATGGTCTTTAAGGCTTAGATTTGTTGTATTTGAGACAGATGACTCTCTTTTAAAGCCCTATGTGGTTGGTGGGTATGGAAAAGGAGATGATAGAGTAACTGTTGATTTTAATTATTCAATTTTTTACAGAATACCATTTTAATCTTGAAATCTAAATAACTCATAATTATCTAAAAAACTATTATTGTATTTTGATAATTCTTTATATGCTAATATATAATCAAGTATTATGCTATATTTTCAATAATATAGCAGGCTTTTTAAGTTTCAACAGAGTAGTTAGCATTAAAATAATAATAAGTGGTATGTTTTTTGTAATATTAAATTTATTAAAAACATAATAATAAATAATTCTTTATATTTGCATGTTATGTATGTAATTTAATATTTAGGCAAAATAAAAAAATAGAATAATTATTGTTAAACAATTTATTAATTTAAATCTTATACAAATGAACAACAAGAGAATTTTAGTTATTGCTTTGCTTGCTTTTATCGCATTTGAGGCGGTATGTCAGGTAAGAGGAGCTAGAAGGAGACATTACAGGGCTTTTCATGAGGGGACAACTTTGGTTGTGAAGCATGGTAAACCTATGTCTAATTTTAATGAGCGTATGAAAGAAGAGATGGAGAGATTTTGGACGGTAACTCCTTATGAGTTTATTACGTTTGAAGAATTTCAAAGAATAAGAACCAGTGATGAGTATTCATTTATCATTTTAGCGGAAATTCAGCAACGAGATATTCCTCATATATTCAAGTTTATGAATTTTGTTTTGGGTGATGAAGAGCGTCATTTTAATCGTATGCCTGATTTGGGTTCAGTTCCATTAGCATATCGAGATTCTGAGGAGGAAACGTATTTATATAAATTAGGTGCTTTTGTACGATTTATGAATAACTATGCTGCAGAGTCGGGTGGTTCTGATCATCTTGGTTTAACAAGATTTTTAAATGTTAGAGATAGTAGAGTAAAAGAGTATGAGCTTTGGTTGCTTGAAGACGAGCTTGCACCTCAGATTAGAACTGTTGAAGAGATTCAGAAATATTATCCCTATCCTGTAAAGATAGTTACAAGAGAAGATATCCAAGAAGCAATAGCTCAGCAAAGAGATGATATTGCATTTTTGCATAAACTTGGTCCTGCTAGAACAGTAGAAGAGGGGGGATGTTGGAAATTTATAATAACAACAGAAGGTGAGGTTTTATATTCTAATGACCATCAAGTTCAAAGATTAGAGCCGGATGCCCTATTAATTAGTGACCTTAAAAGAATGGCAAGGTAAAGATATTTTGTTAGCTTATTTAGAAGGAAATAACCTTTATAAAAGAAAAAACCCGCAGTAATTGCGGGTTTTTTTGTGATTCCGGAAGGACTCGAACCTTCAACCTACGGCTTAGAAGGCCGTTGCTCTATCCAGTTGAGCTACGGAACCGTTATAAAATCGGTTGCAAAGATATAAAAATTTTTAAAAATAAAAATAACAAAATGCAACATTAATATTTAAAGATAAAAATATTTAACTTTTTTCTATTTTAGGGAAAATATTATGTTTTTCCGAAACTTTAGATTTATGTATTGCTATATCAATAATATCAATCATTTCATCAATGTAGTGAAAGTTAAGACCTTTAACGTAAATAGGGTTAATCTCTTTTACATCTTTTTTATTATGAGTCGATAAAATTATATCAGTAACTTTAGATCTCTTAGCAGCAAGAATTTTTTCCTTTATCCCGCCAACAGGCAATACTTTTCCTCTAAGTGTAATTTCACCTGTCATAGCTACATTTGTTTTAGCTTTACGTTGTGTGAATGCTGAAGCTAAAGCTGAAAAAATGGTTATACCTGCGGATGGCCCATCTTTGGGCGTAGCTCCTTCAGGAACATGAATATGAACTTTACACTTATTAAATATATCAGGGTCAATATTTAGTCTGGATGCATGAGATTTTAAGTATTCGTATGCCAGAGTAGCAGATTCTTTCATAACATCTCCTAAACTTCCTGTCATGGATAGTTCTCCTTTACCTTTGCTTATACTTACTTCGACATATAAAACTTCTCCTCCTGCCCATGTCCATGCTAATCCTTTAACTATTCCCGGAACCTCATTTTTAGAGTATGAGTCTCGGTAATATGGGGGAGAATTTAGGATTTTTTCCAGTTCACTTGGCTTAATGATTTTCTCTACATTTTCACCAAGAACTATAGATTTTGCTTTATGTCTTATTATATCAGCAATTCTTTTTTCAAGCATCCTTACACCGGATTCCCTTGTGTAATCGGAGATTATTTTTTCAAGAAGTTTTTTGCTAAAAGAAAGTTGATTTTTTTTCAAACCATGCTCTTTCATTTGTTTTGAGATAAGG
>SL_3KL_010_SEDDRAFT_10001465_pt1 | contig 21432 bp, 11 predicted proteins | sample SodLakKL_010_SED_2_FD_10381 | JGI IMG/M metagenome (IMG submission 10381) | reverse complement strand
GATCGACAAAGCGTTGATCCTTATCGAGGCGGGCAATTGTTTCGAGATCTTCCTGGTCCAGTTCAAAGTCAAATATAGCGAAATTTTGTCGTCTTTTTTCAGGAGTGGACGCTTTGGGCACGGTTGCAACCTGATCCTGCTGAATCAGCCATCGCAGCGCAATCTGAGTTGCATTTTTTCCGTGTTTTCTACCGATTTCCTGGAGCCCGGGGTGAGATGCAAGGCGGCCCTTGGCGAGCGGGCTGTAGGCCGTGAGAAACATTCCTTTGTCCCGAAGCCAGGAAAGGAGCTTCTCCTGGTTCAACAGAACATGGTATTCAACCTGGTTGGTGATGACGGGTACACCGATTTTTTCCACTTTCTCCATCCAGGCAATATTGAAATTGCTGACGCCAAGAAAACGGATTTTTCCTTCCTGGCGGAGCTTGTCCATGGTGCCCAGGGTGTCTTCCAGGGGAATGCGCGAATTGGGCCAGTGAATCAGCAGCAGATCAATATAATCCGTTTTAAGATAATTGAGGGATCCGGAAACGGTCTCACGGATGGATGCGGGAGTAAGGCTGTCGGGCCAGAGTTTGGTCGTCACGAAAAGTTCGTGTCTGGACACGCCTGATTTCCGGATGGCTTCTCCGGTCTCAGCTTCATTGCCGTACATTTCTGCGGTGTCGATGTGACGGTATCCCAGTTGGATGGCATCTCTGACCGCATCCACACATTCATCACCATTCAGTCTGTAGGTGCCGAAACCAAGGGCCGGAATTTGCGCGTCTTTGTATGAGACGTATTGCGGTTTCACGCTCAAGGTGCGGTTGCGTTACTCGAAATCCGTATTGAGTTTATATCTGGCGATACGGTTGTTGCCTTTGTCAGCCACGTAGACAACGCGACGGAAATAGGCCACACCGCTCGGCTCATTGAACTCACGCGGTCCGGCGCCCCTTCCACCGAAGGAGACGTTGACAGCTTTTCTGGCGGTCGATCCGGCCGGAGGCACCACCCCCTCCTGTCCATTGGACTGAAACAGGTACAGACTGTCTGTGCCTGCATCTGTTACAAATATGTGCCCACGGGGGTCGGCGGAGTAGGCAATTCCACTTGGGCGGATAAAGCGGTCCTCCTCATACAGAAAACGGTCAGCTCGTGCCGTATCCTGGGCAAGCAGCTGAGATCTGGGGCGATATTCCAGGCCGTCAGGGGTAAATTCGGCGGTAATCCAGAGGACACGAAACGGGACGTCCCGCTCGGGGTCACCCTGGGTAATCAGAAAGCTTCTGTCATCTGTCATGTTTTCACGCTGGGGTGCGGCAACAAACGTTGACAGATCGCTGATCCCCACGGCGCTTATCAATGAAGGGACGTTGGGATTCAGGGCCCTGATCTGACCCACATTCCTCATTTTTCCTGTCGGATTACCCTGTGCATCGAGGACAGGTCCGTAGATGAGTATGGTGTTATCTGGAGCCTCTGGTTGTCCGGTTATGTTTCTGGGACCTTTTCGGGCGACATACAAGGTGTTGTCGTGCAGGACACCCAGGCCGGTAATTTCGATCTTGTCGGCATTGTCTTCCCTGTTGGGGTCCAGTCTTCTGCGCTGTGAGCCGGCTGTACTGCGGCTGGCATCGTCGAATGGCATGATCAACGTATCCAGTACCACTGTGGCTCCGGTGCCGGGGTTTTGGAATTTGTAAACGGCAGGAAGATTCCAGACAATGGTTGGGTCCACTGCTTCCACAATAGTGTCATAACGTGCGGAAACATAGATATTCAGAAGTCTGTCCTGGATTACCCGTTGCGCTCCTTCAAGTTCAATGGTCCGGAAAAGGCGACCCGCCCTGTCGAGGATGTGAAGACCGGAGGCATCGGTGACATAAACCAGTTCGTCATAACCGACGGTGACATCGGTTGGCTGATCGAACTGATCCCAGAAAGGCAGCAATGCGGCGTACCCGACCTCATCAAGGATCAACCTTGGGTCCTGACGGCCTTCTTCAAAGACTTCATCCGTTATTGAGTCTCCTTTTGTTCCAAAAATCTCATCACATGCCACCAAAGATATAGCGAAAAGGAGCGTTGCCGATAAGATTAAAAGTAATTTCGATTCTTTCATGCGAATAGTGCTTACAGATTAAATTTCAGAGAGAAGCGGTGCAGGGCGCCAAGGCGCTCCCTTGCGGCAAAGCCGTAATCGAGCCCCAGGGAGTAACGCTGGACCGGCAGGTTGAACCCGACGCCAAAGTTGGGGAGGTAAATCTCATCCACCCCGAATTCATAGCCGGCCCGTGCATAGAATTGCTGCATGAACTGCAGTTCCGTTCCAAGACTGAAGCGTTCCGCGTTATCATTGGGGTTAAGTACCTGACCGGTGATGATCACGTTGATGAGCTCGGATTGATAAAGGTCATATGCGGCACCAAGGTTGAACGTGGTTGGAGGTGAAATCTCCTCAAAATCATCGAACACGATATAGCCGTCTTCATCAGTTGCAACGTCTTCATGAGGACCAGGTCTGCGCCTGGTTTCACCACCGGGGCTGGCGTCGAAGCCGAAGTTGTTGATACCAACGGCAAATCGGAGTCCCGTATCGCCGACCCTGTAAAAGAATCCGACATCGACAACCATCGTCCTTGTGGTAATTTCCTCGATTCGCTCATCAAGATACTTGAGGGTGAGGCCATAGCTGAAAAGTGACGTCAGCTCCTGGGCAAAGGTCAAACCGGCGGCCATGTGGATGGTCCGGAAGGTACGTCCGGTGCCAAACGGCTGGAATTCCGTAGTTTCTTCGATTTCTCCGGAGTCGAGATAGGTCAGTGAGGCACCAAAAGCCATATTACGGTACCGATGCACATAGGCACCGTAATTCAGTGAAATATCCGTGAAATAGGCCGTATGGCCGAGAAAAAACTGGTTCTGATCCATTTGCGCCGCAAGGGCCGGGTTCCAGAAAAGTGATGAGGCATCTTTTGAGTCCGCAATATTTGAATAGGCCATTCCGGCTGAGCGCGCATCCACCCCGATTTTGAGGAACTGGAAGCCTGACGTTCCGGACCGTGAGGAGCCGAAACTCGGGAAGACGTTGCGGGCGACCCCCTCGCTTGCCAGGCAGAGCATGAGGATGATCAGGGTGGCAGACAGTAGTGTGAAACGTTTTTTCATGCGTATGAGAATACTTGGCGTGAATTTTCCGGTTGCCCGTTAGAAATTGAATGCAAACCCAAATACGATATGGCGTTGCTGCAGGAAATTGGCCGGGTTGAGGTAAGAGGGTGTATTGTTGTCGCGCGGATCCAGGTATCTTGGATCGCGGACGTTGGCCGGGACGTCAAAGCTGCGGTCGCCACGAAGGGCTATCAGTTCTTCCTGGGATTCAGGATAATCGGATTTATAGGCCTTTCCGGTGACGGGATTGATTATGGCCGGGTTTTTGGCATTGAACAGGTTGGTCACTTCCAGGAATGTAATGACACGGGTGTCACCAATACGGAACCATCTCTGGAAGTTCAGGTCAAATATCCACCAGGATGGGCCGACTTTTGAAAAGCGTTGCGACGGATCGTTGTCACGCTCGTAAATCGGTCGCCAGTCTCGTTCTCCGGTAACCGGATTGCGTTGAAACTCAACAAAATCAAAGGGCGTGTACCGCATTCCGCTCCGGAAATTTCCGGAAATGTAGAGTTTCATCTGGTTGAGGGGGGCGAGGCCGAACAGGGGATTGGGCCTGTCGTAGGTGAATGTTGTATTGGCTTTGATATCCCAGGGCCGGTCCCACGCCAGCGGCGTTTCCACATTGAATCCGAACTGATCGCCTGCAATGATATTTCTGAGGGCGTCATTGGAGGTGGAGCTGAGTCCTTCTGCGCGTGAGTATGTGACCGAAAGATTGCCCATAAACCAGTCGCGGTGCCGTTTGATGTAGCTGACTTCCACACCCCGAACCCGCGCAAAGTCACCGTTCACACGGAAGTTGCGCTCAGTATCACGGCCTGTGGCGTCCTGGATGATGAGCCGTTCGGAGGTGATGAAATCATATTTGTCACTCCAGAATGCGGAGATATTCAGGGCGTCGTTGGATGAGAGCTGGTTTCTCAGGCCGATTTCATAGGAGATGTCCACTTCGGGATCCAGATTCGGGTTGCCAAGGTCGGCCAGGAAAGAGCGGTCCTGGTAGAACGGATCCAGTCCGGCGTACACGAAGGATGGGTGGGGCAGCTTGGTTTTGTGTCCGTAATTAAAGTAGAGCACCTGGTTTTCACGTACCGGGAAAGATACACTGATTCTGGGCAGCAATCGCATTTTGAAGCGGTTGCCGAAGAAGTTGTAGGTATCCTCGTAGTAGGCCTCGCGGATTTCATCGGCAATGGGGGCAAGGGGATCATCCACCAGATCATCTACATATTTGCCGGGGAACCAGTATTCGAGCCGGAGTCCGAGGTTGGCAATGAGTCCCTGATAGCGGATCTGGTCCGTCACATAAAGGGCACCGCGGCGCGGCTGAACATTCCAGATGTCAGACGATGAGCCAAGCCGCTGCGTTTCGGTAAACGTATCCTCGTCAATCTGGATGGGGGCACCGACCCATGGCCGGCGGATGTCGATCCACTGGTAGTCATTGAACCTCATCTCCAGGCCGACGTTGAGGCGGTTGTTACGGTTGAAGAAATAGTTGGTCGTGGTCATCCGCACGGTGTATTCCTCTGCGAAGTGATCATGCCACAGGGTTGCCAGACCGCCGTTGTTGACAAGGCCGGGACCGGGCAGCACATACCGGAAATTGTCGTCTGCTTCAAACGGGACAGTCGGCGGTGTGACAATGCTTTCGCCATCGAACTCTCCTTCCACAACGGTGGGCCTCCAGTGGCGGCCGTTAGCGTCGGCACGCAGCCGGGTAAACATGCGGCTCACCTGTATGTCGTAGAACATCCGTGGATTGATGGTGTGTGTCCATTTCACATAGGCCACCTTGCTGTCATGGGCATAGGTGTTGGCATTGTCCAGATCGAGCGAATAGAAGAACTGGTAGCCAGGTCTGATCTGCACATCGTCACCTACGATCTGCAGCATACGGGTGTTCTGGTTTACTGTCAGGGACCGCTGATAGGAAGCTTCGACGCGCATGGATGGCCGGATCCGCCATGTCAGTTTCCCCATGGCGCTCCATCTGTTGTCCTGGCGCGGTGACCAGAAGGTGTTGTCGATCAGAGAGGTCTGAACCTGGTCTGCCGTATTCTTGAAAAACTCGTTGGTGAGATTCGCCTGGGCGGCCACAAAAAAGGTCATGGTTCCGGGCGTGTTTATGCCGAGGGCAGGCAACAGGGACTGGTAGAGCTGTACCGGTCCGCCCATGTTGAATTCATAGATATCGGTGTAGAAATTGCTGCTAGTGGCAGTCATTCGACCGGGGTTGTCGCGCTTGTGCGAGAAATAACCGGAGTAATTTTGCCCGCCTTCCTGAGTCCTGACCGTTACGACACCAGAGGTGACATCACCTACTTCGGCTCCTACCCCGCCGGTGGTGACTTCCACTTCGGCATAGGCACTGGCGCCAAGGTCAAGTCCGAAACCGGTTCCGGCCAGCGGATCCTGGGCTGAAACACCATCCACAATAAAACCGGTCTCCGAGGCACGTCCACCCCGGATATAGAGTCCTGTGGGGTCGCGGATCACACCGGCCTGCTGACCGACAACCTCGTCGATCTGTCGCACGGGTGCGGCCTGGATTTCATCCCTACCCACCCGGGAGGATGTGGATGACTGCTCGATATCAAAGATGGGCCGTGCTCCGATAATGACCACTTCATCTTCGGCGGTGAGCACCTGCTCGCGCAAGCGGACATTCAATTCGACGGTCTCTCCTGGCTCCACCCGGATACCGGTGTAAAGCTGGCGTTCGAATCCGACGTAGCTGAATTCGATGTCATAACTTCCTGGGCGGATGTTGGTAATGTTGAACCGTCCGTCGAGGTCGGTTGATGCGCCGAACGCTGTACCACGGATAATGACGTTAACCCCGATGAGTTCCTCACCGGTGTCGGCATCGATGACCTGACCGGTGATCTGGCCGGTCTGAGCAGTCAGTTGGCCAGCGGACAGTATGAGTAATGTAATTATAAAGAAGCTGATTCGATACATCATAGCCGGGTTATTCTACAGGAAAATTGAGTTCTTCAAGAAAGTATTGCACGGTTCGGTTGAGGCCTTCGCCTGCTTCAATGCGTTCCATCTGATATCCGAAAAAGATAATCGAGTTGTCGGGCGCCCCGGTGACAAGCAGCCTGGAAAAGTCCACATTGGGATCGTGAAACGGAAGCAGGCGGAATTCTGCGTCAAAAAAGAGCCTGGTGTCACCGGCTGGAAAAGCGGGGTAGGCACTTCGTGAATCACGGATGATGGTCAGGGTATCTGACAGATCTTCATGGACTGGCAGCAACCTTGCGTTTCGCGGTATGGAAAACCCGATGAAGCCGCCTGGGGGGACCCGCGTCATGCGTTCAAAGGGCAGGAAGTTGAAGATGGCGTCTTCTTCATCCAGCCGCTTTGTCGGAATGTTTACAAACATGGTTCCGCCGTTCTCAAAAAAGTTCAGGGTTGAACGGAGTGCGTATGTGATATTTCGATCCAGGTCATCCGATACCCAGTAAATGTGATCCCATTCGGCCAGCACCTGGTTCAGCGTGGGTTCAACAGGGCGGTGGAACGCCGCTGATATGGGCACTTTGCGTCCCCCTGAAGCCGTGCCGTCCAGTGTTTCGATGTAATCAAACTGTGTTATCCCGATATCCCGGAGGATCTGTCTGTGCCGGTCCATGGCATCCTGCCTGGCCACACCGGCGTAATCATTGATAAAAAGTATCCGAGAGGTTTGTTCCTTGATATACCAGGTAAAGCTGTCGATAGGGCTTTGGGCGTCGGCATTGTCTACTGCCCTGATGTAGAACGTGTTGTCGCTGTTCATGCGGAAGTTGTCCAGGACAATGTCGCTTCTGGTAAAACTTCTTCCAAGGTAGACCGATGCAGAGGTCTGGTCACCTGCAGGTTCGGTGATGCGAAAGCTCAGGAAACTGACATCCACGGGTATCCTGGTCCACTCACCCAGCGTGTCGTTAATGACCACTTCAAAATGGGAGAGGTTTGCTTCTCCATCGGGATCGGTGGCCGTCCAGCCGATACTTGCGACATGGTAGGTGGTGTCGGGCGGAGCCTCCCTCTCCTGCTGGGGAGTACTGATCCGGTGGATGGTTACTTCGGGGGGAGAATTTTCAATGGGAAATACGACCGAGGCACCTTCCGGGTCACGAAGGCCTTCGTTGTCAATGGCCCTAACGGTAAAGCGTACATCTGCCACCTTTTCACCGGGTGGAATGGGCAGGACAAAAACGCTGTCGGTCCTTTCTGTGTAATTCCATTCCACTTGATCCTCTGTTTGCGGCGTGTAGGTCCAATCTCTGTCAGTGATGGCATATTCAAATGCGACGACATACCCGTCGGGGTCATCGCCCCACCAGGAGATGTGCACCTGGCTGACCAGCCGGCGTTCGGCACTGTTATCCTGATCCAGATTTATCTCGTTTATTGTGAGAAAGGTCTTGGGCGGCTGGTTTTCTTTCAGATTGCCTGTCAATCCGGAGTCACAGGAGGTCAGGCCGGCCAATAGCAGCGAAACAATCAATACGGGAAGCAGGCGGTACATCGTGGTCATAATATTTTGAAAAAATAGAAAGTGCAGAGACCGGCCGGGTTACCGGTCTCTGCGTTACTTGCGGTAAAGTTATTTAACAAGCATCATTTTTCTGGTCTGGACAAAGGATCCGGCTTCCATCCGATAGATATAGACACCACTGGCAAGTCTGGTAGCATCAAAATCTACGGTGTGTCTTCCGGCGCTGAGTTCTTCGTTGACCAGTACCTGAACCTGACGTCCAAGGACGTCATAGATGGCGATCCTGACATGTGACTGGTTGGGTACGTCGTACTGGATCTTTGTTGCAGGGTTGAACGGATTCGGGTAGTTTTGCTCCAGGGCAAACCGCTTAGGAAGATCACTGTCTTCAGCCGAAGTCTGCTCTGCCCGTTCCATGGTGATAGTACGGTATACCGGATTGAATACCGGACCGGTTTTGGTGGAAACCTGAACGGTATCCCTGCCGTCCGAGGCGAGGATAGTCCAGATAAACTCCGCCGATTCCCCGTCATCAAGACCGCTCGCATCTAGCAGACCGTCCAGATCGTCATATCGGATCACGGCACGGCTTTCAGATCCGCCTCTAACCGAAAGTTGTGTAAACAAGGGTGTTTCAAAGGTTTCGTCATCAGGCGTTGAAATCGCGAAGAAGTAAATCACTTCATCACCGTCCCTGTCAGTTGTTGCTGCCCACTGAACTTCCAGATTTCTTGAAGCCGTGAACTGTGCGTTATTGGCCGGCAGGAAGAGCGGGAAAACGCGGTTTGGGAAGAACAGGTCTTCAACCGGTTTTACGTCATCCTCCTGTCGCAAGGTCATTTTGGGGTTGCCAAAACTGTAACCATATACCCCCTGCACGTACTCGAGTAGCGCCCCGGTTTTCATGTCATCGTTGTAGCTGCCAGCAAAGTTTGACAATACACGCAGGTTGTTTTGCGTGAAGTTGAAGCGCACACGGACAGATGGGTATTCGTCATCAGGTGTACCGGAAGCAAACGCCCATTCGCCAAAGTCACTTGCAGGGGCATCGGCCTGATTGGTGGCCACATGAGCATCTTCAATACGGATCACCATTGCTTCGTATGGAGCACCGCGATGGGGCTGTCCCGTCAGGTCGTTGGTAGTGAGAACCGGAATATACTGTTCATAATCCACTCCGCTTTCCGTTATCTCGAAGACAAGGTTATCAAGATAGGTTACATCTGCGAAGTTATTGTTGGTGTTAGTGTTGCCAATCTCGGCCGCGGTAATGACTATCCGGTCGCCTCTGCGAAGTGACAAGGTTTCCGGGCTGGGTTGCAGAAGTACACCAGACCATTTTTCCGGGCTGTCATGGATGACGATAAAGCCGTCAGTCGAGTCAGCGACTACTACCGCGGTTACGTCAACAGGTATTTCACCGAGTCCGAAAAGCGGGCTGGATCCTCTCATTCCGTCGGATGTCTGAGTGATGCTGGCGATGCTGTCGACTGCCGTGTCAAGCACGAAGAACCTGAGGCCAAGCACCTCGTCGTCGAGCAGGTCACCGTCACGGATGGTTCCGGTGATGTCATTGGAATCGGTGGCACGGATTTCGAAGCTGACGGAGGTCAGATCGGGGAAGGTCTGGAACGTATAGCTGTAGTTGCCGTTGGAGCCGGAGAGTTCCACTTCCGTCTCTTCACCTGCTACCCGATAGACCAGCACAACTCTTTCGACAGTTGCATCATCCGTAGCCGGAGCAACGCTGAAGCTCACCTCAACGGCTTCCGTTGATGTCGGGGTCTGGTTGCTAATGTTGTAATTGGAGAAAATCGGAGGAAACCCGATGACCTCAAGATCCACAGGAATTTCATAAGGATAGAAAGCAGGCAGGGTTTCATTGGTATACCGGATGGCATCGCCGCCCAGTCCGAGCCAGCGAACCCCGTCTTCCATGGCAACGATGGCAAATGCAGCCGAGCCGTCCGCTTCGAGGTTATCCGGATCAAAGGTATTTACCACAACATATCCGCTGTAGTTGATCACGGCACCGGGAGGTGGCGGTTCATACAGGCCGTCTTCCTCCTGTCCTGCAGGTGAAGCCGGGCCATCAGGTGTAAAACGACGAAAGTTGTATCCCTCACGATACCCGGCGGTGCGATCGTTGCGATAGCGAAGGGATGTGTCGCGGTTGTAAGCGATCACCCCACTGTCACCGATATACATCCAGGGCCGGGTACTGGTAAGGTCGCGGTTCTGGATGACGGCGCCTTCAATACGCACATATTGCGCATGATATTTGGTATAGTTATCGAAACGGGCTTCCACTCCCGCATCAACGTTATGGTTAAGTTCCGACAACGGAATGACCCAGGGGTCCAACAGTGGCTGATACTTTTCGAATTCTTCATCCAGCCAGACACTTCCAAGACTTTCAATGTCATCGGTATTGAACTGTGCTACGCTCCCGAAAAAGCCCAATTCACCTCGAACGGTAATGATATCGCCGCGTTCGAGGTTCTCAAGGGTGTTGAGTCCTGGTCCGTCCACTACAAGCTGCATTGCCATGCCGTCACGCCCCTCGGAATGGGCCGTAGTGTCAATAACAAAAACGTGGATACGTCCAATGGCATCCTCCTCCGGATCATAGGAGGCAAGTCCCGAGTTCCTCGGATAGGAGCTGACAATTGCGGTGAATTCAACCAGTGAGTCCACCATGGGATGAGCCTGCACATCCTGGAATGTTTCCGGGATCACTTCATAAGTATTAAGATCTTTAATAGTGATTCTTGGGATATCTGCATGTACTGTGGACAGGCCCAAAGCAAATACAAATAAACCCAGAACGAAGGATTGGTATAACTTCTTCATTATTTTTATGTTTTAGTGATTGGTATTCAGTGATTTATGTAAAACGTTCATAGTGAGAATCATTTGATGATGGCCAGGCGCCCCCGCTGGATGTTTCCACTGTCCAGATCCTTGACCGTATAGAGATACAGGCCGGTGGTGAGATCCTGATTGGCATCGGAAAGCAGGTCCCAGTGGTGTTCTCCGCCGGACATGACTGCGTTTTCGTCACTCAGGTTGGCAAACCAGCGGATGTCTCCGCGATAGGTATCGGAATTATGCGTTTTTCGGGCTACGATCTCTCCTGCCAGTGTGTACACCGTGAGTTCGGCATTGGGAGGAAGATTGTAAAAGGTGAGTTTCCTTGTGAACGAAGTTCCGCCATCCCAAGCGGCACTGACCCGGTACGGATTGGGATAAACGCCTACCTTCTCTTCGAATCCAACATTGGCAGGTGTTCCCGGAAAGACATTTACGGCATTGGCGGTCTGACTGGTTTCCAGGGAGCCAACCCCTTCCCCGCCCCAGTCGAACGCGGTAACCGAGAAGCTGTACTGCCAGCCACTGAGCATTCCTTCAATGCGATACCGATACCAGTATTCGGTATCATCACCCGGAAACGTAACAGGACCATCGGGGATGAGTATTTCGTCAAACCCCGTATTGTATCCGATGGGCGAATCCTTGGTATCAAACTCGCGGATCAGCTGCCTGTCCGTCAAAGTTCCCCGCAGATCATCGCCCAATTTGGAGCGATAGACACGATAGCCGGCAAAATCCTTTTCGCCTGAGATGGGGTCGACCGTTTCTTCGGCCCTGCGGTCCCAGTAGACGACGGCAGCTCCTTCTTCCAGTTCTACACGGATGCGGGGTACATCCGGCGGCTCCGGTACAAGATAGCGTTCGCGCTCACGTGAGAGTGTGTCGTACTGGCCTTCAAAGATCCGGAAAGCCCAGTCGACCGCCTCTACGAGATGGATCCTGGAGTCGGCATTGTCCTCACGCTTTCCTTCCAAGCCCTGGTATTCATCAGGTTTCGGGGCGGCTACCATGGCCATGTACACCGTTACGGTTTCACCCGGTTCCACTTCCGGGAAGGGTCCAATCGAATGCAACTGAATGTAGTTTCCGTCAGCGTTTATGCCATCGGTGCGCAGCTGTTCCCGGAACTGGTCCATCGGCCATGGATTTGCCATCCTTCCATAGCGGTCCACATCATCGGTGGGACGCAGAAAAATGCCGGATCCGGCTGCAAACTGCCAGAAAGCAGGCTGGACCCTGGGCGGCTCCAGGCCGGTTTGGGACAATTCGTCCTGATAGAGGTCGGCGTAGCGTGGATGGAATTCAATTCCTCGGTATTCTGATCCCAGTATGACCGAGGCCGCATAGGTATTGAAACTGGGATCATCATTTGAACCAACATCGAACCCATAAAGGGCATACAGGTTTTCCCCGCCGTCATCACGCCCGGTTTCATCCAGATAGCCAAATCCGCCTTTGTTGAAGAAGTCCGACCCGGTTTCGGTTGTGGTGTTCACGTTGCGCACGACCATATCCGAATACATGGCTACGTACACATCCTCCCAGACATCATCGCTGTTATTGGTGATGTCGTAGCGAAGAATACTGAGACCCTCGGCGAAGCCGAAATTCCAGTTGTAACTTTCCATCCGCACATCGGCAAAAAGTGGCTGATCATGTCCGGATATGGGGATATTGTTGACCACGGTGTTACGGTCGGTGAATTGTGCGATCAGGTCCTGATGGCTGATGGCGCGCGGGCTGAATACGTCGGAGTCGGGGAAGGTGGAGCGTTCTTCGATGAGCAGGCCTTCATTTGTGAATTCATAGCCGGCTTTTCCGGTGGAATAACCTGCGGGATCCGTGACGGCGGCTGTGGAAACGAGAGTTGCCCCTGCCACGCGGGCGCCTACCCAGATTCCGGCTTCAAAAAGGTGTTCGGTGCCGGTCCCTCTGGGGAATTCCATACTTGGAAGGCCAATGGGCTGGTTACGCACATTTGGACGGCCAAGAGTTCCAGCGTTCGTGATGGAGAGACCGAGATTGCTGACTTCAACAGCCCTGCGCTCGAATTGATGTTGTGCTTGAGATACGGTGGCAGATGCCATCCATGCCGCTAGTATCAGGGCAATGGTGATGGTAGATAGAGCGTAACGATAAGTCATTTAGGGAATACTGAACGTTTCTTCGTTGAATTGTAACTAATTAAACGGGTCGATTGCTATATAATGTGACGACAGTCGGTGTGCTTACATCCGGCGAATGAATTGCCAGTAAAATTAGACCTTTTGGGAACGAAAAAAAAATCACCTTGTCTGTTTTTGCAGAATTTCACACTACCGTAATGTAACACTCAGCTTTATCAGGTCGTGTGTGCATGAACCTGTAGCAGCAATCGCCAAGCCGTTGGAGGAATCGGCGATCATGTGATTGCTATATCCCTAAATATCCTAAAAAAACACCATATTTGCAAAGCGCTTCCACACTCATAAAGCGATGAAAAAAATAATTTCAGCTCTGCCGCGTAATCTCTATTTTGGTACACTTTCTTGACCGGGAAAATAACAGGCTGTCCAAAGAATGAACCAATATTGTCAGCTTATACCTCTGTTGTTACTTCTCGCTATCTTTCATAAGCAAACCCAGTGACCATTGCGAAGATTACCGCGGTGGCATTTCATCATCAAATCGACATACCGTCATGAAGCACGTTCCCTACCGTATTTCTTATCTTGCCATATTCCTTTTTATCACTCTTTCTCCCCTGACTGCATTCGGACAATTGTTCGAGGATTTTGAGACTGGCTCTAAAACAGCTTATGCCCCCGCGACCGTCAACCTGGCTTCCGGCACGTGGATGTTCAATAATGCCTTGCTCGGACGACAGGACGGTGACAAGCGTATCGGCTCCCAATCGGTCCGGCTCCGAAACGGGTATGTCGGCATGGAGTTTGACATTTCAGGAGCAGGTGAAGTGCGTTTCTTTCATGCCAATGCCGGTTTTTCAGGTGATACCGGAGGGAAAATCCAATTGCAGTATTCCCAAAATGGTGGGAGTAGCTGGTCTGATGCCGGACCGGAACTCACATCTCCGGAAGGTGATCTTGAACAGGCGAGCATACCGGTGAACCTCGACGGTGACATTCGGTTCCGAATCGTCAGAACTGCCGGTGATCGAATCAGCATAGACAACTTCGAGGTAACGGAATTTGAAGAGATTTCCGAGGACCCGAGACTGCGGGCTGAAGTTGACGGCAGCATCAGGGAACAGGAAAGCACCATAGATTTCGGATCGGTCCTGACCGGTTCGGAGACCACCAAAAACCTCACGCTCACAAACACCGGCCAGGATACCCTCATTTATTCCGGTGCAGGGGTTACCGGAAACACGGCGTTCAGCCTTGAAGGCGAGGCCGGCGGCGCACTTGCCCACGGCGAGTCCGTCACTCTTACACTGACATTCGCTCCCGAATCACCTGGGATGTACGAAGGCGGGTTTTCCATTGAAACCAACGATCCCCAGCGTGAAACGTTCGTTCTGACGCTGACCGGACGCGGACTCCCATCCGACCAGCCCATACCCATTGCCGATGCGCGGGAGCTGCCACTTGAAACCGTGGTTACCGTTGCCGGATGGGTAACCGTTGCCGACGAGTTCTCCGGACCTATCTATTTCCAGGATGAAACCGCTGGCATTGCCTCATACTATAGTCCCCTTATGCGGGATGAGGAAGTTGGCTTTACCCTCGGTGTGGCCCATGGGGATTCGATTGTTGTGACAGGCGCACTGACCACGTTCAATGACCTGCTGCAGATCGCACCTGTCGACGGCGTGATGGAAACCGTTGAGTTTGAGGTCTACCCGGAGGCCAACCGGAACATCGAACCGATTGTCATCTCCCTTAACGAACTGCGAAGCGGGGATTACGAAGGGCAACTGGTGCAACTCGACAGCGTGCTTATCGACGGATCGGGAGCCTTTTCCGGACAAACCAATTACGATATCAGCGACGGCGTGGTCACATCAGAAATCCGGATATCGGAATTCACAGATCTTCCCGGTGTAGCCATTCCCAACGTGCCGGTTAATATTGTAGGCGCCGCTAGCAGATTCCGGCAGTTCGTCCAGGTGTTCCCCCGGTCACGGGCCGACATCATCCAAATTGGTGACGCACCGCTCTTCCTCTCCACCGCTCCATTTGAAACAGCCGCCACCCCGAGCAGTATCACCTTCCAGTGGGAAACTGACCGTCCGGGAACTACCGAATTGTGCTACGGTCTTACTGCGGCGTTCGAACTTGGTTGTATTGTGGATGCCGAACCCAAGGAGGAGCACGGTCTGGTCCTGGAGGATCTGGATGCTGCCACCATCTACAACGTGAAGTTGCGATCAGTGGCCGGAACCGATACCAGCCGGACCAATCCCTATTTCGTAACCACCACTTCCACGCCGGAAGCCACCCAGGAGATCAACGTCTATTTCAACAAGAGCGTGGATCACACTCTGGCGCTGGACGAACAGGCCACGGCCAACTTCAGTTTCCCTGACCACTATATCCGTCGTATTTTCGAGGCACAGCACTCCATAGACATTGCATTTTACAGCACCAGCGGAAGTGTTGGTACCCAAATAGCCAGTTTCCTCGGCCAAGCACACAACCGTGGGGTCGATGTGCGCGTGATCCTGGACCACACCACCAGCACCACGGCTGTTGAGACAGAGCTGCAGGCCAACGGGGTGCCATTCATTCTAAGCAATTTCGGCAGCCAGAACAGTGGCAGAAGCGGTATCCACCATAACAAATTCGCCATTATCGACTACAAAGGCGGTGATCCCGACGATGTCTGGCTTATTACCAGCTCATGGAACGCAACGGATCAGGGAACCGAGGATCAGTACCAAAACATGATAGAGTTCCAGGATGTGGCCATAGCCGGAGGGTTCACCCGTGAGTTCGATCAGATGTGGGGAAGCACCACCACTTCACCTAATGCGGCCAATGCCCGGTTCGGTGAAAACAAGCAGGTAGTGAATCCCATTTTGTATTGGATCGGCGACAGCCATATCCGCCTGCATTTCAGTCCGCAGGGAGGCACCGAAGAAGCCATTGTGCAGGCTATCAACAGGGCCGAGCACAGCGTGAATGTCGGGACCATGCTTATCACCCGGTTCAACATTGCCAATGCACTTCGGAACCGCCATGATGCTGGCCTTGCCGTGCGTGGTGTGATCGGGAATATCGGCGTCACCGGCAGCCAGTTTGACAATCTGGCCTCCTGGGGCGATTTCATTGAGTTCCCCCAGAGGGACTTCGGGCTGCTTCACCACAAGTACGCCATCATTGATGGTGAGAAGAAGTCATTGGACGGCACGGTGATCACCGGTTCCCACAACTGGTCCGGCGCCGCAAACCAGGTCAACGACGAAAACACCATCATTATCACCGATCCACGTATTGCCAATCTCTACTTGCAGGAGTTTAGTGCCCGCTACATGCAGGCCGGCGGCGAAGATGAAATCGTCGTCAGTTCCGAAACCGAACTCTTTGAGACGCCGGGTCGTTTTACAGTCCATCAGAACTACCCGAATCCGTTCAACCCTGCGACCGTCATTTCTTTTGACTTGCCCACGGAACATACCGTTACTGTCAGGCTGTTTGACACACTGGGACGTGAAGTGGCAACGCTGGTCTCCGGCGAATCGCTTTCGGCCGGACATCATCAGGTCAGTTTTGACGCTTCGGCACTGTCCAGCGGTATTTACATTTACCGGGTCGAGCTCAACGACGGTCAGTCTGTCACCAGAAAAATGACGTTGATCAAGTGATCAGATCAAGCTGTCATATAGTGCCGTCATAACAAGTAATCTGATCAGATACATCACACCATATAACTCACGCGCCTTATTCGCATTCAAGCAAGATCTGACATTATGAGCTCTGCATTACGAATATCCGCCATCAGCGTCTTCGCGCTTTTATTATCCTGGACCGGCTACGTTCATGCCCAATACAGCGACGACTGGGCGCACATTCCCAACTCTGAGACTTTTGACGTGGTCACCTGGAATATCGAGTGGTTCGGGGATGAAGATAGAGGACCAAATGATACCGAACGGCAGTATAACTATGTCATGTCGGTTATCCTGAACCTTCAGCCTGACCTTTTGGCCGTCCAGGAAATTGCGAATCGGGATCAGTTCCGACGGCTCATTGGCGATCTGGATGGCTACAGCGGGTTTATCACCAACTACTCCCAGCCGCAGCAGGTCGGTTTCATTTACAATACCGAAACTGTGGATTCGCTTTTCAGCAATTTGGTTGACAGTGACAACGGACAGAGTTCCTATGCGTGGGCAGGAAGGTTTCCGTTGGAATTTGTGGTCCAGGCCCGTGTCGGCAACAGCAGCCGTATCATCTATGCGGTAGCCATACACGCCAAGGCAGAAGACAGTAATCAGGAATCATATAATCGCCGCGTGACCGCATCCCGGGATATCAAAGCATACTTCGACCAATCGGTAACACCCCATAGTGCGCTTATCTTCCTCGGGGACTACAATGACGACGTGATCCGCTCAATCCACGGCACCTTCTTTGACTCTCCCTACAAGAACTTCCTGGATAGTCCCGACTATACCATCGTCACGGAACCGCTTAGCCGCAGAGCGGCAGAGTCCTGGAAGCGGGGGACGCGCACAGGCAGCATGATCGACCACATTACGATCAACCATCATCTTCATGATTACTGGTTGCAGGGATCCGAAATGGTCCACGTTCCGGACTATATCAGTGATTTCAGCAACACGACTTCCGACCACCGGCCCGTTTATGCCCGGTTTGATTTATCCGGTACGCTCAATGCAACCTCTGCGGATGAAATGCGTGATTCGGGTGAGGCAGACATGCCGGGGCGCTCGGAACTGCTTGGCAACTATCCCAACCCGTTCAATCCGGTAACTGCCATCCCCTTTCATCTTCAGGAATCATCCCGAATAACACTCAGCGTTTACAACGCTTTGGGTCAACTGGTGGACCGTCCCATATCGGAAACACAATACCAGGCCGGGACCCATTCCATCTCTTTCAATGCAGAAAACCTTCCCAGCGGTTTCTATTTTTACCGTCTTGAGGATGATAGTGGATGGTCCCAAACCCGCAAGATGATCCTGGTCAAGTAGGGTCGGCTTTACTGCTTAATGGCCTTCGCTTGCCGTTTTATAGCCTTGCCTAGCTGCTTTATGGCCTTGTCTAGCTGCTTTATGGCCTTGTCTAGCTGCTTTATGGCCTTGCCGCTTTACAGCCTACTCTTGCCACTTACCGCCATCCCTTGCCAGTTTACGGCTTTCTCTTGCTGCTTTATTGTCTTTCTGGGTTTTCCGTGGAAGCGGTCAGGTATTCGAGGCGTTCTTGACCACGGTCGCGCAGCGTTGGGAGCTCGGGATGGTTTCGATCGACGATGATCCGGTATTGTTCCTTGGCTTCATCCACCTGGCCATTGTTATCCAGGGAAAGCGCATAGAAATAACGGAAAATCACATTATCAGGCCATTCTTTCACCAGTGGTTCCACGACTCTGAGCGCGTCACCATACAATTCCTCCTGGTGATATAAATAGGCCAGTATCATACGGGCATCGGTGCTTGTATGCGTATCACTTGTGGCAGCCTCCTCCAACAGTTTCAACCCGGTCTCCCGGTTTCCTGAAACCCCGGCGATATTTGTGAGCCACCTCGCTTCCCTTGGTATGGTACCCATCATATAGTGGAACACGCCCTGGCCGATGAGTACATCCGGATTATCCGCACTCATGCCCATGAGCCGCCGCGTAAAAGAAAACCCGCTGGCACCGCTTCTTACGGCAGTCCGGTACTGCCGCTCACTGGCTGCTACCAAACCGCGATAGCCGTAAAGTCCACCCATGATCAGCACCGTAGTCGTGTCTTCCGGAGTCGATTTCATCCTTTTTTTCCCGACTTCAAGAGCTTTTTCCGATTTCTGCAGGAAGTGCTGTGCGGCTTCCGGGCACTCTTCGGCAAAAAAGTATTTCCAGAAAGGGAGCATGGCTTCAAAAAAGAAAGGCCGGGGATCTTCTTGCCGCTGATTTTGCAATGTCTGGAAAATGCTACGCGCCTCCTCCCATTCGGTGCGGTAAAAAGCGGCAATACCCGAATTGAGCTGATGTTCAAATCCCGAGTACTGTTCACGATCCCCTTTTTCCGTACCTGCTTCGTGGAATATCCCCGGAAATACCATCAGAATAGTGATAACGGCCGTCAAATACATGTTTTCAGTGGATGTTCAATGGTTTAAAAGTGAATAAGAGTAATCGCATGGGGAGCCGGTTTTATTGTCCGGTCATCTTAATTTCCTGGTTAATCGTCAAAGTGGCCGGGTCCGAGACGTCCTTCCGTGCTGGCAACGGCTACGGAAACGGCGGCATCACCGGTAATATTCACGGCCGTGCGGGCCATATCCAGAATCCGGTCCACACCGAGGATGAGTGCGATCCCTTCCACCGGAACTTCTACTGCCTGCAGCACAATCACAAGCATGATGATACCGGCCCCCGGCACTCCCGCTGTGCCGATAGAAGCCAGCGTGGCGGTGATCACAATGATCAGCTGCTGCGACACGGTCAGGTCAATGCCCACGGCTTGTGCAATAAATACAGCTGCAACGGCCTGATAGAGGCTGGTGCCATCCATATTGATAGTTGCCCCGACCGGCAGAACGAAGCTGGCGACTTCTTCATGGACTCCAAGTTTCTTTTCGACCCGCTCCATGGTCAGGGGAAGCGTGGCAAGACTAGAGCTTGTGCTGAAACCGAGCAGCTGTGCCGGGCGGATACCTCTGAGGAAGTTCCACATCGACATATTACTGAATACCTTGAACAGCGTGGTGTATACAATCGTCATATGAATCAGCAAACCGGCAAGCACAACCAGCACGTAAACCAGCAGCGCCTGCAGTATCTCAAGGGTACCGCGCAGATCCTCTCCTCCCAGGTCGACGATTACCGATGCGATCAAAGCAAAAACCCCATAGGGTGCAATTTTCATGATCATTCCCACGATCCGGATGATCACGTCATTAAGCGCATCGAAAAAATCCACCAGAATACGGGCTTTTTCCTCTGGGATTTTCATCAGTCCGATGCCAATAATTAGCGCCACAAATACAATCTGAAGCATATTGGCATTATCCGATGCGGCGGCGAAAAAGTTGGCCGGCACGATATCCACGATAAACTGCAGCGGACTCCGTTCCAGCAATTCGACGGCAGCCTCTTCCTGTCCCTCAATGCTTTCCTGATAACTGGCAAAAAGGCTGTCACGGGTTTCTTCAGGAAGTACTTTACCCGGCTCGAATATGTTTACCACCGTGAGCCCAATGGTTATGGCAAATACGGTAGTAACCATGTAAATCCCGATGGTCTTCCCTCCCATTCGGGACAGTTTGGTGAGGTCGTTCAGGTTGGTGATCCCCACAATGAGCGAGGCGATCACAAGTGGTATTGCAACCAGCTGCAACATCCGGATGAAAATGGTACCGAACGGCTGAATATAATCGATGGTAAAAGTCTGCAGGCCGGTGAGCGAGGCAAAAATCCCCCATATGAGTCCGGCAATCAAGCCAATCAGTATCTGCCAGTGGAGTGTCTTGTACCAGGGCATTGTGTATTTTTTAGGTCTTTTGTAAACCGGCCTGTCACGTGTCGCGGAAAGTTCATGTTCACTGGCAGTGCCGGTTGCAATCAATCGCTGGAACCACTGACCCGCCGGGACAGTGATAACATTGCCTTAAGGGCTGGATGTTTCCAGTTCCTGCCACATCCGGAATCTGCCTCATCCAGAATCTGCGACATCCGGAATCTGCGAAAACCGGATGTTGCGAAAAGCGGATGCTGCAACAAGCGGATGCTGCAACAAGCGGGTTCTGCCGGAAACGGAAAACTGAATGAAGATAGGAAACCGTCTGACAACCTGAAAATACCGGTTTGGTGCATTCAGCTGACTGGATGTTCTTTTTTCTTCTCTTGTCCGGTCTCGTCCGTCATCTGACTGGGGTCTGTCTTGAATACAGCAATGGCAACAAGCACAAAGCCGGCCATCACGAGCAGCGGAGCGATGTAGAGCGAATAGATGCCGTGCTGCTGCCCTTCAATGTACATGCCCCCGAAACCGAGTATCACGCAGAGTACGCCGACGGCCAGAATTTTGTAATTGTAAGACGTCAGGAGCATCGGCATAACCGGGCCCTTTTTCCTTCTGCGCGATCGTTGTCGTTTTCCAGCTTTACTCATGTGTGATGTTACATTTTGATGTGAATCCCTGACCGGGACAATGTGATATCAGACACCTGTGCTACAAGATTTGCGGTACCTTATACTAACGCAGAAAATATAATTTCTATTGAACTGCATAGCAAACGATAATCATGTACCAATGAAATGTCCATGACCGGGCTGGCGCCAGGACACACAGGCACATGATTAAAACTGGTCATGGATATTATATGTGACCATATGCATCCAAAGTTTTAAACACATGAACTGAAAGTCACGAAGTGCAATATTCATGACCGGGCTGGCGCCAGGACAAACAGGCGCATGATTAAAACGGTCATGGATATTCTATGTGACCATATGCATCCAAAGTTTTAAACACATGAAATGAACATGGCAGCCTCTGGCTGACATACAGGAGCATGATCAAATCCTGCCATGTGAATTCATTCTGACAATATGAATCATAAGTAAACTACTATCGACTAAAGTCGATAGCTTTGTGATGTAGACTAAAGTCTACTTGTCTTCGATTCGAAAAGGTGATGTCCCTATACTTGTGTAAAAGTAGAAAAGGTGCTGCCTAAAGGTTAGATTTGGTTGTCATAGCAGTGATAACCTCAAAAAACCTAATAGAC
>SL_3KL_010_SEDDRAFT_10001464_pt1 | contig 21435 bp, 13 predicted proteins | sample SodLakKL_010_SED_2_FD_10381 | JGI IMG/M metagenome (IMG submission 10381) | reverse complement strand
CCTGGCCGAGCAGCGCCGTTTCAGTTTCAGCGAAGGCTCGACCACACTGGACATTGAACTGCGCGAGGAATGGCTGCCCAACGTGCATGCCCACGTCCTGCTGATCGGTCAAAGCGAGCGGTCCGAGGACGAAGGCGATGATCACTTGCCACCACGGCCGGCCATTGCCACGGGCTCGCACGAACTGAATATCTCCACCGCCAAGCGTTCCCTGGCCCTTGAGCTGGCCCTGCATGAGCAGGCACTGGCGCCGGGCGAGTCGACCGAAATCGATTTGCAGGTTCTCGATGCCGATGGTCAGCCGGTTGCCGATGCCGAAATCGCCCTGGTGGTGGTTGACGAGGCCATTCTGGCCCTGGGGGATTACCGCACTCCCGACCCGCTGGAGATCTTCTACCGCACCCGTCCCGGCGAAGTCAGGGATCATCATCTCCGGCCCAGTATTCGCCTGCTCACTGCCGATGACTTGCTGAGAATGGGTGAGGAGGAAGCCATTCTGGCCGATGGGGCGGTGATGGAACGCGCCATGGTGGATTCGCCTGCGCCGTCACGGACAGAGCCTGCGGCTGAGGCCATTGATGTGCGTGAGGATTTCAACCCGCTGACCGCCTTCGAACCGGCGCTGATGACCGATAGCGAAGGCCGGGTCTCGACCACGATTCGCCTGCCCGACAATCTGACTCGCTACCGCATCACGGCGGTGGCCGTATCTGGGTCCAGCCATTACGGCAAGGCTGAAACCACCCTGACGGCCCGCCTGCCGCTGATGGTTCGACCTTCACCGCCGCGCTTTCTCAATTTCGGGGATCGCTTCGAGTTTCCGGTCGTGTTGCAGAACCAGACCGATCAGGATCAGAGCGTTGAGGTGGCCCTGGATGTCGCCAATCTGGGCTTGACCGGCGCGCAGGGGTATCGGCTCGACATCCCGGCCAATGACCGCGTCGAGGTCCGTTTCCCGGCCGAAACCGGCCAGGCCGGCACGGCCCGCTTCCAGGTGGTGGCGGCCGGCAACGGTTTTTCCGATGCCGCACGCGGGCAACTTCCGGTCTGGACACCGGCGACCCGTGAGGCATTCGCCACCTACGGAGAACTGGATGATGACGGCATTGTGCAGCCGGTGATCATGCCCGAAGCCGTCTGGCCGCAGTTCGGACAACTCGAGATCACGACCAGTTCGACCGCCGTGCAGTCATTGACCGACGCTTTCATTCATCTGCATGACTACCCCTACCGGGCCAGTGAACCGCTGGCTTCCCGCATCCTGGCCATCGTGGCCTTGCGAGACATTCTCGAAGCCTTCGAGGCCGAAGGTATGCCCACTGCCGAGCAGATCGAGCAAAGCATGTCAGACGACCTGGCGCGCCTGGCCGCCTTGCAGAACCAGGATGGCGGTTTCGGCCTGTGGCGGCGTGATCAGCAGTCGTGGCCATTTCCAAGCCTGCATGTGGCCCACGCGCTGGTCCGGGCTCGCCTGAACCAATACGACGTCGATGACGGTTTGTATGACCGGACCATGAGCTACGTGCGAGACATCGAGCGGCGCATACCCGGGCACTATGGTCAACGGATACGCGACCACATCGTTGCCTACGCGCTCTACATTCGCGCCCTGGACGGTGATCTTGACCGTGCCCGTGCCCGGGCGTTGGTCAATGGCGTCGAGTCGCTGGATGCATTGACGTTTGAATCCCTGGGCTGGCTGGTGGGCGTACTTGCTGGGTATGACGACTCGGCCGATGAGCGAGATCGTCTGCGCCGATTCCTGGACAACCGGGTCACCGAGACCGCGGCCGGGGCCAGTTTTGCCACCTCCTATCAAGACGGTGATCACCTGATCATGCATTCCAGCCGCAGGGCCGATGGCATCATCCTGGAGGCGTTGATGCGTGATGACCCGGAATCGGATCTCATTCCCAGGCTGGTTCATGATCTGCAGGCCCACCGGGTGCGTGGTCGCTGGTCCAGCACCCAGGACAATGTCTTTGTGCTGCTGGCCCTGAAGCAGTATTTCCAGACCTACGAGGCCGTTGAACCGGATTTCATCGTCAGGTCCTGGCTGGGAGAGCACTTCGCCGGTGTGCATCACTTCAAGGGACGCACCACCGAGCGCCATCATGTCGACATTCCAATGCAATGGCTGGCCGATCAGGATGAACAGCAGGATCTGACCCTGGCCCGGGACGGGGCAGGGCGGATGTATTACCGCATTGGCCTGCGCTATGCGCCGAAGAGTCTCGACCTGGAGCCGGCCAGCCACGGTTTCGAGGTCAGCCGTGTGTATCGGCCCCTCGAGCGTGACGAGGATGTCGTGCTCAACGATGACGGCACCTGGGAAATCCGGGCCGGTGCCCGGGTCAAGGTCGAGGTGACCCTGGTCGCTCCGGCCAGCCGCTATCACGTCGCCCTGGTCGATGCCCTGCCGGCCGGCCTGGAACCGCTCAATCCGGCCCTGGCCGTCAGCGATGTTCCGGACAATGGTTCACCCGGCCGCCCGGTACCGCATGGACGAATGGTCTGGTGGGGACCGTGGTATCAGCATCAGAATCTGCGCGATGAGCGCGTCGAGGCATTCGCCACCCTGTTGCCGGGCGGGGTGTATGAATACCGCTACTACGCGCGCGCCACCACGCCGGGTGAATTCATCGTGCCGCCGGCCCGGGCCGAGGAAATGTACCGGCCTGAGACCTTTGGTCGAAGTGGTTCGACCCGGGTCGTCGTAGTGCCTTGAACTTGTCCCGATATTTGGGGCTCGGGAAATCAAGCCTATCGACGGATCGCTGATTTCGCCCCCCGATGACGCGGCGATTGAGGCATCATGCAACCAGTTCAAGCATGGGTATCTTTCATGAAAGCGCTGGTTGTTCGTGAATTCTGTGATCCGTCCACCATTCAACCGTCGGAAATCGATCCACCCGGTCCACCGGGCCCCGGACAGGTCTGCATTGACGTGGCCGGGGTAGGGATCGGCTATTTCGATGGATTGCTGATTCGTGGCGATTACCAGATCCGTCCCGATCTGCCGTTTGTTTCGGGCAGCTCGCTGGCGGGTCGTGTTCGATCGGTGGGCGAGGAGGTGTCCCATCTCAAGTCGGGCGACCTGGTCGCGGCTTTCATGCTGCATGGCGGTATGGCCGAGCAGGTGGTGTTGCCGGCTCAATCATGCGCTCCGTTGCCGCCGGACATCAATCCATTGGCCGCGGCCAATTTCTTCATTGCCTGGGCGACCAGTCTGTATGGACTTCGAGAGATCGGCGGGCTTGCCGAAGGCGAAACCGTGCTTGTGCTGGGGGCGGCCGGCACCACCGGTACGACGGCGATCCAATGCGCCAAGGCAATGGGCGCGCGCGTCATTGCCTGTGCAAGTAGTGAGGACAAGCGCGCTCACTGTCTTGAACAGGGCGCGGATGCAGCCATTGACTACACGGCCGAGGATTGGCGCGATCAGGTCAAGCAGGCCAGCGATGGCGGTGTGAATGTGGTCTACGATCCGGTCGGAGGCGAACTGGCTGAATCGGCATTGCGCCTGCTCAAGCCTGGTGGTCGATACCTGGTGGTCGGTTTCGTGGCCGGGATTGCCCGTATTCCGCTCAACTTGCCGCTACTCAAACGCTGCTCCGTTCACGGCGTCAACTGGGGCGGTACGGTTTGGGCCGATCCGTCCGTGGTGGCGCCGGTAATTCGCACGCTGGCGGAGTGGACCTTGACCGGCCGCATCGATGCCCGACCCACGCAGGTGCATGATATCGAGCAGGCCGGAGAAGCATTTGCAGCCTTGTTCGAGCGGCGATCCACCGGAAGTATCGTGGTGCGACTCTGAGGAGGGCGGCCGGACCGCGATTCGGTCCGGCCAAGCGTGTATCAGGCCGCTTTGCGTGCCTGATTACCTCTCCCGCGTCCGCGTCCACGCGACTTGTGCTTCGGTCCTGAGGCGTTTCGTCCACCACCACCGCGCCGTTGACCGTGTCCTCGCTGACCACTCTTGCCGGCCTCGCGCGAGCGGGGTTCGGTGGGCTCGTAGCCTTCGATGGACTCGGTTGGAATCTTGACCTTGACCAGTTTGCGAATGTCTTCGAACAGGCCGTGTTCGGCCCCGCAGACCAGCGAAATGGCCAGGCCTTCGCGCCCGGCGCGGCCGGTGCGACCGATGCGATGGACATAGTCCTCGGGCACATTGGGGATTTCGTAATTGACCACGTGCGGCAACTGGTCAATGTCCAGCCCGCGTGCGGCGATGTCGGTGGCGACCAGGACCCGGACCTTGTTCTTCTTGAACTCGTCAAGCGCCCGGGTGCGCGCACCCTGGCTCTTGTTGCCGTGGATCGCGGCCGCGGTCAGGCCATCGGATTCGAGTTGCCGGGCCAGGCGGTTGGCGCCATGCTTGGTGCGGGTAAAGACCAGTACCTGGCGCCAGTTCTCCGAGCCGATCATCCATGAAAGCACTTCGCGCTTGTTCTTCTGATCGACCGTGATCGCCTTCTGGGCAATTGCATCGACCGTCGAGTTGGGTGCGGCCGTTTCGATCCGCACCGGATCGTTGAGAAAACGCTGGGCCAGTGCGGTGATTTCCTTCGAGAACGTGGCCGAAAAAAGCAAGGTCTGGCGTTGTTTCGGCAACGCCTTGACGATGCGGTCGATGGCCGGACGAAAACCCATGTCGAGCATGCGATCGGCCTCATCGAGTACCAGGAAATCGATATCGCGAAGATTGACCGTGCCACGTTCCATATGGTCGATCAGTCGTCCCGGCGTGGCGATAAGCACATCCACACCGCGCCTGAGTTTGCTGATCTGCGGATTGATGTTGACCCCGCCGAACACCTCCAGTGAACGAACCTTGAGATGGCGACCGTAGTCGCGCAGGTTGGCATGAACCTGGGCGGCCAGTTCACGAGTTGGCGTCAGGATGAGCGCGCGCAGTTTTCTTTCGGGGCCCTGGCTGAGCTTGTGCAGCAGCGGCAGGGTAAAGGCGGCGGTTTTGCCGGTGCCGGTCTGGGCACTGGCCATGATGTCGTGTCCATCCAGCACCACGGGAATGGCTTTCTGTTGAACGGGCGTGGGTTGGGTATAGCCCTGCTCGCTGACCGCGCGCAGAAGCTCGGCGCTCAGGCCGAGTGTATCGAATTGCATGTTTTTTCCTTTTCCAAGGGTCCCAAGGCATAAAAAGATTCGGTGGTTACCGAACCGGGAACAAATCGGGGAAAGGCCTTGGTTGGAATGCAATCCGCGAGAGGGCGCCGGGTTGGTCGGGTCTTTTTGACTCGATCAGCGCAGCGCGCACTCTACCACAGTTTGATCAGGGATGGTTTTCTTGGTCGCTATTTCTACTGCATCATGGTCGCGCCCGGACCGCAGGCCATGATGCCTTCGGCCAGCTTCTGGTTCTGCTCTTCGGTCAAGGGTTCGCTGGCCGCAGCTGCTTCCCAATCACCGGTTGTGGCCCGGTAGTACTGTCGCGCCTGCTCCACGCCCATGGCCTCGATCAGGGCATCGGCAAAGCACAGGGCATCGCCACGCTCGATCGCCCCCTGGCTGGTTTCGACCATCTGGGTGGCGATTTCGTCACGCAGCTCCGTGCGCTCATCCCCGCCACAGGCGGTCAGACCCACGGCCAGAAGCAGGGTCGCGGCTAATACAGCAATCGATTTCATCGTGATTCCTCGCTAATGGATTCCCCGTGGCCGAACTATACCCCAACTTGCCGCGCAATGGCCAAGCCTCACGTCTGGCGCCGGGAAACGCGAAAAATCATCAAAAAATCACGCTTTCGTCATGCGCTCCGGCCATTGGAAGCCCACGATGACTGCATCTGAAAACACGAGAAAAGGCTCATGCTGCGATTCACGCTGGTCGGATTGTTGATTGTCATGTTTTTGGGCGCGGCGCATGCCGCCACGGTCGAGGTCAATTCAATTGGTGATGCCGAACGCTCGGCCACTGCGGCCAGTGGTCTGTGCGATACCGGCGACACCCTGACCCATCCGAACACGGGCGCGCTGGTGCCCGAATGCACCCTGCGTGCAGCCATCGAAACCATCAATGATCAGGATTCCGGATCGCTGAGCACCATTACCTTTGCCTCCTGGATCGAGATCAACGCTCCGAATCCGGGCAGTTCGCGCTGGAACCCTCAGACCATGCTGCCCCCGATCGAGGCGCCGACCCATCTGGACGGTACCAGTCACCCGCTTTGGAACGAAAGCGATGGTCTGCCCAGGGTGGTCATCAGCGGATTCGAGGCGCCGGCTTCGGCGATTGGACTGCTGGTTCAGGGAAATGGCTCCCATTCCATCATCGAGGGGGTCTCGGTGGTCAGCTTCGGAAACGTTGGTGTGGAAATCACCACTTCCGGAGTGACCTTGCGCCAGAGCCATATCGGTGTGGATGTGTGGGGCGAGTTTGACGTTCCCAACGCCGTGGGCGTGGTGGTCAGCGGAAACGGTAACCAGATTGGCCATGGCGCCGATCCGGCCATAGGCACCATTTGGCCCAATGTCATTTCCGGCAATACCTTTACCGGCCTGCTGGTTTCGGGGGATGACAACCTGATTGCCGGTAACCTGATTGGATTGAGAAAAAATGGTGGCTCCCCGCTGGGAAACAGCGTGGGTGTCATGATCAGCGGTGGCGGGACCGAGGGCAACCGACTGGGCGATTTTCTCAGCTCGGGAGTCGGTCAGGGTGCGCCGGGGCGCAATATCATCAGTGGCAATTCCGACGCCCAGGTTCTGATTGCCGAGCCCGGCGTGCGTACTCAAGTGGCCTGCAACTACATCGGCGCCAATGCTGATGGCGATGGGGTCATTGCGGGGCACACACTGCTGCTCGAAGTTCTGGGGCCGTTGTCGACCATCGGGACTGTGTCCTGCCCCAACCTTTTTGCCGGCGGTCGGGTTCAAATCGGGCGCGGCGGCAGTCAGCCGATCACGGTTACGGGGGTCGAGTTTGCCCACAATTACGTCGGTGTCAACCCGGCAGGCGACGACATGGGGGTGGTTCAGGAGCTGGTTCAGGTCATCAACGGCAATGATCTGAGCATCCGTGACAACACCATCGGCAATGGTCTGGTCGGCATCTCGATCACTTCGCTGGTCTCGGGCAGCCAGGTCATTCGCAACCATGTCGGCACCGATACCCAGGGACGTGAACTGCCGCTGATTAGCGCCGGCATCTTCTCCAATGGCACCGGTATTTCGATCGGCACGACCCATCCGGGCAACGGCAACATCGTCGGCCATTCCGAGATCGGCCTGGTACTGGGTTCTGACAGCCAGTTGAATTCGGTGCTGGGTAACTTTATTGGCACTAATTCCGATGGCGACGAGCTCGGAAACCAGCGCGGTATGCTGATCAATGGCAGTGATCATGAAATCGGCGCCTCCGGGTTTGGAAACATTGTCGCCTTCTCCACGGGAAGCGGAAGCAGTGACTCCGCGCGTGGAATAGAACTGCATGATGATTCATCGGATATTCTGGTGCGCCACAATCGCATCGGGGTCGGACCGGACGGCCAGATTACGGGCCTTACTGACAATGGCGATTGGATCGGCCACGGTATTTTCGTGGCCGGCCAGGACAATCTGATCGAACATAACTTCATTGGTCACATGGATACCGCCATTCATGTCAACGACGGCTCAGGTCATGTCTTTCAATTCAACCGGATCGGCACCGGTGACGAGGGTGAAAACTATCCCAACTCCCGCTACGGCATTCGCCTGCAGACCGGCGGCACCCGCGTGCTGGATAATGTCATCGGCAACAGTCGACGCGGCATCCGGGTCAATTCCGGCGCCTTCAATACCGTCATCGGCAATAACCACATCGGCGTCACGCCGGATGGTCACGACATCGGCAACAACCTCTACGGGATTTACACTACCGCCAATACCACGCGCATTGGCGTCGACCTGGGGGGCGCAGCGCTGCCCAATACCATCGGCTTCAACAACCAGGGCGTGCGTGCCGGCGGCCCCAATGGGCGGGTGCAGAATAATCGCATCGGCATGCTGGCTGACAGCACCCTGGCGCCCAATAGCGGCAGCGGCCTTGTCATTCTTGATCAGGCATCCAATCTGGATGTCGGTGATACGACCGGCAGACGCAACTACATTGCCGCCAACGGTGGCCATGGCATCGAAATACGGGTCGGCGGTTCGATCCGAATCTGGCTGAACTGGATCGGCGGCCTGCCCAACGGAACCGGCGCCGGCAACGCAGGCGACGGCATTCATATCGGCGAGGGGGTATCGAATGTGGTCATCAGCGGCATGGGCACCAATTTCTTCACCGGCCTGGTGGTGCGCGACAATGATGGACGGGGTATCGCCCTGGATCCGGATGCCGGCGTCAATAATTCGATTCGCCGTGTGATCGCGCTCAACAACCAGGGCAAGGCCATCGACCTGGGGCCCGGTGGGCGTGACCAGGACGCGGGTGATTTCGATACCGGTCCGAACAACCTGCAGAACTTTCCGGAGTTCGACCCGGAGGTCAGTGGCTACAATCCCGACACCGGCCAGATCGACATGCGCGTGCGTCTGGATTCGGATCCGGCTGGGCCGACCAGCTATCCGGTCACCGTGGATGTCTACCATATTCCCGACCCCAGCCACCCTCAGCCGAACTGGTACATGGGTGCTTTCGAAATTCCCGAGGCTCGCGCCCAGAGTTTTTTTGATGTGAGCCTCGATCCGCTGCCGGCCGGCACCCTGACCGAGGATTCCTGGTTTGTGGTCACGGCCACAGACGCCGCCGGCAATGGCAGTACCAGCGAGCTCTCCGAAGTGTTCGGCGGTACGCTGGCCATTTACTCCGTTGGCGGCGTCATCGCCAATCTCACCGGCGAGGGCCTGGTGCTCAGCAACAATGCCCAGGAAGATCTGGTCATCAGCGACTCCGGTGGTCTGGCATTCCAGTTCTCACAGCTTCTGCTCGATGGTGATCCCTACTATGTCACGGTGACCAACCAGCCGGCGGGCCAGCACTGTACGGTTGTCAACGGCAAAGGTCTGATCGATGGTCAGTCGGTCGACGATGTCGCGGTCACATGCTGTGACCTGGGCGATTCGATCTTCTCCAGCCGTTTCGAGGACGATGACGGCAATCCGGCGCCGTTCTGTCCGATCGGCGGTTTGCAGCAGATCAGCGCCGGAGAAATGCACACTTGCGCCATTTCCGAGGAAAGCGAACTGTGGTGCTGGGGGCGCAACCCCAACGGAGAGCTGGGCATCGGCGAAACCGAAACTGAATTCCTCCCACCAAGCCCGGTGATCGATGAATCCGGCGAGCCGTTTACCGGCGTGGTTCAGGTGAGTGCCGGGTATTTTCACACCTGCGCAATAAAAGAGGACGGCAGTGCCTGGTGTTGGGGGAGTCAATTGGATGGCAGGTTGGGCATTGGTCCGTTTGGCACCCAGAATGTCTATCATCCAGAGCGGGTGCTCCACGGCGATGAGCTCGAGCCGCTGGAAAATGTCGCCCAGATCTCCACGGGTCTCAGAATTACCTGCGCCCGTCAGGTCGACGGCAGTGCCTGGTGTTGGGGACGCCAGACCGATGGAATACTGGGCAATGGAGAAAGCGAGTTCGGCGCAGTCAACCGGGCGGTCCGCGTGTTGCGAGAGGATACCGGGGAGCCGCTGGGGGGGGTCATCGATATCAATGCCGGACAGACCGGCGGCTGCGCGGTGACCGGCGATGGCGCCGTGTGGTGTTGGGGCACCAATGAACATGGCATGGTCGGCGATGGGACTTCAACCGTGCGAACGCGTGCGGTTCGGGTCATCGAGTCGGGTTCGGAGGAGTTCATCGACGATGCCGAGAGCGTGGCCGTGTATCGACACGCCTGCGCCGTGCGCTCCGGCGGCAGCGTGTGGTGCTGGGGAGAGGGCGAGAGTGGGGAGCTGGGCAATGGTCAAGAGATCAACCGGGACATGGCGGTGCAGGCGACTGACCACTATACGGAGCAGCCCATTGTTGGTGCGGTGGATCTGGATATCGGCATCGAAGCACTGTCCGGATCACATTCCTGCATTGTGGATGTGGAGGGGCAGGCCTGGTGCTGGGGGAGTGGACAGACTGGTAAGCTGGGAGTGGGAATCCTAAACCAGGATTTCCCGCGGGCCAGACGTGTCCAGCGCATGGATAATCAACAGGATCTTCAACTGGTCAAGCAAATTGCCGCCGGTCGGAGCCACACCTGCGCCCTCACTGTGGGTCACGTATTGATGTGTTGGGGAAACAATTCATGGGGACAGATTCCGCTTGAACAGCCCGGAGGCGGCTCCAGACTTCGAGCGATCTACGGCTTGAGCCAGCCGTGGTGATTCAGGGCTGGTCAGAACGGCGGCGCGTGCCCGGAAATGGACCACTGAGCGCGGAGAATCGGCGGGTCCGCTCGGCCGGTTCGGCGTCGGGTTTCGAGGGTCTGCGATGCGGGCCGTGGTCGGGTCGGCGGGGACCGGGTGCGTGGTAGGGCACATAAATGACCGGCGCTGCCGCCCTGCCGGCAGCCGCATAAGAGGGTGGGCCGGGCGGGTGGCCTTGCCGTGCTGGGGCGGCGCGAGCCGCTTCGGCGCGCGCTTGACGAACCTCTGCCTGGCGTTCGAGACGCTGGGCGATAAACTCACGGTTGAGCTCGGCGGTGTGTTCCCGGTCAACCGGGGATGAAATTACGCTGATACCGGCCGAACTTGTGTAGCGTTGGGCATCGGGCTGGCAGGCGGTGTCGGAAAATACGATGGTGCCGTCGATTTCACAACGAAACACCTCGGCAGCGACGGGCATCGCCACTACCATCAAGATCAGCAATACAATCGGCATGCGCATGTTTTCTCACCGATTCGTTCCAGCCTGATCATCAGTTTACCAGCCCATCCTCAATCGAACCTGAACAACTGGATCGGAGACACCGAACACACGAAAAGCTTCCAACCTAATTTGGTATTTTCGGTGGTCTAATATTTTGATATTCCCGGAGTGCCAGAATTCGACTCAAAATCCGGTGTCGCGAAAGGACCAAGAGAGAAGACCACAGAGACACAGAGGTCACAGAGAAAATACCAAAAGCAAGTTACTTCTTTTCTCTGTGCCTCTCATCAAACAGATTCCTGTGCTTGAATTGATCACTGAATCGCAGGATTTCAAACAAAACGAAAGTCCTGGAAACCACCGAAGTGGGTTGATGTGATCATCGGGGTTTGTCCGGCTCGGGTTGGAGTTTCTGGGGGCGGGGCGCCGAGCGGCCTTGCCCGGTGCCGCGCTCGAGGTGAACGGCTTGGTTGATGCTTTGAGTTTCGGGGGCGTTTTGGTGCCTATCGAATTGCGCTTGATCCAATAATTAGGGGATTGCCTTTAGTGGGATTCTCGGGTGCTCGAAGAACGGATAGGGCGTGCCCGCTTCCGTCACCTCGAGCCCGGCCCCGGTCAAGCCCACTCGTCGCTTGTCGGTTGGGAGTTGGTTGATGATGGAGCTTGAACGAAGCCACCGCTTGACTTTCAATCTACTCCTACCTGTCGCATTGGGTGGTATTTGACCGATCACGGACTGACCGGGTGCGGCGGCGGGCAGAAAGCTTTTCCCGGACCATCCATGCCACCCATCGGTGCAATAAAGCCACTACCCTTGCAATCGGCAACTCGCAGACGTTACCGACCCCAAGGCCACCAATCAGGAAAATATCGACTCAGGTGTTCATCCGGTCAGGCCGTGAGCGGTCGGATACCACCCGATGCTTCTCCAAACCCCCATCCTATTTGTACAGCGACTACAGGCCCGATACCGGGGCTGCAGACTTTGGGATTTGTTCCATGAGAGTTGTGGCGACTTGACGGGTGTTGAATCAATACCCCTCCGGCTTGTGAAACATCCTTCGGATTCGGCCGAGCAGGTTGTCGGCGTTGACGACCACGATAAAGACTTTGCGCAGCCGGTCTTCCGGGCAGTTGAGGGTCTTGACGCCGTGCCAGGAATTGCCCTGGCGCTGGAACAGCAAGGAGCGATTGCCCATGGCGTCGGCGGTCCAGGAGCGGTCGAAATCTTCGAATTCCGGGGCGCTGGCGCGCGAGAAGCGGCCGCCATCGTCTAGCACGACCGTTTCACCCCCCCATTCCCGGTCCCATTCATCCGGCGTGTTGAAATAGAAGATATGCGAGCCGAGCTTGCGCTTGGCGTCACAATGCGGTGACACCGAAGCGCCGCGTGGCGCGTAATGCCAGTGGTAGCTCAGTCGAAAGCGGCGGGTGGCGAACAGGCGGGCCAGCCAATCCTGGTAAATCGGGCCGTTGAGCTCGGCCACGAACTGGTGCCAGGCCGGGTGGACGTCAAGATCCTCGTGGTATTCGAGGGCGTAGCGGTCATGCGGTTTCTGGCCGTGGGCGCGCTTGCGTCCGAAGCTCGCCTTCATCTTGTCCAGCGGCGGCATGTTGGAACGCAAGGTATCGAATGCCGCCTGGGTCAGTACCCCTTCCGGGTTCAGCCATGGATAAGGGTCGGCTTGGCGAAAGGTGTCGGTGGCGATCTGGTCCAGCTTATGCTGATCAAGTATTGGTGTGTTCATGGGTGCTGCGGGATTGTGAGACGTTGGGTTCGGGCTCGACGAGGTCCATCTCGAGCAGTCTTGCAGAATGGGCGACAGTGTCGCGCAACTCATCGGCTTGCTTGAAGGCCGTTGGAATGGTCTCGCCGAACGGGGCGGCCAGGCCGCGTTGGTAGAGGATCTCGTGCAGAGGCTCAAGGCGACGCGGCGGCAGGATCCAATTGCGCTCCAGCGCGCGGGCGCACAGGTAGGTCAGCCCCTGCTGCGGACGGATGCTGCCGCGTCGATTGAAACGCGGTCGCCGGGCCCGTTCGGCCGCCCAGGCCGAGAATCGGCGCCAAAGGCCGGCGCCACGCTCCGGCAATGGCCAGATCAGAAAGCCGCGGCCACGGCTGGCGGCGTCGGCCAGCATGGATTCGCTCTCGCCGGTCACGACCAGGTCATGCGCCTGTTCCAGGGCCAGGGCATAGGGGTTGTCGGGATCATTGGCCTGCCAGGCATAGAGCAGATCATTTTCGCCCAGTCCCTGGGTGAGGGCTTCGATGACCGGTTGTGTTCTGCGGCTGGCAACGACCAGCAGGCGAGCATCATTGGCGCCGGCCCAGGTCGAGACCTGCCGGGCCAGCAAGGTCGATTGATCCCGGGTCAGCCGATGAGAACGCGATGAACCGCCGACCAGGACGGCGGCACGTCGACCGGCGTTGACCCATTCTCGCCACCGGGCCGGATCGGCCGGTGTTTCAAATTGACCGGCATTGAGAGGCAAGTCCGTCAACAGGCGTTGCGGGTGCGGCGGCAGAGCGAAGTGGCGGCACTGAATGATGACACTCGCATCATCACGGGCGCGACCGGCCTTGCGACCGGCCAACACCAGCTTGAGACCGGCATGGCGCCGCGCAAGAATTCGGGCCGTGCGCGAAGGCAGCCAGCCGCCGGCCACAATGACGCGGGTATCGCGCTCCAGGCCGGGCACGGGTGTGAGGCCGACCAGGCCGCGCAGCACAAAAGCCGCCTCGCTGAATTCCAGGCGATACTCGCGCACCTCCCGGCCGGTTTGCCGGGCCAGCTCGGTGGCAATCGCGCGGGCCTGCTGATTGTGACCGGGCTTGCGATGCAGCAGCACCGCGATCGAACCGTCGGCAGCCGGTCCACCGTGCAAGGTGCGGGTGCGACCCATTGCCGTGGCGTGATTCAGGATCCAGCGTGTTTGCGGGTGCATGCGACCGGCCTGGCGAAATTGCTGAAGCCAGAACCAGCGGTTGCGACGATAGCGGCCGCCCGAATGAACCCAGGGCTCGCGGATACTGATTTCAAGTTGCCGGGTCGAACGGAACAGCCGCTCGAGTACCCAGGGTACATCCTGGTCGGGGACCTGCTCCATCAGATCTTCGATAGCCAGGCGCTCAACCGGAGCGCTGAAGTCTCCGGCGGCCAGCAATTCCTGCAACAGCTGTCCGTCGGAGCGTGACGACAGGCTCATGTGCACCGCACCCCATTCACGCGAGGGCCGGGTCGCCGAGACCGGCAGAAAGCCGGCCTGATCGGCCTCGCGCTCCATGGCCGGCCACAGATCGCCAGTGGGGTTGTCGAAATATACGAATTGGTCGGGAAACGGTCGCCAGGGCTGGGTGTGCAAGGTGGTGAAGTGGACCAGATGAGATCGGCCCTGCTGGTATTCGCTGTCGCGGGCATTCCAGCCATCATCCAGATCACCCCACAGACCGGCCTGGCGGGCGCGGGCTTCCAGGGCCTTGCGGTTCAGGCGCCGGACATCGTGGGCATTCCAGGCCTCGGCCATTCGCTCGCAGTCGATCAGCATCACCGAGGTGTCGCGGTCATTGATCGACAGAAAACCGGCCTTGTCCATGGGGGTGTCGAACAGTTCGGCCGGATCAGTGAGATAAACCTGGTCGGCATCGTTGTAGATGGCCCGCCCCTTGAAACCGGCGAACTCGGGGATGGCGAACCGGTAATTGGTAAAGCCGGTCAGCCAGAACCCGCGCCGGAATCCCTTCAGATCACGCAACAGGTAGATCTCGTAAATCCTTGATGGGTCGCGATGTTTTTCCACCGACCAGATAAAAATGCGCTCGGCGCGGAATTGTCCACGCTCGGTGCCAAGAAAGATGCGTACCGGTGGCTTGTCCGAAGGTCGATGTCCCTTGCGTACGCCCAGCACGATTCGGTCGGGCGAGGTGCGCCGGGCCGGAGGGCGATCAGCACTGAAGCGGGCCGGGACCAGGCCGCGCGCAATGCGTTGTGACAGTAGAGCCATGTCAGGATCCTGAAGCGTCGGTCGGTTCGTCAATCTGTTCGTCAATCGGGAAAGCATAGCGCGACCAGCGGCGCTGATGCCATGTCCACCATTGTGGCTGTTTTTCGATATGTTTCTGCATGATCGAGGTCAATTTTTCCACGGCTGATTCCAGCGGCATGTCGGCGTTCAGCGTTTTGGGTGGGCCCATGCGGAAATGCCAATGCGGTTCCACGCCTTCGAGCAATGCCGGAACAACACCAGCGCCGGTACGCCGGGCCAGTTCGGCGGGGCCGGGCGGCATCTGCAGGGTCTTGCCCAGAAAGCGGGCCTGGATGCCGCCTTTCTTGGTCGCCTGGTCCATGAGGATGAACAGGATGCGATTGTCCTTGAGCGCCTTGAGCATCTGGCGTACACCCACCGAGGCCGGGTCGGCGGGAATGGCCTGTAAGCCCAGCGAGCTGAGACCATCGCGAAAGAAGTGCCGGGGAATCTTGTTCGATTCACGGTAGATGACTGCCATCGGATAACCCTTTCGGGCCAGGTGCGCCGCCATGGCGACCCCGTTGCCCATGTGCATGCCGAGCATGATCACGCCCTTGCCTTCGGCCAGTGCCTGGTCCAGATGCTTGAGGTCACTGGTGGTAACGGCGGCACCAATGTCTTCAAGGCTGACTGCGCCTGAATACATGGCCAGGATTTCCAGGATGGCCCGATCGTTGACCCGGTAAGCTTCGGCCAGCCAGGTCGTGATCCGAGGATCGCCTTCGGGGACATTCAGGGCCGCGGCCATGTGCGATCCGAGCTTGCGCCGTTTGCGCGGAGTCAGGCGGTAATGCCAGCGCCCCAGCTTCTGACCGCTGCGCTGCAGCCTGGCCATGCCGCCTCGGCCGAGAATGCGGGCCAGTGTACGGATCAGATGAAACCCCAACCGACGCGACGATCGTTTGATGTTCATGATTCCTGTGTCTCGACGCGGCGCCCTTCGCGAATGCGGACGACCTGATCGGCAGCCCTTACCAGCCCTTCGTCATGGCTGACTGCCAGCAGGGTCAATTGGCCCTTGAGGTGTTCGACCGTTTCGATCACCGCAGCTTCGGAATCATCATCCAGATTGCTGGTCGCTTCGTCGAGAATCAGCAGTCGCGGCCCATGAATCAGCGCGCGGGCAATCGCCAGGCGCTGGCGCTGTCCGCCCGACAGGCGACCGCCACGTTCGCCCAGCGCGGTGTGCAGACCCTCAGGCAAGGTTTCGACAAATTCCAGGGCATCGGCCATGGCCAGTGCCTTGCGGGCGTGCTCCTCGTGAAGGTCCGGCTCGCCCAGGGTCAGATTGGCCAGGACCGAATCGTTGATCAGCAAGGGATCCTGCGGCACGTAGCCGATCATTCGCCGCCACTGGTGATGATCGAGATCATCCAGCGGTTGGTCATCGACACGGATCCTGCCGCTGTCGGCGTGTAGCAATCCGGCCACCAGGTCAATCAGGGTGGTCTTGCCGGAACCGGACGGGCCGCTCAGCACCGTCAATTGCCCGGCCGGAATGGTCATGGAGAGATGATCGATCACCTGGCGGTCGCCGTATCCGAAAGACACCTGTTCAAACTCGATGCCCTGGTCCAGCGAGGGTTGCAGGTGACCGCGCGGCGGCTCGCGTTCGGCTTCGGCTTCCTCGATGGTTCGGCGCAGCGACCAGTACGCGCTTTCGCTGATCGCCATGTGCTGCAGGGAGCGCTGCCCCTTGGCCAGATGATTGACCGAGCGGGCGATCAGGAAAATCATCACCATGACCGTCGCCATGGGCAGGTCCATGCGTACCAGGAAAAAGAAGAATCCGATGCCGATCAGGATGGCCAGCAGCGGTTCCTGCAATGCCGTCAGTCCGGCCTTGGCGATGACCTGGTTTTTCAGGGCTTTTTTGAGATCACGGGTCTGGCTCGACATCAGGGTATCGACATGATCCTCGCGGGCCATGGCCTTGAGCGGCTTGACCGCGCCGAGCTGGTCGGTCATGACCGACAGCAGGGATTTCAACAGCCCGGTCTGGTCGCGCCCGGCGCGCCCGGCGATGCGCACCAGAAAGTGCAGCAGACCCAACACGATGCCGCCGAAGGCCAGTGCGATCAGGCTCGCCTGCCAGGAAATCAGCAGCGCCAGGCCGGCGTAGATCAAGGCACTGATGGTCTGGGTGGCCATGACTGCGCCGTGGAAAAAACCTTCCGAAGCGCGGTGGGCCTCGGTGGCCACGGCATTGGAAAGTTTACCGACCGGTTGGGCCAGGTAATAGCGCCAGCGGCTGCGGGTGACTGCCTTGATCAGTTTCAGGCGCAGGTCGGTGGCGACATGGGCCACGGTGTAGCCGACCTGGCGGTTGGCCAGCAGCACGATGATTGCCTTGAAGGCGATCATGGTCACGCCCAGGATCAATAGCGAGACGGTGGTGGGCTCCAGGCCCAGCCATTCCACCGCATCCAGGGCAATGCGCTCGGGCATGGAAGGGTCTTCGGTGGCGCCGGTGGCCAGGTTGAGCATGGACAGCAGCAACGACAGGCCCAGTCCGTCCAGCACGCCGGCAACGATCAGGGCGAGCAGGGCGGCTGTGGTGCGCCATGGATAGGCACGCGCGAAAGCCAGCATCATGGCTCCGGCGCCTCTGGATTCCGTCGCAGCTAGACTCACTTGAATCCTCCCTGTCGCCACATCTTCCAGGCCAGGCCCCAGGCAGCCAGGCGCGGGTAGCGTCGCATGCGCTCGGTGGGCTCCACGCGCACGCCGCTGTGACGTTCGACCTTCCAGACAATGTAATCGATGCCGTTGGTGAACGTGCCGGCCGCCTTGAACAGTCGGGCCAGGTTGAACAGCTTGCCGCTGAGCCGGCGCCATTGCCAGATCAGCCGGGTGTTGAGTCGTTGCAGGGAAGATGCAGTCCCGTGCAGCCCCTGATCTGAGTCCTCCAGGCCGTTGTCGGCTTCGGCTGCCAGAAGTGTGCTCAGTTGCGGCCAGTAGTCCGGGTCGGCGGCAATCAGCCGGTCGGCATTGTCGGCCGATTCCGGTCGCAGCTCGCAGCGATAGGTCAGTGAAAGCGCCCGAACCCAGAAAGCGTGCGCAGATACCGGCTGTTCGACCAGGGGTGCAACCCGCCGGGCGAAACTGCGTGCCGCCTGCGCTCGCCCCAGTGCGACGGCATCACCGGCGCGCTCATGCTCATGGGCCAGCCTGGCGGGCTGGCAGAATCGCGCCCAGAAGTAGTGGTCCATGCGGCTGGAACAGCGGCGCAGAAACTGGTCCCGGCTGATCACGGCATACTTGCATCTGAGGACCTGATCTCCTTCGCGAACCTCCAGGTAAAACACGTTGGGCGGCAACAGCCAGTTCATCATGGCCAGCAGGCCGGTGCCAAAGGCCCGGCGGTAACCTGAAACCACCACCAGCAGATCGACCAGTCCTTCGGCGGCATCGAGTTTGCGCCGGCAGGATCCATACATCACAACCGCCGGCATCGCATCGCCGAAACGCTCACGCAATGCAGCGACCAGGCGGTCCAGGCCATCCGGCAGCGGTCCGCCGTCCAGATCATGACGCATGAAGTCGACCAGCGCGCTCATGGGTGCAGAAACCTGAAGGCCCGACCGGTGCGAATCGTGACGGGTCGATCCGGATCGAAATCGTATTCCTGGCCATCCAGACTGATGTGTTTCAGGCCCTTGATGCTGATCTCGTTGCAGCGCCCGCTCAGGTAACCGGTTTCGGGATTCATGTCGGCATGATGGCGCCCGCTGAGCAGGCGGCGAATTCGCAGCCAGAAATGCTTGGCGTCGCTGCTCACGGCAGTCAGCCTCACCATGCCCGCACCGGCAGCACGGTAGGGATCGATCCACTCGCGACGATGGTGCAGTGAAGTGATCATCAAAAGCCGGGCCGGTGTGGTCAGGCTTCCGATCTCATCGGTCTCGATCGCGATGTCTGGGGATTGGAATTGGCTGCGTCCCACCAGGCCGGCCCCGGCCAGTTGCAGCAGTCGGACCAGAGTCGAGACATGGCCCGTGCGCAAGGTCCCGGAACCGGACTGGCGGTAGTGATGGCATTCGCGGATCACGTAGTCGACCAGCGCACCAGCGATGAAGAAGCCGTGTGCCGGCGGATGTCCGTCCTGTTCAACCTGCAAGGTGTAACGGGTGGTTTCGCTCAGCGCACCGGATGGGTCCAGGGCCCGTTCCAGGGTATCGATCAGATGCTGGTGGGTGCCGATGTCGCGGGCCGTGTAGTTGGTTCGGCCGCCGCCCAGCATCATGATGGCCGGAAGCCTGGTTTGCAGATCGGATTGCGCCAGGTGTGTGACGACCGCCTGCAGGGTGCCGTCTCCGCCGATGACCACCAGAACCTCGATTCCGGTTGCCACGGCCCGGTCAGCGGCGCGGATGATTTCTTCGGGCTTACCGGCGACTTCCAGCGCAATGCCATGTTGATTGGCAATGTCAGTAATGCGCGACAAACGACCACGCAGCGACATTCTGAAGCTGCGCGGATTGGCCAGGATCATGAACCGGCCGGCCGACGAAACCGCTGTCGGCGCAGTTTGATCGGGGATCGCAGAATTCAACTTGCCGGCAGTTGTGTCGAAGTGCGGGCGTGATCTTGCCAGGTCGTGATCGCTGATTCATCAGCCGGGGTATGGCTGGCCTGACGGAACAGGCGGGCGACCACGGCGAAGTAGTTGTCGTAATTGGCCCTGGCGTAGGGCGAGCTTTCACCGAAGCGATTCATGAGGCGCTGATGCGCCTCCCCCATGCTGTGATAGGGCAGACCCGGAAACAGGTGATGAAGGGCGTGATAGCGAAGGCCGACCGGAAACAGCCAGACCGTCAGCCAGGTCTGGCCGGTGATATTGACCGAATCCTGGAGCTGATCCAGGTGAGACATGGCCTCGCCGCGGTTGGTGTAGGTGTGGGCGGCGAGGTTGCGGACCCAGTTCAGACCCAGCGTCCAGGCGTGCAACAGCCAGGCCATCAGCCAGTGAAGCCACTCGACCGGGCCTGCCAGGGTCATGACCAGCCAGAATCCGACCCAGGTCAGACACAAGGCCTCGACAATGACCAGGTGCCGGCGTTCCTTGCCGGGAAATGTCTTTCTGTAATACGGGTTGGAGACATAGGCCGTTCCACTCTTCAGCAGCCAACGGCGCAAGGGTGGTGTGAACCAGGACAGTGGGCCGGCCAGGCCGAAGCGAGCCAGCGCCATGAGTGGCAATACCGGGGTCTGCAACAGGTACTTGACGGTCTCTCGCAGTGGCGCCGAGCCCAGCGGCAGGTATTCGCCATCGCGAGGCGTGCCAAAGTGGGCACGACTGTGGTGTTCGACGTGATTGCGGTACAGAACCCAAGGCATCAGCAACGGGACACCGATCAGCAGATTCCAGGCGCGTTTGAACCACGGCATTTCCCCGCGGCTCATATGAATGATTTCATGCATGAAGGTGCCGGCCCGGAAAAAGGCGATGCCGGCCACGACCAGCCCCAGAATCTGCCAGGCGGACCAGGCCGGCGCGGTGAAATACACCACCGTGGCGATCCAGGCCACTGCGGCGCTGACGATCAGATCGAGCCAGTACAGGGAGGGGCGACGTTCAAACAGGTCAGAAACGACGGAATGAGCCTGGCGTATCCATTGGCGTTCCTGGTCCGGGGTAAGGGCTTGTGTCATGACGCTGACAATGCTGAAAACAAGCTGAAAATTATACTCTTTTCCGAGCTGGAATCGGATTTTTGCTTGACTTGCGGCTCATGGCGAGCCCTGCTTGGCTTCACAGGGCGGAAAAAATGCAGTAGTGTTTGGCTGGCAGGGCTGTCGTGAGCAAAAGAAGGGAAGCAATGACCAAGATTCTAATCGTCGAAGATCATGACCTGGTGCGAACCGGTTTGCGCAACATCCTGGACGAGGCCAGTGGGCTTGATGTCGTGGGAGAGGCAGCCAGCGGCGAAGATGCCTTGCGCATGGCCAGGGATCTTGAACCCGATGTCATCCTCATGGATGTGGAGCTCCCGGGCCTGTCCGGACTGGAGACCACCGAGCGCATTCTCAAGGTCCAGCCCTCCATTCGCGTCGTGGTGCTCACGGCTCACAGTGAGCCTCCGTTGCCGGCCCGGCTGCTCGATATCGGCGCTTCGGGCTATCTGACCAAGGCCTGTGATGCGCGCGAGCTGATCAACGCGGTCAAGGCGGTGGCCCGGGGTGAGCGCTACATCGGCTCCGAAATCGCCCAGCAACTGGCGCTGTCCATGCTGCCGGGTACCCCGCAATCACCATTCCAGGAACTGACCGCGCGCGAGCTGGAGGTTGCGCTCATGCTGACCCAGGGCATGAAGGCCTCGGTGATCTCGGAGGTCATCAATGTCAGCCCCAAGACCGTGGCCACCCACAAGTACAAGATCTACGAAAAAGTCGGCGTGAACAGCGAAGTCGAGCTGCTCCGGCTGGCCCTGCGCTACGGCCTGGTCAAGCCTGAACCGCAGGGATGATCCGAAACCCCAAAAGCGTTTGACAGCCTTGAAACCCTGGGCTAGAATGCGCGGCTTGATGTGGGGCCATAGCTCAGCTGGGAGAGCGCTACAATGGCATTGTAGAGGTCGGCGGTTCGATCCGCCTGNC
>SL_3KL_010_SEDDRAFT_10001463_pt1 | contig 21449 bp, 34 predicted proteins | sample SodLakKL_010_SED_2_FD_10381 | JGI IMG/M metagenome (IMG submission 10381) | reverse complement strand
GCCGTCCTCTGGAGGAGGTCGAAGAAGAACGAGGAGAAGATCGAGGCCATCAGCGAGTACGTCTCGCGCTTGATCAACAAGACAGAGGTCGGGAGGGTGGCATACCAGACCTTGATCGATGACATCGAGAAGGAGGAGAAAGAGGAAGAGGTCGCTGACTTCTCTGACGAGGTCGGCATCCCGCACGCAGAACAGGCGAGCCACACGGAGGGCACAGATGAGTAAGGAACACGAAGCAGGCAAGGGGAGCAAGTGAGCATCCTTGACGAGTTGATACCGGATCATGATTTCGCCGATCTCTACGTGAGTAGGAACCTTCATGGCGGACACCGTGATCTTGAACTCCTTGATTGGGCACGTCTCGTGCAAGACAACGTGCTCATCAAGGGGCCGACAGGACCTGGGAAGACGATGCTGTGCCGTGCATACTGCGCGCTACGGCAGATCCCGTTCATCAACATCAACCCCGGAACAGCCATCGAGCCTTCGATGCTGATCGGGAAGGAAGTGCTGCGTGAGGCGTCGACCTACTGGGTTGACGGCATCCTTACCGCAGCACTTCGTCGTGGGGACTGCCTGATCCTGTTCGACGAACTCAACTTCTGGCCTCCTGGTGTGACCGGGTTCTTGCACTCATTGACTGATGATCAGCGCTACATCTACATCTACGATCATCTGGTCGAGTACGAGGATCCGGCTACCGGGGCCAAGCAGTCGATGCCTGAGATCGTGAGGGCTGCTCCAGGAACGCTCTTCGTTGCTGCGTACAACCCGCGTTACGAAGGGACGTTCCGGCCAAACCAGGCGTTCGAGAACAGGTTCGCGGTGCAGTTCAGGTGGGATTACTCGGAGAAGGTGGAGACCGCACTCATCTCTTTGCCCACACTGAAGACCATCGCGAAGGAACTTCGGAACCTCCACGACAGTGGCGATATCACTGTTCCTATCTCGACCAACAAACTCATGCACTTCCAGAAGATGACGGATGACCTCGGGATCACCGCAGCGATCGACAACTTCCTGGACTACTTCGAAGGTTCAGAGAGGGAGGCGGTCTCGAACGTCATGAAGCTCAACAAGAACCGTCTCTGGGATGAGGTCAAGGAAGAGACGGGGCGTGATCCAGACAAGGGGAGGTTCGTAGAGTGAGAGAGTTGGCGGACGGTATGAACCGTGGTATCGGTTGGTCTTCGACCTACCCACCGTTCGCCGGGTTGCGACCACGGACGTAACCCACCCCTCCGACAGGGGCTCGTCAAGGAGCGATGGTCGAACCGACGGTAACGAGTCGGATACACAGCGCAGGGTCGTTCAAAGAGCACCGACTGACCATCACTCCGACTTACAAGAAGGGGAGGACATTGAGCGAGAAGGCCCCAGATTACATCCGGAAGGACAGAACAGATATCAGGAAGTATTCGGTCGAGTCTGTTCTGACGAAGACCGATCGGATCCTCGGTCATCAGAAATCATTGAGGGTCAAGTTCGACCAAGCCGATGTCGCGCCGGGCTGGACCGATGGCGAAGATATCTACATCAGCGCAGAACTCGAACCGATCAGGGGCGCGCTACGCCGAGGATTCACTCCGGAGACGATGTTCCTGGCGACAGGCGTGAACTACCACGAGTTAGCGCACACGATCTTCACGCCAAGACTCAACAGTTCGTTCGCGAATCGTGTCTTCACGAACAACTACGGGATGGCGTTCAACATCCTCGAAGACCAGTCCGCCGAGACACGGTTCGTGAAGAGGTACGAACCTGCTGCTCGATACTTCACCGGGATCGTCGCTCAGTACATGTTGATGGAGCAACACATCGACCGTAACTATCTACTGGTCTCTGGGAGACTATTCCTCCCATCGAACCTGCGCGGGCTGCTTCGTGAATCTTTCCACGACCAGAAGATGCTCGACGATATCGATCACACAGTAAGGGAGTACAAGACGTGCAGGTGGCCTGCTGATGAATCGAGGATGTACCAACTGATCGTTGCGTTCGATCGGTTCCTCACGCAGGAACATGCATATGACCTTGAGCATGTGATCGTGCATAGAGATATCAAAGGAGGATCTCTCGACACAAGGTCTACTAAAGAAGCCGACGAGATGAAGGAGTACATCGATGATAGCGAAGAGATGGACGGTCAAGGGGAGGAAGATACAGATCCTCTCCCTGGAGCCAAGTCACACCGAGGTGAAGACGAGGATCAGGAACCTCAGCCACGAAGGACAGGTGGAGAAGAAGCACCTGGAAGCGCTGGAGAGGAAGAACAAGAGCCTCAACATCGTCCAACGACTGACGAAGTCACTGACGCAGTAGAGGAGGCGAAGTACGACGCGCTCGATGACGTTCGACATGAGGTCGAAGATCGCATCGAGAGCATCAGGTTAGAAGGTCAGCACTACAGGATCACCAAGTCGGTACTCAATCCTGAGTGGAAGCCGATCAACAACGAGAACACGATCCTGAACCGATGCATCGATGAGTTCAACGCCGTGAAGGTGCAACACAACCCCGGTTGGATCCAGAACGAACGGCAAGGGAAGCTCAACCCACGCCACTACGCACGGGCTCTTCGTGGCGATGACTACGTCTACCGTCGTTGGCAACAAGGTGTCCACGACGCACTCGATTTCGAGGTCGTCTTCCTCTTCGATGTCTCTGGATCTATGGCATCGAGGATGGATGTCTCGTCTCGAACGCTCTGGATCTTGCAGAGGATGTTCGATGAACTCGATGGGATCACGACGATCATCGGGTTCAGCGATATGACGTACACGTTGTCGCAACGAGGGTCGAAGGCTGAGAGGCACAGGATCCCGATCTACCCATCGGTCATGGGAACGGTCGGGCAGGTTGCTTTCGAAGAGGCACGACGCATCCTCTCTGTATCACAGAAGACGCTGAAGCTCTGCGTCTGCGTCACTGATGGTGGTTTCTCTGATCGATCCAAAGTCGGCCAGGTTGTCAACCAGATCACCGACAACATCGCGTTCGTCGGGATCGATATGGACGTAAGCGAGTGGCTGAAGCGTCCGTCTGTTATCCATACCCAGACCATCAGCGATCCAGCTCAACTCGTTGATGTCGTGAAGGGACTCGCACTGAGGCTCTCTGACGAGCACATCAAGAAGGGACAACAATGAACATCGAAGAACTGGTCATGCACGGTGAGGAGTTCGCCAAGGAGGTTTGGGAGGCGAGGAACGTTGCGCTTGCAGAGCAGGACCCTGACCTCCTCCCCACACTCACAACGCTCCACGACTCCGTCATGCTCTCTATCGCGCATCTACACAACGGGATCGTCCCTGAGTTCCCTGAGACGCTCCAGGAACGTCTCCGTTGGGCGATCGAAGCCAACGGTACCGACCCCGATAACTACGACACGATCTACAACCTCTCCAAGCAGGCAGGGCTGTCGATGCTCACGGTCGAGAACGCGGTCAGCGGTGTCTCGACCCCTCGCAGTGGAACCCTGCGGAAGCTGGAGGAGGCCCTGGGAGTCGAGGAAGGGTGGCTCGATGTCTGAGGCGAAAGAGATCGCCTTCCATCTACGCAAGCTCGCTGATGAGGTCGAGTCGATGGGAGGAGAGAACAACCCATCAGGTCTTTCGCTCGGGCAGGTGATCGTCCGAGAGAGGAGTCGACAGCGGATGAGTCAGTCTGAACTCGCCAAGCTGTCAGGCGTCTCTGCAAACACCATCATCCGTATCGAGAACGGACACACGAAACCACGAACCGCAACGCTCATGTCACTAGCAGAGGCGCTCGGGGTTTCGTTGAGTCTGTTGGAGGCAGCCGATGGCTGATGTAGCAACGTACGTTGAAGGACCCGGTCGCTCGTACCACGGGGTGATCAGGGATGACAACAACGAGGAGGTCTGGAGATGTAAGCACTACCACTCGAAGCCAGTGTTCGATGTTCGCTACAAGAAGTCGAACGCGGTGTGGGAATACAGCGCGATGAACTGCGCGGAACGCGCGCTTGATACCAAGAAGTGGGAAGGCAAGAGATCAGATGGTGTGCATGGATTGATCGCAGAGACTCAATCCATAATGAGTCGCCAAGACACGAAGACCGTCAAGGTGAATGACCTTGAGTTCTTCGGGATGGCAAGGTTCGACGATGCTGGAGAAAGGATCATCGAACTCTTCCCTTATAACGGCTACAGCCTCAAGGAGCCCCTAGCAGCCTTCTATCCAGATGTGTCTACGCCATACAAAGGGCTTACGTTCCACGGTTCATATCCGGAGTCGATGATCGAGCTGGCTCAGATCGCTCTCTGGGCGTTGAAGAGGGATCTCTGGGGGCTGATCTTCAGGCAGTCCGATGAATTCATCGACTACTCGGACATGAGGCTGGTNCCTCACGAAGCGTTCGAGTTCTTCAAGCAGTCGTCACCTCGGGGACGACCAAGGAAGAAGGGCAAGAACCGTCTCGTACTGCCCGAGATGGGAAACGTACGGGATGATACGGGAAAGGAAGACGCCGAGAGAAAATCCCCGGAGAAGTTGAGCTCAAAACAATCAAAACAGAACTCCACTTCGCACTCATCTGGTCCACCTCGCATCAGCGTCGCGACAGAAGGAGGGAAACGGGTCTACGAGGTCATCGACGAAGAAGGCAACGTGGTAGAGCGGACGCCACTACGCGGGCTTGCGTTCAAGCGTCTTGACCGGATGAGGAAGAAGTGATGCAACGACAAGTGATCAACATCAACATCGGTAACGATGAGTGGTTCAAGGTCGATGCGATCCTCGTCGATGATGTTCCTGGCCTCGCCATCCATCCTGAAGTCATCTGGTCACCGGAGATCGGTAACCACACAACTTCATCACAGTGGAGCGTGACGCATCTCATGAGCGGGAAGGCGCTCTGGAAGGCACTCGATACTCCAGAGACAGCGATGCGTGTCGCGAAGGGGTTCACGAACTACGACTTCGTTGTCGAGGATCCTGAGATCACGTTGGATGAGACGAAGGAGATCGTCGAAGAGGTACTGCGGGAACCAGCGAAGGAGTCTCAGAAGAGGTACGTCGTGCGGCGATCGTCTGACGGCTACGACATCGTCGATACGAAGAGCGACGAGATCATCGCCACGAAACGTCATCGTGGGGTTGCAGCCAACGAAGCATCAGACATGAACCTGAAAGCGGTCTGATGCAGGAGTTCCTTCATCCGATCGAAGTAGATGTGAACAACATTTCGCATCTACACCTTGGGTTTGAGGATCCAAGACTCGGGTACTTCCAGTCCATCAACACGAGGTCTTTATCCAACGGTAAAACGATCGTATCCAGAGGGACTCTTGGCAAGGACGGCGTGGATTCTTACACCGTCCTTGATCTCGTGTTCGTTGTGATTGAAGATAAGAAGGTCAAGTACAGAGTGACCAACGTAAAGGAGTTCGGGGAGTACGAAGACGCGTCTCGATTCGAATACGAACTGAGGATGGAGAGATACCTTGGAGAAGGAAAACGTGATCCCTCTCGAACGGATACAGCGCTACCGAGTGGAGGTCAATAGACGGAAGGTGGCACGTCAGATGTACCGGGTTTCCAAGGTGCTGCTCGAAGCCAGCACGATCTGTGCGATCGTCGGGAGAGGCTTGAAATTCATGTCTCGGGAGCTGGGTTACGACGAACCTCGTCGGATCCGGTTCCCGTTGGACGACTAACTACGAGAGCCCCAGTCCTTCCCCTGTGCGGGGAGGAGCTGGGGCTACTCGTGTGTCTACGGAGACTGATCGATGGATCCATCCTCTCCTGTCGAGCCATCGTCCTGGTCATCACCGACCCAACGAGCGAAGATCTCGACATCGTTGTTGATGAACTCCCAGTTCGATGGATCGCCAGGGATGGTGTAGCGACCCTTCCTGAGACTCAGCGAGGCTTGGTACGCAGCGCTACTACTCTTGCTCTCTGCGATCTTTCCCCATTCACCTGGCTTACTCATCAAGGGGATGAGTACCTTCTCGTACTTCCTGAGCTTACGAGTGGTCTTGGGTGCTTCCATCACAGGCTCTTCGAACACCGGCATCTGGTCTCCTCTCTACGGTGTGAGTCGTAGGCATGATCGCCTACCTACATGAATGTAACTCGACTTTCCTCCCATTGCAAGTCAGACCTTGCCAAGGAGGTACACCGTGTGATAGAGTCCACGAGGTGGGGAGAGGTGTGCACTCATCTAACCCCCCACACTCAGACAACCGGACACCTGTGATCTAGTGCTAGTGCTAGATCTAGGCCCCTATCTTCTAGTAGTTGATTACCAACTACTAAGAGATAGGGGTTCTTCTGTTTCTAGGGGTAGAGGTATGCATGTCTAGGGATGATGTATCTAGGAGTAAGAGTAGTAGTAGACGTAGGGGGCCTATAGACAGGCAGAAAATCGACCGAGAAGATCCACCACCGGTGGCTTTCAGCAGATCTCCCCAGATCACTCCTGGCGCTGGACACCTCACTCGTGGTAGAAGGGGAGGGTTCGCTGCTGGCCCGAGGATGAGGGAGACCTCCTTGGACGATCCAACCAACCCCGAGATCATGTTGATCTCTGCGGTCATCCAGACCGGGGATCATCAGACACCGCAAGAGTTCGGCATCACGTCCGAGCACTTCCATAGCCATCGCTACGAGTGGGAGTGGATCGAACGCTTCGTGATGAAGTACCGCAAGACCCCCGACAAGAGCACCTTCCGTGGGCAGTTCCCCGATTTCCCTCTGCTGAAGACCACGGACGTGGGCTACGGCGTGGAGGCGGTGGAGAAGTCCCATCTGCGCTACATCCTGACGGGCACCCTGAAGGACACGACCTCTCACCTCATGGACGACGATCCTCTAGAGGCGCTGAGGTTCCTCCACAGCAGCCTGACGGGGATCGATCAAGGGGGTACCAGCAGAGAGACGTACGCAGACGCTCTGCGGGACTACAGCCCCTTCCTCGAAGAAGCTCAACGACGGATCGAAGCGTCACAGACCCTCGGCTACTCAGGAGTGACGTTCGGGTTCCCGACGTTGAACGATCGCATCGGTGGTCTGCATCCGGGAGACATGGCGATATGGGCTGCGCGTCTCGGTCAGGGCAAGGCGCTCGCCAACGGGACGAAGGTACTCACGCCTCGTGGCTACGTGCCTATCGATGAGCTGACCGTCGGGTCGCGTGTGACCAGTTCGGACGGGAAGGCAACGAAGGTCATCGGGGTCTTCCCACAAGGCGTGAAGCAGATCTTCGAGGTCGAGTTCAGTGACGGATCGGTCATCGAGGCGTGTGAGGACCATCTCTGGAACGTGCGGGTAGGTACCAAGCCTTGGAAGGTGCAGACCACGGGTCAGGTCATGAAGCGGTTGGAGAGCGGAGCGCAGCGATGTGCTGTGCCAACCATCTCAGGACCGGCGGAGTTCGTGGAGCAGCGCTATCTCTATGACCCCTACAAACTGGGCCTCCTCCTGGGGGATGGGTGCTTCAGGACCACGACCCTGGCGAGGTTCACGTCAGCGGACGAAGAGCTGATCGAGACCTTCGGCGACGCTGTCGGTTACCGTCAGGGGTACGACGTTGAGCTGCGTGGTGTTCGGAAGGTGATCGAAGGTCTTGGGCTGTGGGGTAAGCGGTCCGAGGAGAAGTTTGTTCCTCGCGATCACCTTCACGCCTCACCTCGTCAACGTCACGCGCTACTCCAGGGCCTGTTGGACACCGACGGTTCAGTGACCATCTCTGGAGGCGTCGAGTTCTCTACGTCTTCCGAGCAGCTCGCAAGGGATGTGCAGTTCCTCGCCGAGTCCCTCGGAGGACACGCACACTGGCATGTACGGCAGACTTCGTTCAACGGGAAGGAAGGGCTCGCTTCGTATCGGCTCATCGTGGTGCTACCGAAGGAGTTCCCACCGTTCCGGCTCAAGCGAAAGGCTGATGAGTGGAAGCCTCGGACGAAGTACCAACCAGCTCGAACTATCGTGGAGGTGCGGCCTACTGACCGCTATGAAGAGATGACTTGCATCGCGGTGGAGTCACCGGATTCGTTGTTCGTGACCGAACACGCCATCGTCACTCACAACACCTGGATGCTCTGCAAGGTCGCTACGGAGGCCATCCTCACAGGCAAGAGGGTGGTCTTCGTCTCGTTAGAGCAACCTCGTAGCCAGATCGTGTTCCGCATCCACACGCTCTTGGGCAAGGAGTTGGGGTACTCGCTCCGACACCGTGACCTCATGCAGGGTGTGAACATCGATGTCGATGTCTACCGCTCGTTCCTCTCAGCGTTGCCTGAGACCGTCCCTGACTCTTCGAGTCTGTTCGTCTCTGATCCCACCAGAGGACGAGCAACTCCCTACACCCTCGCCGCACTCGTCGAGCGTCACGACCCGGATCTGCTGATCCTGGACTACCTGACGCTCATGAAGACCGAGAGCGATGACTGGCAGGGCGTGGCTCGTCTGTCGAAGGAAACGAAGCTCGTCGCAACTCAGTACGGCGTTCCCATCCTTGCAGCGGCGCAGATCAACCGTGAGGGAGATGTGGGACGCCGTCCGCCGTCTGCGAAGCATCTCGCGCAGTCGGATGCCATCGGTCAGGATGCCGATGTCATCGTGACGATGAAGAAGGAGAGCGAGTCGGTCCTCCAGTGTCTGCTGGCGAAGAACCGCTCAGGTCAGGATGGGCAGGTCTTCTACTCCTCCTTCAAGCCGAACGAGGGAGATATCCGAGAGATAACGCAAGAGGAAGCGACGACGCTGGTCGCGCTCGACGTAGAGGACGATTACTGATGACACACTGTGCTGGCTGCAACGAAACGATCCCAGGCAACGAGATGGTGGTCGAGATCGCTCGGCAGGATTACTACTGCCGTGGCTGTGTCGAGATCGGAACACCTGCTGAGCTGCAACGCCTCGATGAGTCCCATCTGATGCTGGATCTGGCCTTCGGATGAGCCTGCGGAGTCAGATCGACTCCCGCTTCAACGTGGTTCGGTGGATGGGGGACGAGGCCTTGGTGTCTTGCCCCCACCCTGACCACGATGACCACAACCCTTCGGCATCGATCAACGTCAGCAAGGGTGTGTGGGTCTGCTACTCCTGTGGCAGGAGCGGGACCATCGAGAAGTTGCTCGGCGAACGCGTCTCAGACCCGGCTGTGGAGGATCTCTTGACCGAACTCTCAACCACCTTGGCAGGATTCGACTCACCTGACCATGGCTACCCCGAGTCCTGGCTCGATCAGTTCGATGCCGCAGGGGTCCATCCCTACTGGATCAACAGAGGGCTCTCAGAGCGCGTGTGTCGCGAGTTCAGGCTCGGGTACGACCCAGAGACCGGGTGCGCGACATATCCGCTCAGAGGTCCATCTGGAGCCGTCCTCGGCGTGGTGCGGAGAGCCACCGACGGACTCACGCTCCCGAAGTACCGCTATCCCGACCATGCACCGATAGGAAAGACCTTGTTCGGGTACTACAAGGTACGAGGTGGAGTGAGAGACATCGTTGTCACAGAAGGGGCACTGGATGCACTGGCGTTCTGGGATGTGGGTATCCCTGCGGTCGCGCAGATGGGATCGAGTCTGAGCGAAGATCAGGAGCGGCTTCTCCAGAGATTGAACCTGACCACGATGACGATCGCGTACGACCAGGACGAAGCAGGGCAGAAATCCCTGGAGAAGTTGCTTCGACGACCGAGTCTTCGCTTCGCCATCATCAGAGTCGCCAGATGGGATCGAGACGATGGTAAGGATCCACTTGAGTTAGCACCCCAGAGACGGAAGCAAGCATACGAGGACGCGGAGATCGTTGGTTGACGGGGTGTACCGGGTGTGCTAGACTTACGGGAGTGATGGCACCCGTATGTCCCAGGCCGTCCCGCCGTGTAGCGGGGCGGCTTTCCGTGTGTCTGGAGGGTTTATGAGGAAGATCAAGGCCGATGGTCAGGTGCGGGACCGCATCCGTGCAGAAGCGCAGCAGTATGCCCTCATCAAGCGGGATGAACGAGGGCTGGAGGAGCGACGCAAGGAGATCGGCAAGCGACTCCTCGATGATCTCAGAGAGGTCGGGCAGAAGAGCGTCTCATGCGATGTCGATGACGAGACCAGGGCGGTCGTTCGGATCAAGAACCGCGAGAAGCAGGTGATCGACGAGGAGAAGCTCAAGAAGCAACTCGGTGCGAAGGCGTTCAACAAGCTGACACGCCGTGTCCTCGACGAGGAGAAGCTGGAAGCAGCCATCACCCTCGGTGAAGTAGACCCCAACGTGGTCGCTGCATGTACCGAGTTCATCGACACGCCGTACCTGGAAGCCAGGCTCAAGCACAAGGAGGGGTGATGTACTACGACCGGGAGGGGAACCAGATCTCGATGGATGAGTGGATCAACCTCAGAGAGGACCAGGAGAACAGGTTCATCGATCGGGATGTGATCAACGGGTTCTTGATCTCGACCGTGTGGATCGGACTTGATCATCAGTTCGGCGATGGACCGCCGTTGGTCTTCGAGACGATGGTCTTCGATCAGCGAGAGAAGGAGAACTGGGAAGACATCTTCTGCAAGCGAGCCTCGACCGAAGAGCAGGCGAGAGAAGCACATCAGGAGGCGGTCCATTTCGTGCAGACCCTGGAGTCGGCATGAAGGTGCTCGTTACGGCGGACAGGCACTACAAGGATGAGTTCATCGTCGCGACGGTCCTGAGTGGCTTCTACCAGGCTGCGATCGATGTCTACGAAGATCTCACCATCATCGAAGGTGGTGGTCGTGGTGGAGACGAGATGGCACGCAAGTGGGGTCGCAACCTCGAAGGTGTAGAACACATCACCGTCGAAGCCGAGTGGATGAAGTACGGGAAGCCAGCGGGACCGATCCGCAACCGGAAGATGTTCGACGAACACGAGCCTGATGTCGTGATCGCGTTCCATGATGATCTTGAGCGTTCGAAAGGGACCCGAGACATGGTCGATTACGCGAAGTCACAAGGCGCTGCGGTCTACGTGATCTCACATCATGAGTTGGGTTGACGAGCACGAGCCGAGTGACGAGGAGATCCAGAGCGTTCTCGATGATCTCTACGGGGAGATCAAGGGGGTGCGAGAGAACACAACACCGAAGAAGAGGAGCAAGAAGATGGACCACGAGAGGAAAGGGGCACCAGGGCGAGAATCGCCGGTTATCAGTTACGTCCGGAGCCTTGGCGATTACAAGGTCTCAAGCGAGGTGGCTGAGGAACTCGGTGTGAGCATCGAGTTGGTCAGGAAGATGGCGCGGAACCGTGTGACCCAAGCTCCGTCGTACGTCGCTCCTTTCGGTGAGACTCACGTCAACCTCTACACAGATGAAGATATCCAGGCGTTACGTGATCATCTCGACAGCACGAAGAAGGTGTATCTACGGGATGAGTACCCGTTCGATGAGGAGGGCCGCGATGCCACTTGACCTACCGAAACCAGAGAAGAAGGCGATCAGAGTGCCGAAGCAGGTACAGGATGATGCGCTCTCACCAGAGGATCGCATCGAGTACAGCATCACCGAAGAGGTCTCACCCCGACCTGGCCGTAAGGCATGGATCAAGTACGGGGTGGGATCTGCTGTCCGTGGCGGTGAGACGACCGAGCAGGCCAACAGCCGTGTCGTCAGCCACGTCAACCAGGAGATCGAGCGCCGGATATCGGAGTTGTCGTGAGTGAGTTGTTCGAGCTTGCCGTCGTCATCTTCTTGGCTGGTTGGTTGTCGGCGCTCTACGGGATGAACACACGTAACGAGTTCCTCGGCGTCTTCATGGGTCTCGCCACGGTCCTCATGGTCGTTCTCCTGTTCTTCGTCATAGGGTTCATGGTGTTCACATGAACAGAGAGGAGCTACATGGATTACTGACACTGGTCGCGTTCGCCGCGTTCGGTCTCGGCTTCAAGCTCGGGAAGAAGCGCGGAGCAAGTGACCTACTGCGGGAACACCTCAGCGCACTGCGCATAACCACCAAGGAGCAGTAGATGGTCAAGATCACTGGAGGCAGGGCCGGATCAGTCTCGCGTCTCAAGAAGGAGATGGAGCGATCCGCTGGAGGGCGCACCTGGGTGCGCGGCGTCAAGGCGGGAGAGGACCTGACGGTCAGGTTCCTCACCGAACCCGACGACTGGTATGCATACCGGGAACACTACGACCCGGAGGTCAACTTCTTTCCATGCATCGGGAGGGACAACGATTGCCCAGGTTGCAACTCTGACTCCGAGAAGACGCAACGAACCTCGAAGCGGTTCCTTGCGAACGCGTTCGTCACCGAAGAGGCTGTGGTCGTTCCACTGAAGCTGACCCTCGACCTGGCGAACCGTTTGGTCGCTCGTTACGAGCGGTACGGCGACACGATCATGGATCGTGACTACACCTTGCACCGTATGGGGAAGGGACTCGATACCACCTACGACGTAACGCCGGAAGAGCGGTCGAACTTCGACCACACCAAGTACGACCTCATCGATCTTGAACAGGTCCTCATCGAGCAGTTCGAGGACTCGTTCGATTCGACGGGAGAGACCTCTGCACGTAGTGAGAAGAAGTCGATCGACACCGAGCCGGATGTCGACGACGAGGTCCCTTCTGAGCCGTCCTCGTCTGCTGATGAAGATGATGACGACGGCTACCTGACCGAAGAGCAGGCGCTGAAGATGCCGAAGGAAGAGCTGAAGCGTCTCGCTGAGCAGGTCGGTGTCGAGATCGATGGTCGTTGGTCACAGCAGAAGATGGTCGACGCCATCTTCAGCCAGGCCGAGTAGCACGCGTGTGGTGGTCGAACTGGCCGGTAACGCGGTGCGATAGGGCTGAGGCCAGTACAAGCCTAGATGGTTGGATTTCGCATCGGACCACCACACACACAAGGAGTTGTGATGAGAAGGATCAAGCTGCCCCCGAAGCAGAGGAGGATCAAACTTCCCGAAGGTCCTATCACGCACTTCTGGCACCTCCATGCCCACAGTCACTACTCGTACGGGGATGCGCTGGGGACGGTCGACCAGATGGTTGAGACCGTCAAGACGTTGGGGCAACCTGCGCTAGCGCTCACGGATCACGGCAACATGGCAGGTGCGGTGCAGCTCTACAAGAGTTGCAAGAAGCACGGCATCGCACCGTTCATCGGTGAAGAGTTCTACATCAAGCGGGACGCCACGGATAAGAAGGCGTCCCGTTTCCACGTTGGGATCATCGCGTTCACGACTGAGGGGTACGAGACACTCACTCGGCTCTCGTCGTACTCACATAGTCGGAAGCGGTTCCACCACAAGCCGCACATCGACTTCTCGGATCTCGCGGAGTTGCACGAACATGGGTACACCGAGGGACTTGCGCTCACGACCGGGTGCTACTTCGGCATGGTGCAGCAGGCGCTGGTGACCCAGGGGTACGACTCAGCCTTGTGGATGGCGCAGACCTTCGCTTCGTGGTTCCCGAACACGTTCGTCGAACTCCAGCACCACAACATCTACGAAGAGGACCACGACGACGATGAGATCGTCGCGGCGCTCTACGACATCGCCGAGGAACTCGGTCTTCCCAACGTCATCACCCAGGATGCGCACTACTGCATCCAGGATGACAAGCCTCAGCACGAGACACTCAAGCGTCTGGTGAGTTGGGGAGAAGATGCTGACGACGCGGTGTTCCCTGGAGATTCGTTCCACCTCGCCGATGACAGGTTCGTCCGGAGGCACTACACGGATGAACAGTGGCACGCTGGTCTAGCGGGTCTGAACGAACTCCTCGAACGTCACACACTGGTCATCCCCGAGTTGGAGACCTACCACTACAACGTGCCGATCGTGACGGCAGGTGACCCGCTTGAAGAGTTGCTGACCGTGTGCGAGAAGCGCCTTGTCTACGCGAGCCTCGACTCGAAGCGGTACTGGGATCGGCTCAAGGAGGAACTGGAGGTCGTCGAGGCGACCGATATGGCCGGGTACCTGATGCTCAACCGAGAGATCTGTCTGTGGATGGACAACGAGGGTATCTTCTACGAGGCACGTGGGTCGGCATCAGGATCACTGATCTGTTACCTCCTCGGCATCACGCAGCTCGATCCGGTCAAGGAAGGGTTGCGTTACGAGCGGTTCCTCTCGAAGGATCGGACCAAGCCACCGGATATCGATATCGATGTCGAGGACTCACGACGCGGTGATGTTATCGAGATGTTGTCCGAGCGGTTCAACGTCTGCCAGATAGGAACGTGGGCTGACTACAGTGTCGACAAGGAGACCGATCGCGGTTCGTTGTTCGTCGCGTACCTCTCGCGTCGGAGGAAGAACGGAGATCACCCAGCCCAACTGGCACAGATCAAGACGTTCCAGGATGTGCCTGAAGATGATCGGGAAGAGATCTACGCGCTCGATCATCACGAGGTCTACAAGAGCTACGGGACACACGCTGGTGGGTTGGTGATCACCAGCACACGCGAGGACTTCAAGCGACTCGTCCCGACGATGCTGGTCGCGAGTTCGGACACGACCGTCACGCAGTACGACATGGATGATGTCGAGGAGCTGGGTCTGCTCAAGGAGGACATCCTCGGCCAGACCAGTCTTACGGTGATGCGTCGTTGTATCGAGTTGCTCGGTTTCGATCTCAGGGACAAGTGGGACTGGATCCCGCTCGATGACATCGCCGTGTTCCGTTCTATCCGTAATCAGGATGTGGACGGCATCTTCCAGTTGGAGGGATGGTCGAACAAGAAGGGGTGTCGCGAACTCAAGCCGAAGAACATCAGGGATCTGATGATCCTCGTCTCGATCTATCGTCCAGCGACGATGGACTCGGGCATCAAGGATCACTACATCCAGCGTCGCGCCGGATGGGAGCAGGTTCCTGAACGTCATCCCATCCTGATGCGTCGTCTCAAGGAGACACATGGCCTTCCGGTACTCCAGGATCAGGTCATCGACATCCTGCGCGATATCGGGTTCACCCCGGAGGACCTCACCGCATTGCTGAAGGCGGTGAAGGCATCGAATGAGAACATCGGTGGTGCTGCACGGGTCATCCAGGGTTACGCCGCGATGTTCGAGGAACTCGCGACCGACGCTGGGTTCGATGTGGTGGACATCAAGTTCACCTGGAACGCGATCGAAGGGTTCGCCAAGTACGGGTTCAACAAGGCGCACGCAACGACGTATGCACGGCGTGCCTATCGGATGGCCTATCTGAAGTACCACTACCCGCTGGAGTTCCACACAGCGCTGCTCCAGACCTGGGCAGGGACGGTGAAAGAGAAGGACTACATCATCGCCACGCGTGATGCCGGGATCAAGATGCTGAGCCCGGATGTCAACGTCTCGGGACATACCTGGACCGTCGACCGTGAGAAAGGAGCGATCAGGAAGGGACTCATCTCGATCAAGGGTGTAGGGGAGAAGGCTGCGACCGAGATCGCTGACAACGCACCGTTCACGGACATGCAGGACCTGATCGACCGGTGTGATGCTCGTGCGGTCAACGGTGGGAAGAACTATGCCAAGGACGGAACGCTGAACGGAGTCCTGTTGAAGCTGAAGGACGCCAAGGCACTGAGGTCGCTCGGTGAATAAGCGATACCCGCGAGGGCTACGACTGACGGATAAGGGACTGAAGGCCATCGGGATCGAGCCGGTGGTCTACGTCCCGTTGTTGAACTATCCGTGGAGAGATGATGAACGAGTACCAGGAGAAACTGCAGAAGAAGATGGCGAAGAAGACCAAGGCTGAACTCGTCGATGTTCTCGTCGAGTTGGGCTACCTCGTCAGTGACGACACGGTCTTCCCTGATGAGAAGGAGGAGCAACTGGTCGAGGTGTTCGATCGACACGGTGTCTCTCTAGATGTCGAGCAGAAGTTCGTCATCGAGGTCACAACGTCCTCGTTGAAGAATATCGATCTGACGACTGCGATCGACTGGGTCGATACTGCGTTCAGAAACAAGTTCGATGACGAGAGCTGCGTGTTCAGAGACGGAGCGTCGTTCGATGAGTCCATCAGCCTCAAGATCACGGAAGCAGATCAAGCGCAGTGAGCTGTTCTACGCACTTCGTTGGCTCGGGATCGAGGACGTGGACTTCGACCTTGTCCGCGAGATCAGGATGGACAGGCATGGGATCAGGATCGAACTGTTCGATGATCCGCGTACCGTCGGATACGGAGGTGAACCATGCATCACCTACGTCAACTACGAGTTCGAGGCCGATTATGCAGGCGAATGAGATACGTGAGATCTTGAACGACATCGAGTATCGAGGTTGGGAGTTCAAGCTGTCTGAGGTCCATCGATATGGGCGTATGTGGCTCCAAGTTCGGTTCGTCGCCTACGACGAGAACGAACGCGACATGGTTCCGCAACACGGGAGGAAGTGGATGCTCTCGAAGTGGATGACCAAGAGCGAGATCGTCCAGACCGCACTCAAAGCCGTACTCACCGCTGAGGAGCATGAGGCGAGGGAACGGTTCAAATATAGGGGAAGGAGGATCTTCGGGCCACATATCGACATCGATCGTCTTTACGAGGTCTGTGAGGAGGAAGATAAGAGGCCCCCCGTTGGATGATTCTCTCTACCGGGCTATCGTCCGTCGATCAGGTGGTCTGTGTGAGTCCGAAGTATGGATGGAGAGCGTTGAGATATGGGTGAGGTGCGGGGCAGAAGCGACTGATGTCCATCATCTCCTCCCGAAGTCTCGTGGTGGTCGACACCTTGACCACGTTCATGAGACTTACCATCTGATCCATCTCTGCCGTGAGTGTCATGGACAAGCTCATAGGTATGAAGATGCTGACTGGATGATGATCGATGGGAGCGTGACATGGAACAAGATGACCAAGCAACCGAACTATCAGGGGACGGATCCCTATCTGACGAGGAGGTACACCCACACAAATGGATGATGGTCGGTTACTGGGAACTCGAACATCAGCAGATCTTCGAGTCGTTCGTAACCGGGAAGGCACTGCATCTTGGAGAGCCGGACAACGTTGACGGGCCAGGGTGCATCGAGTGCGGCAAGCACTGGATGACCGCACGGCATGAGCCGTGTGAACCTGACGGAGGAAACGATGGAACTGAATGACATGCTGAAGGTGGATGACGAGACCGAACTCAGGAAGAACGAGAAGGAACACGAGAAGGAGCTGCTCTCAGCGCTTGAGGCGATCGGTGGGAAGACGGTCAGAGATGATGATGTGACCTACGAGGGAACGAAGTTCATCATCCCTGCGTCGATGTCGGCACATGGAGCGCTCGACTTCCTGGAGCGCCACGTCGAGATGCAGGAGGAGGTGACGAGGTTCTCCCGGACGTTCAACTACCGGCCCTGGGATGGTGCGCACGCTTTCGCGAACGCACTGATGAAGATCACCGGGTCGAAGGGGATCGGACGGGCGACGTACTCGTTCTTCGGGAAGAACCCTCCTCAGTTGCGGACGATCAACGTCGGGCCACATGAGACCGAGCAGGTCCCGTGGGGTGCGATCGATGTCCCGCTCTTCGAAGGTGAGTGTGGGTTGGCTGGAGTACGCGATCTCACGTACGGGCTCATCTTCGGCGTGACTGTCGATGCGCCGAGGAAGTACAAGCACGCGGTCGAGGGGCTGTTCAAGGCCATCAAGGAGGAGTTGGAGAACGACTCCATCTACCGAGGGCAGGCCATCGACGCGAGTGAGGACCCGGTCTTCAAGGACACGAGCATCATCGAGCCTGAGAAGCTGGTCTTCAGCAGTCAGACGATCGCTGATCTCGGTGCCCAGCTCTGGTGGCCTATCGAGGATGTCGATGGTGTCAAGAAGCGGGACATGAGGGTCAAGCGTGCCATCCTCCTGGAGGGCTCGTACGGGACCGGCAAGACGGAGACGGCCAACATCACCGCGAAGAAGTGCGTGGAGAACGGCTGGACCTTCATCCAAGTACGTGCGAACCAGGATGACATCGCGTCTGCGATGGCGACAGCTCGGCTCTACCAGCCTGCGGTGGTCTTCTTCGAGGACGTTGACATCATCGCTGACTCGGAGAAGTCGACGCCGGGTTCGATGTCACGGCTCCTCGATCTGTTCGACGGGATGGATGCCAAGAACACCGAGATCATCGCGGTGTTGACCACCAACCACGTCGACAAGATCCACAAGGGGATGCTGCGTCCAGGGCGACTCGATGGGATCATCCACCTCGGTGCTCTCGATCGTGACGCGGTGGAGAAGCTGGCGAAGATCCAGCTCGGAGAAGATGCCGTCCGAGGTGTCGACTTCGACCAGGTCTTCGATGCGATGCATGGGTACATGCCCGCGTTCGTCAGCCGAGCTTTCTCCAAGGCGGTGGAGTACAGCCGTGGTGCTGATGTCTACTCCACGGACGATCTCGTCCACGCTGCCGAGGGGTTGCGACCGCAGTTCGAACTCTACACTGAGGCGAACGAGACCCAGGCGGGTCCGACCTTCGAGGATCTCGTGATGCCTGCGGTGAGGGATGCGATGGAAGATGCTCAGATCCTCGACTACGACGGTGACGCGATGTACTCCATCCGTCCTCGCGAGGTGAAGTAACGAAGATGAGGGGGCGGGGTTGTTCCCGCCCCCTCACGTCATGACGGAGGAACGATGAGCTTACGGAACGTCTTGAAATCCCATGCGAGGAACGGAGGTGAGCTACTCGTCACGCCGAGGTACGAGCAGTATCTATCGAGGACCAACAACATCCTGGTCGATGAGGAGGTCGCGGAGTTCATCAAGAAGGAGCTGATCACACCTGAGCGGAACCGGAGGATGACCTTCTCTGCCTCGTCACGAGGAGCGTGTCCACGAGCGCAGGTCTTCCAGTTCACCTCGATCCAGCCGGTCGAGCGGATGAACTCACAGCTCTACGCGATCTTCCACCAGGGCACGTTCATGCACCTGAAGTGGCAAGCGCTGTTGCTCAGTGCGGGGATCTTGAGAGAGGTTGAGGTCTCGTGTCGTTGGGACGAGATGAAGATGTCCGGGACGATCGACGGCATCGGCGATGTTCCTGTCGATCACCCCTTGCGTGAGCATCATGACGAGTACGGGTGGGAGTTGAAATCGATCAACGACAATGGCTTCAGGTGGGTGATCGAACGAGGACCGAGTCAGACGCATCTTCTCCAGATCCATGCCTACATGATCGCGACAGGTATCCGCATCTGGAGCCTCATCTACGAGAACAAGAACACCCAGGAATGGAAGGAGTTCGTCGTTCACTACGATCCAGATATCGCGGCGAAGGTGGAGTCAGAACTCACGTATCTCAACGAGATGGTGAAGCGGCGTGAGCTTCCACCGATCCTGGAGGAGTGCAAGAAGCGCCAAGGCGCGTTCAAGAAGTGTAACTTCGCCCATGTCTGTCTCGACACGGAGAAGTGGCCGGAGCGAAAGATCAAGCTATGAGTGATGAAGAGCGCAAGCTGGCAAGTGCTGACAGATCGATCATCGAGAGCGCTGCTACAGGTGAGGGGCTGATCGAGATCACCTCTGTTGAGCAACTCATGGAGTTGGCCCAGATGGCGGGCGAGAGGTTCAAGGGGTTCCAGGCCATGGTGTTGGCACTCATGGAGAAGGAGCACGCGGAGTTCGTTCGCAAGCTCCGAGTCGATGAGGGCTACTCCTGGCGTGCTGTTGCTGATACCTGTTACATCGAGTGGGGAGGAGATGCGTTCGAAGAGTGGGATCCACCGTCGAATCAACTCATGGGCATGGCCTTGTGTGAACATGCTGCGGAGTTCTTCGACGAGCACTACATGAAAGAGCCGTGGAACTCTGAGGAGATGTGATGCGTGAGACCCCCGTCTGTTGGCAGTGCCACGAGAACATCGATAAGGACTGGGTGTTCGAGTCTCCGTGTGGACATGATGACTGTGTGACCGCGACCTTCCACGGGTTGTGCCTCATGCAGTGGCGAGAACATCGCGAGAACATGGAGCGACAGATGCGCGACTTCTTCGAGGAGCACCGTGAGATGTTCGAGTGGATCGATCAGTGGATCGAGAACATCCAGGAGCGTCCACCAGAGGAGAACTGATGGGAAGGAAGATCAGACGACCTTCGAACCTCGCTCCGCACAATGATCAGAGCCATGCTCCTTCCGGTGCGTTCGTTCGTCAGATCCAGACGAGGTCAGGACTTCCTCCGATCGAAGATCTGAACGCCGAACTTGAGGAGTACATGGATGTCTTGATGGGGAGGAAGCCACCTCCTATCGAGGCTGGGTACCTCACGCTCATGGAGGTCGCCGATGCGTACTTCGCGAGAGGGTGTGAGATCCAGTACCAGATCCTGAAGGCGGAGCGAGAGGGAGGTGTGTTCAAGGGGCATAGCTACTACAAGTTCAGGACAGGTGAACTCCGTACCTTCCTCGAACTCACCAAGAAAGCAGCCGAGCTTGGTTCACGTAGGTTGACCCAGGCTCGGCTCTTCCATGACATGGAGCACGAGTCGAGTGGGCTGGAGTGGTTCGATGGGTAACTGGACGCAACCGATATGTGAGCGATGCTGGATCGAGAAGAATACGGAGTTAGTTGAAGGGGAGTTGTTCGTCCGTCGTCCTGCCATCGTCAAGGACGCCTCTGCTGTTCGGTGTGCGTACTGCGATGAACTCACGATCATGGGGATCTATGTTCGGGATGATCCAACCAAGGTTCCATATCCAAGGGACGAAGATGAGAGAGGGAGCGATCTACCAGAAGGAGCTTGATGACGGTCGGGAGATGACCGTCTACCCGATGCTGTTCAACGACAGGATCTGTATCGGACCACCAGACGAGCCTTACTACGAGGATGGATGGTGCATCGTGAGAGGGTATGGTGTCGATGTTGCCAAGCGGTGGGACGGGAAAGGAGAACCACCAGGACCATGGATCAAGCAGGTTGGCACGGACAAGAGAGGCCCAGGTACCTCGTACTTCGAGGAGGCGGAGAGATGAGTTCGATGTCGAACATCATGAACAACGACAACATTGTCAGAATTGTGGAGGGTGATGTACGTAACCTAGGGTTCAGAGAAGCGCACAATGTCGATGTGTCCGTTTCTACAGATAGCGAAGAGGTTGTCACGGTGTCGATCAGACTGAGAACGTCTCTTGGTGAGTTCTCAGCAACTGGAGGAGCGAAGCGTCATCCGAAAGATCGGTTCGATTACGGGGTTGGGTACTACCTTGCTATAGATCGTGCGCTCAGGAAGATCTCGGATGAGATCAGGGATCGAGCGTCGTTGAGGGGTCGTGCCCTAGGCTTGGGGGAGGTCGTCAAGGAGTGAACGTGGATCAGATGGTGGTCTGGATCTGCAAACAACGCTACCGTTGGTACCCGGATGAGAACCCAGGATGTATCGGGCGTTCTGATCATCGCGAATGTGGCTGGTATCAGCTAAGGAAGCATGATGGAGCCTAGAGACACCGGAGATATCGCTGAAGTCTCTGAAGATCAGCGACTTGATGTCGATGAAGGTGAAGGATCTGACGCCAGTGA
>SL_3KL_010_SEDDRAFT_10001462_pt1 | contig 21450 bp, 21 predicted proteins | sample SodLakKL_010_SED_2_FD_10381 | JGI IMG/M metagenome (IMG submission 10381) | reverse complement strand
CAGAGGTCAGAGGTCAGAGGTCAGGGCAATCAAGCGCTGACGCAAACGGCCAAGTTCCAGCTGGGCGCAGGCTCCGGGGGAAATGCGTGTTCGGAGACTGTCTCCGGGCTTGCGCTGGCTGAGCTGGTCGAGTTCACCGGCGGCCTGGCGGTAGGCCTCCCGAAACGGTAGGCCATGGGCGACCAGCTCGTTAGCGCGGTCGGTAGCGTGGAGTTCTGGCGCGATGGCTGCTCGCATGCGCTCGGTTCGCCACTCCAGGCCGGCCAGAAGATCCGGCAGCAGTTCCAGTCCCGCCAATCCGCGCTCGAAAGCCCGGATGAGCGGCGGCTTGGTGTCCTGCAGATCGCGCTGATAGCCGGACGGGAGGCTCAGCACGCTTTCAAGCTCCGCCCGTGCGCCCACGATACCGCCGTGCAACGAGCGCAACAACTCGACCGTGTCCGGATTCAGCTTGTTCGGCATGATCGAGGAGCCGGTGCAGAAAGCGGCCGGCACTTTGACGAACCCGAACTCCTGGCTGGCAAACAGGCTCAAGTCCCAGGCCAGGCGCCGCACGTCGCCGGTCGCGGCTGCCAGCGCATCGAGCGCGCGCAGCTCGACCTTGCCGCGCGCGTTTTGCGCATATTGCGGATTGACCACCAGCCGGGCGAAGCCCAGGTCCTCGGCCACGCCGTCACGATCCAGCGGGAGGTTGACCCCAAAGCCCGATGCCGTCCCGAGGGGCGAGGCATCCAGCCAGCTTGCAGTCTGGCGCGCCAGAGCGAGATTGTCGATAAATGCCTCGGCGTGCCCAGCCCACCAAAGCCCAAGCGAGGACGGCATGGCCTGTTGGAGATGCGTATGGCCAGGCAGCGACACCCGCTGCTCCGCTTCGGCGCGCTGCAGGCAGACCTCGGTAATCCGGGCACACAGCACGGCGAGCTGGGCCAGGCGGTCTTTCATGTAAAGACGCAGAGCCACCGCCACCTGGTCATTCCGGCTGCGCCCGGCATGGATGCGGCCGCCAGTCTCGCCCAGACGGTCGGTCAACCACGACTCGATCGCCGAATGGCCGTCTTCGAAGCGGGCGTCGAGCACGAACTCCCCGCGCTGGAAGGCTGCGCCCAGTTCATCCAGGCTTTCGACCATGACTTTGGCCTGTTCCTGGCTCAGCACCCCGATCCGAGCCAGCCCGCGCGCATGGGCCTGGCTGGCACGAACATCGAAGGGCAGCAGCTGCCGGTCCAGCACCACGTCGTCGCCGGCCAGGAAGCGCATGACGCGCTCATCAACGGCCGTGCTCGATCCTTTCTTCCAGATGTATTCAGACATAGATGGCGTCGGCTGGCTCGGCTCTCAGGAATGAAACCGCAGATGAACGCGGATAAACGCAGATAAAACGGCAAAGCGGAACAGGGCTCCAGGCGGCCATCGCACTGTGGCAACGCTCGGCGAATTCAGGCACCACGACCGCGAAGACCCGGAGACCCATCCGCGTTCATCTGCGTTCATCTGCGGTTCCCTTAAACAAACCGGCCAACTCATCCAAACCCAGCGCCAGGTTGATGTTCTGCATGGCCTGGCTGGCCGCGCCTTTCAGCAGGTTGTCGAGCACGGCGACAAAGGTCAGCCGGTAGGGCTGGCGCGGATCTAGGGCTAAGCCGCCGATCTTCAGGCCGGGACGGCCGGCGATCTCGCGAATCTCCGGAATCTCCGCGCTGATCTCGACCAGCGGCGCGTCGCGGTAGGCCTTTTGAAACAGCGCCAGCAGCTGGCCGATCTCGAGTTCCACCGACAGGTTGACCGAGATCGTCAGCGAAATCCCGCGAAAAAACGGCGCCACATGCGGATGGAAGCGCACCGGCCGGCCCAGATGGGTGGAGACTTCGCGCTCGTGCACATGCCCGGTCAGGCTGTAGGGAATCAGGTTATCGGCCAGGCGCTCGGGATCGTTGCGCGGCGAGGGCGTCTTGCCTGCCCCGCTGTAGCCCGACACACCGAACACGATCGGCGGCCGGGTCAGGTAGTCGCGAATCGGCAGCAGGGCAAACTGCGCGCCCGTGGCATAGCAGCCGGGATTGCTGATGCGCTGTGCCGCACCGAGGGCAGCCCGATTCCATTCAGTTAACCCGTACACCCAGCCGGAGTCAAAACGATAATCGGCCCCAAGGTCAACGATCAGCGCACCCGGATGCGCCGCCGAAATGGCCTCCACCCAGGGCGCGCTGGCCCCGTTGGGCAGGGCAAGCACCCAGACCGAGGCGTCTATCTGGGCAACGTCGTCCGGCACCAACCGACTGAAGCGCTGCGCAGCATGCGGCCACTCAGGCACCACCTCGACGATGCGTTGCTCAGCTTCGGCGCTGGTCGAAGCGAGCGCAAGCTCGAGAGCTGGATGGCCGACCAGCAGCTTGAGCAGCTCCGCACCGGTATAGCCTCGCCCCCCGATCAGTGCCAGTCGATGCCTTATCATTGCGTCTCCAGATAGAGCAGGATGAGTTTAAGCAAAGCCCCCAGCAAGACTACCTGGCTCAGGCTGAGCAGGGTGCCGATCAGAAAGTACTCGGCATGGCGACGGCCTTTGCGCAGGTCTTCGAATCGGAACACCGACTTGGCGGCCAGGACCAGGCCCACGGCGGCCCAGGCTTCAGCCAGAAAAGCCGACAGCAACACGAAGCGTTCCAGCCAGCCGATGCGCAGGCCGGCATCTGCCAGACCGGACAGCGGCTGCAGCGGCAGCGATTCGTCCGGCGTCCAAGACTGTAACAGCAATCGATTGAGCCAGCCGCAGGCAAAGACCACCAGGATGTAGGTCATGGCAATCAGCGTCCAGGCCGGACTGAGCGGATGCCAGACCAGCAGCTCGTCGGCCAGCGGCTGGAATCCGCCCACCAGCCAGGCGCTCACGAGCAACAGCATCAGCAGGTGGGCCGCCTGATCCAGCGCGAAGGCGGCCAGCTCATGCCCAGCACCCCACCGGATCTTGGCCCAGTCAATCAAGGCGTGCGAGATCAGGATGATGGCAAAGCCCAGGCTCATAGCACCCAGCGGCACCGGCAGCGGCTGGATCAGCCACCAGGCGGCGAGTAGCAGCACGGCATGCACCGCCAGATGCTCCGCCCAGGCCACCCAGCGACCCGCCCGTTTTCCGGCCACCACGGCACCGCGCTGCATGACGAAGTCGCCGATCAGATGGGCCAGCAACAGCGTCAGAAAGATCAGCATGAGGTCCCTGTACGATCACCGTCGTGACCGGAATCCTGCAGCAGGCCGACCAGCACCCGCTCCAGGTCTTGCAGGCTGGCGCGAATGCGCCAGTACTGCGCGCTGGCCAGACTACGCGAGATGGTCGACTCCGACTTCGCCAGCGCTGCAGCCACATCGGCCTGCTTGCGGAACTGTTCGTATCCAGCGATGCTGTCCCACTGCGTTTCGGTCAAACGATCAACCAGCGCATCGACCAGGCGCAAGATCCCGTTGCCGGCAGATTCGATCAGCGCATGGTTCCAGCGCAGCACGACCTGCGACAAGGCGCTGCTGCGATTGCGACCGGTGGCGCGATCCAGGGCCTCTCGGGCCAAGAAGAACGCCTCTCCAGTGACCGCCTCATTGAGCGGCCGCGCGCCACCGCCATGCCGTTCGACGTTTCCACCGCCCAGCCCGATCCTGAGCTTGATCGGATACGTTTGCAGCCAGATATCCCACAACACCCACGGCAGCTGATCGGGCCGCTCGATCAGGCCCTGAAATTCATCCCAGGCGGTGACGGCGTAGTCGAACTGGATCCAGCCGCGCTGGCGATGGCGCTGAGACAGGGTTTCCACCAGCCGATCACGCTGGTCGGCAAAGTCCTTCATGCGGCGGGACTCGACGACATCAACAACAATGGCGCACATTGCACTCATAACTGCATTTTTATCAAATTGCACTTATGAATGCAACCTAAGCGCCCATCTTGGAGCCCCAGCAGTGCCCCCACCCCCCTGTGAAGCCCGCGACGAATGGTATCGGTTCAACAGGCAGTGCTTCAGAACTGGCGCGCCTCAGCGAGCATGACATCATCTGTGACCGGTGGCCAAGGCCATCAACACCCCATGCCGACAATCCGCCACCCATCCGAGACCGAGTCACCGGCGCACCCAGCATCGTGCCGGCAGGAGGTCAGGAGGATATAAATGGGGAGGCGCCAGAATCTCGCAACACTTGACTGCATTTCACTTCTGACGTATACGAATGCTAGGGGTTAGGCGAAAGGCAGTGGAGAATTGCAATGAACTACTACAGACTCATATTTCTGGCTCTTATGTTTCCGATCACCACTTCGGGTGCGGAGGCAGTTGACCTGCTGGATTTCGAGCCCCCCCCCCAGGGTTGTTCTGGAGCGTGAAGAGGGCGGGAAGATGCGCCCCGTGGCGGGGAGCCCCGGACCGGAATTGCTTTTCCAAGAAGCCGCGTCCGGGTCACCTCGAAGAATCCTGATTGGCCTCCGAACACCTTTCGGAGCCGATGAGGTCAACTTGTATGGCCCGGACGGGCCAGAACTGTATCGTGAATATGCCCGGCAAGCACGCCGGGAGTTTCTGAATGAACTCTATCGGCATCACCCAGAACTTGATGAATTGCTGATCGAAGAGCTGGAGGAGATTCCCTATCTGGCGCTGTTTCCTACCGAAGCCCGTCTAGACTTTGTTCTGCACCATCCAGACGTGATCTCTGTCAACACAGAGAGCGGTGGCGAGCCTCAGTTGAACGCAACAATCCCATTGGTGGGCGCTGACACTGCACATGGCCTGGGTCACGATGGCACCTGGCAAACGATCGCTATCATTGATACCGGAGTGGATCGCACTCACCCGATGTTTTCGGGAAAGGTAGTCTCGGAGGCCTGCTATTCCAGCACAGCCTATTCCCCACAGGGCAATCTTTGCCGCGCCGGAAGCTACGGGTCAACCGGGACTGATACTGGCGGCGCCTGTACTTTGGAGCGCGATCCGTGCACAGCTCCCTATGTATGCGACAGCACAGAACTTCACTGTCATCCGGGACACGGCTCGCATGTCGCTGGCATCGCCGCCGGCAGCGCCGTATTCCCGGGTGGCGGCGTTCCATCTCTGAAGGGCGTGGCCCACGGTGCCAATGTGATCAGCCTGATGCCATTGAGCTTTGTCGAAAACGCCGCACTTTGCGGGTCGAGTGATGAATGCATCTATTATCTCGAAACTTCGGTCGCCGCCGCCCTGAACCGGGTCTACGCGCTTCGAACCACACACAACATCAGCGCGGTCAATTTGAGCTTGATGCTGTCCGGCTCGTCCAGCGATTACTCTGCCTCCACTTGCGACAGCAGCTGGCCTGCGATTCGCGATGCGGTCGCGTTGTTGCGCACTGCCGGCATCCAGGTGTATGCTGCGAGTGGCAATGCAGGAGGACAGGGCGGTTATGAAAACAAGATCGGTCCGCCAGCCTGCCTGAGTAAAGTGATCAGTGTGGCCGCGATCCATAGAACTGCTGATGTCTTTGCCTCGTATGCCAATGCCGCAGGAACTCTGGACCTCCTGGCACCGGGTGGTGACAGTGCACGGGACAATACAACGCCTACATGTCGCGATACGGGGACGCTGACTGACGGTATCTGGTCCGCCTACTTTCAAACCAACTGCGCGGACGACTACTTTCGCGATGCTGGCACATCCATGGCAACGCCACATGCTTCGGGCGCTCATGCCTTGTTGCGCTCGCGATATCCTCAGGCCAGCGAGACCGCCATCAGCGACTGGATGGTCGCCTCCGGCGTGCCGGTCGGTTGCTGGCAAGCGGGTGTCAATTACACCAAGCCCCGGATTGATCTGGCTGCCGCAATGACTCCTCCACCCGCGCCCGCCTCGGGTCCGGCGGCAGGCGTCGTCAACTGGCTGCTTTGTTTTGGCCATAACGAGGTGTCTTGGGATACGGTTCCAAGTTTGGTCAGTGAGTACCATTTGCAGGGCATGACGTCGAACTGGATGTACTATCGTGGGCCGTTGACCAACCAGCTTATTTATGTCAACCAGACCGAGAATCTCCGCGTGCGGGCCTGCAATACCGTCTCCTGCGGCCCTTGGACCGCAATAGGCCAGGCCACCCATCAACCCGTCTGTCACTGAGCCGCAGCATGTCATGAACACCAGAACCCGAACCTTGCTCTTGATCAGCCTACTATCAGCGATTGGCTGGTCAAGCAACCACTGCGTTGCCCAATCCGGCTCGCTACCGGATCAGCACTGGCATATCGAGGTCGAAGACCTGCGCCCCAATCCGGAAAACGGGCTGGTGATTGACTGGATTTATTTTGTCTTCCATGACGGCAACTTCAACCTCTACGACTTTGGCAAACCCGCCCCGGAAGGTCTGCGCTGGTTGGCCAATCACGGTTATCGTGATCGCCTGGTCGACCAGGCGTTCGAACAGTTGAACAACGAAGAATGGCAGTGGTGGTCAATCCGGACACCTTTTGCATCGATCAATGGAGACAATTCCTATGTCCCGGCACCGGGCCCATTTTTTGTGCCGGAAGGGCGTTATCTGACTTACTTCGCCCGCGTCTATCCCAGTGATGACGCCTTCGTTGGTAACGCCGACCCCAGGCGCTATGAGCTGATCGATGAAGACGGTAATTTTACCGGCCCGCTGATCATTGATGTCTATGGTTCCGATATCGTCGATGCCGGCACCAAACCTAACTTGGAAACCGACCTGATTGGCCTTGACCGCCATTTTTCCGACGAACGCGGCGATCCCTTTGAAGAACCGTTTACCACCGACCCGGTACTCCCGCATCCGGGCTTCAATGGCTCGTACGGCAACCCGGACGGGGAGCCCGTGCGGCTGATGGCCGGTGTCCAGACCTACTGTCAGGATTCCGGCACGGGCGGCACGTTCTGCCATGAGTACGACCCGGCGGCGATCGACTTCAGCCAGCCTGGCTATCCGCTGATGCGCCTCAGAATCAACCGGGTTGGCCCATTGTTCCATGGCGCCTGGTCCGGCACGTATTTCAATCCGGCGCTATCCGGCGAGGGTTTTTCCTTCGAGTTTTTCGACGACAATCCGCCCCGCGCACTGTTTTATTGGTACACCTATAAACCCGATGGCAGCGGCGAACCGATGTGGTTGCTTGGTGACGGCAGGCTGGATGAGTTTCAAGTCTTCAACTTCGACATTTATGAGTCCAGCGGCGGAAATATGGCTTCGATTTCCAACCCTCAGGAGGCCGGGCTTTCTCTTTGGGGCCGTGGGAGACTAGGACCGCGCCTTCCCTTTTCCAATCCTGCCTGCCGCCACTTTCGGCTATTTCTGACCCCTGAAGACGAGACGCTTGAGCTTGACTTGCCTTCGGGAGGAAATTTTGGCACCTACGTCTACCCGCTTGAAGCATTGACGCCACGCCTAACGGGTTTGGAAAAGTACTGCGGCAATACCTCCGGCGTGCACGTTTCCATAATTCCTTAAATGGCAAAACCGGACCAACGCTCGCTTGCCCGAGGGCCATCCTACAGAAGGTCGGATTCTGCTTCCCAACCCGAATCGCGCGTGCGCGCGTCTTCGACCAGGCGCTCGAGCAAGCCGAAATCTTCCACGCCGATGACGTGCACAATCCACTCGCCCCGGCGAAAGCTGGCGTGGGCCTGCTGCAGGTACCAGCCGGCGATCGGGTTCGAGGCCCGGGCGCGCCAGTACAGCTGCGGGAAGCGGCCGCGCAACATCTGCCACAGCGCGGCGCCCAGGCCTTCGCCCTGCGCTTCCGGCGTGACCACGAACTTGTCCAGATAAGGAATGCCGTCCACGCCGCGCGCGATCAGGGCGGCGGCCCGACCCGACTCGGCCAGCAGCAGGCCTTCCAGATCACGGCCCTGGCGCCAATCAGGGCGCAGGCGGCGGCCAAAGCTTTCCTCCAGCATGTCCTCCAGGCGCGGCGCGTAGTCCTCGGGAATCTCGGTCAGCCAGTCGATGCGCTCGCCGCGCCGGATCAGGGTGCCGGCGCCGGTATGGGTGAACAGCTCGCGGGTCAGCTTGGCCGCCGAGGTGATCGAAACTGAAGTCTCTGGCGGCAAACGCTCCAGCATTTCCTTGATCTGGGCGAGCTTCAGCTGCATGCCCGAGTGCACCCAGTCCTGGGCGATCAAGCGCTCGTAGTCGCCGCTGATCGAGATGGCCGAGATGATGCGCCCGTTCTGGTCAAGCAGCCCGCCGGTGCCGGTGAGAAAGATGATCTTGTAGGGCTGGACCTTCCATACCAACTCGCGCGCGGCGATATCGGCATTGATGTTGAGCACCTGGCCACCGGGGGACTCGCCCAGGCAGGCCACCACCGGCAAAGCGCCGGCGCGTACGGCCGAGCGGATCGGTTCCAGCTCGATGCTGTCGATCTGGCCGACCAGGCCCAGCTTTTCCGGATTGGCCGCGCTGGCGTTGAATACACCGTGCAGAATGCCGCGCGCACGCACGCCGCGCGCTTCCAGGGCGTCGACTAGGCTGGCGTTGGCCTTGTAGACCACCGGCCGGACCACGGCCATCACCGCTTCGGTGGTGACGCGCAAGCCGTCGCGCTTTTCGATCGGCACGCCCGCCTCGACCATGGCCTCGTCCAGCTGCGGGCCGGCACCGTGCATCACAATCGGCGTCAGTCCCAGCCGATGCAGAAAGGCCAGCGCCGCGGCCAGTTCGTCGAGATCGTCGCGCAGCACCGCGCCGCCGACCTTGACCACGGCAAAGCGCGCCTCCTCGATGCGCGAGAACTGCTTCAGATACTGGCGCGCCTCGCGGCTGGAGCCGAGCTGGCCGAGCAGCTCGATCACGGTTTGACGGACTTCGGCCATGCTGCAGCGGGCTCCGGTTAAGGATGGAAAGCGTGGGTCAGCGGGAAGGCGGATCGCAACCCGTAAAAATAACCGACCTGCGCGTTTGTTGCCAGAGTCGACAAGCTTTTCCTTGCAAAATGGCGAGCGGCAAAAGGCCAGCGGGCTCTTGTGCGTTGTGAGTTTAACCTCCCTTGTTCGTGGCGCGCTCGTAACGAGCCAGCTCCAGGTCCCGTAGCTGGTGGCTTTTGCGACCGAGCGGGCCGGCATCGACTACCCCGATTACCTGTGCCGCGCCCGGTTCGGTTACTAGCGCGGGGCGGCTGATTGACATATGCGTTGCATATGCCCGACTTGGCCGCTAGACTACCAAGCGACAATAAGACTTGAGACTGCGATCCATGCGCACCGTATCCATTTTCAAAAACGGCAAGAACCAGGCGGTTCGCCTGCCTGCCGACATGGCCTACGAAGGCGTGGCCGAGCTCGAGATTTCGCGCGAAGGAGACGTGATCACGCTGCGTCCGCTGCGACCGTCGTGGGAATCCTTTTCCGAATTGCCCAAGGCAGACGACGACTTCCTGGAGCAGCGCCCGGTGATCGTCGCTGATGAGGGTCGTTTCGAATTGTGACCACCTACATGCTGGACACCTGCACCTGCTCTTTCATCATGCGCCAGCGCCCGCCAAAGGTGATCAGCCGATTGTCTACGGCGGTTGAGCAGGGCCACCGGATCGTCATTTCCGCGATTACCTACGCCGAGATGCGCTACGGTCAGATCGGCAAGAAAGCCTCGCCTCGGCACAAGGTGCTGGTTGATGAGTTCATCAGGCGGCTGGATGCCATCCTGCCGTGGAATCAGCGAGCCGTCGACGCGACCGTCGAGGTGATGAGCAAACTCGCCAGGGCGGGTACTCCGATCGGCCCCAACGACAGCGCCATCGCCGGCCATGCCATGGCCACGGCCAGTACTCTGGTGACCAACAATGTCTCCGAGTTTCGGCGGGTTGCCGGCCTCGACTACGAAGACTGGATCCCCTGACCGGTGCCGGGCTTGCTGCTGATCGAGCAACGGCGGCATCGCGCCATGCGCTAGCCGTCACCCACGCAGGAGCGATCTACAAGTTCGCGATTGTCCCGGCTGATCCGGGTATCGCGGTTTCGAGGCCGCCCTCACTGAATACAGCCACCCTCGCAGGATTGACCCCATCAGGAATCAATTGCACCCACCAGGGCACCATATATTTCAGCGACACGATCCAGTTGCGACAAGGTGACCCATTCGTCGACCGCATGGGCCTGGGCGATATCGCCGGGACCCAGCACCAGCGCCGGCAGACCGGCATCCGAAAACAGCGAGGCCTCGGTCCAGAAACCAACCGGCTGGCCGATCGGCAAGCCGTGCCGCGCGCAAAACGCACGCGCTGAGTTGTCATCGCGACCCGCTGCCGGCAGCGGTGGGCCGGAGAAGGGAATCTCCCACGCGGCCCAGTTTTCAGCCCCGGCCAAATTTTTAAGCGCATCAAACAAGGCCTCATTGGACTGCCCCGGCCCGAGCCGGGCCGAATAGTGCAGGCGGGCGTCACCGGCAATCACGTTGGATTTGGTGCCCGCGTTGAACAGGCCGAGATTGAAGCAAGTCTGACGACCAGCCGCGGCTTCTGCGGCACAGTAGTCCAGCGCGGCAGCGGACCAGCGCGATGCGCGATGAATGGCGTTATCGGTCAGCGCGCGTGGCTCCGAGGAATGCCCCATCAGGCCGCGAAAATGGCCCTTGACCGACAGATAGCCGCGATGCGCCAGTACCGCCTGACAGCCGGTCGGCTCGCTGACCACCACCTGATCAAAGTCTAGATGCGCTGGATCTTTCAGAAAGCGGCGCACACAGCAGCTGCCCGCGCCCTCCTCGTCACTAGACAGCAAGAGCGCCATCGGCTGATCGGTCTGCTCGGCCACGTTCAGCAGCACCGCCGCTGCCCCCTTGATGTCGCACACCCCGCGACCGTAGGCCTTGCCGTCTTCCACCGTCAATTTCAGCGCTGGCCGGGTCCAGCCTTCGCCGACCGGCACGGTGTCCAGGTGGCAGTTGAACAGGATCCGCGGTGAACCGCGGCGGGCGAACAAATTGACGTGACCATCGCCGTAGTCAGTGAATTCAAGTTCGAACCCGGCGTTGGTCAGCACCTCAGCAGCGTGTACGAACATGGCGCTGTCCGGCGTGATCACACGCGGCGGATTCTGGCTGTCGCACGCCACCAGCACCGCCAGATGTTCCAGCGTTCGCGCCAGGGTCACTTCAACTGCCTCTGCAAACTTTGAAAGCATCACGCAGAGGCGGAGAGACGCAGAGCACGCAGAGAAGACACGTTTTTTCTTTCTTTTTCTCCGCGCTCTTTGCGTCTCCGCGCCTCTGCGTGATGCTTTTCATAAGGCCGATCACACTCCGGAACGTCGAACGCGGGCAGCCAAAGTGGAGCTCTGGCCGATGAGTTTGACGAAACCCTCGGCTTCTTCCGGCGTCCAGGCGGCGGACTGGGCGTAGACGGCTTTGGGGTCCTTGAGCAGGTTGCGTGAGCCCACCGCCACCGCTTCGACCGTGCCGCCTTGGCTGGCCAGACGCACCACGCCGGTGACGTATTCATTGGCGCTGGACAGATAAGCCTCCAGGTCGGCCTTGTGCGGCTCGAAGAAGAAGCCGGTGTAGACCAGCTCGGCCCAGCGCTGGGCGATGGTCTGCTGGAACTGGTTCTGAAGGCGGGTGTTGACCGCTTCTCTTAAAGCGCGCTGGGCAATCATCAGACCGTCGACGCCGGGACATTCGAAGACGATGCGACCTTTCAGGCCGATCGAGACATCGCCTGTATAAATGTGTCGGCCCACGCCATAGGCGCCCAGACGCGCGTTCAGGCGCTGGAGAATTTCAGGACCGCTCAACTGCTCGTCGTCCAGGCTGACCGCCCGACCGCTCTGGAAACCGATGGTCAGCGCCAGCGGCTGCTCCGGCCACTCGGATCGAGGCCGGCACCAGACGCGGGTGTCGTCGCCGGGCACGCCGAACTCGTCGATCTCCTGGCCCGACAGGGTGATACCGAGCAGATTCTCGTTGATCGAATAGCGGCTGTTGGAAGTCGGCACCTCGATGCCGGCTTCTTCCATCAATTTCAGTTCATGCGCGCGCACGTTCGAGGTTTCGCGCTGCAGCTCGCGGATCGGCGCATGGATCACGTAGTCGCCCAGCGAGCGCACACTCTGGTCGAAGCGCAGCTGGTCGTTGCCCATGCCGGTACAGCCGTGGGCGAAATGGCGGGTGCCCAGCTGGTCGGCCAGGGCCAGACACTGCTGGACGATGACGTAGCGGTCGGAGCACAGCATGGGGTACTGCTCGAGCATGCGAGCGCCCGACCACAGCAGCGGCACAACAAATTGGTCCCACAGGCTTTGCGAGGCTTCCAGCTCATGATGCTCGACGGCGCCTAAGGCTTTCGCGCGCTCGGCAATCCAGGCCTTCTGCTCGGCGTCAATGCCGCCGGTGTCGACAAAGGCGGTGTGCACCTCGAAGCCTTTTTCCTTCAGGGCCAGCACGCAGTAGCTGGTGTCCAGGCCGCCGGAAAAGGCGAGTACGACTTTTTCAGACATCTTGATCAGCTCTCGTCCATCAGTTTCAGCATCAGGGCTTTTTGCACATGCAGACGGTTTTCCGCCTCGTCCAGGGCCACGCAGTAATCAGCGTCCATCACCTCGTCGGTCGCCTTGATGTTGCGGCGCAGCGGCAGGCAGTGGCTGAAGCGCCCGCCCTGGGTCAGCGCCATCTTGGCTCCGTCGACCATGAAGTGCCGATAGGGCGCACGGATTGCCGCTTCCTCCTCGGGCCGGCCATAGTACGGCAGCGCGCCCCAGCTCTTGGCATAGACGAACTCGGCACCCGTATAGGCTTCTTCGATATTGGTCGTCACCTTCAGCGAGCCGCCGGATTCCTTCGCCTGGCGCTCGCCGGCGCTCATGAACTGCTCGTCGAGCAGATAGGCCTCCTCCGGGATCAGCAGGGTCACGTCCATACCGAACTTGGTCGCGATCAGCAGGGCCGAATTGGCCACGGCCGTGTTGAGGGCGCGCGGATGATAAGTCCAGGTCAGCACGAACTTCTTGCCGTCGGGCTGGCCGAGCTGGTCCTGGATCGTGCGCATCAGGGCCAGCTCCTGGCAGGGGTGAACAATCGTTTCCATATTGATCACCGGCACCGAGGCGTGCTCGGCCAGCGCCTTGATCACGCGGTCCTGGCGGTCGACCGACCAGTCCTTGAACAGCGGGAAGGCGCGCAGGCCGATGGCGTCGCAGTAGCGCGACAGCACGCCGGCCACTTCTGTAATGTGTTCCTCGGCGGTACCGTCCATCAACACGCCGGGCTCGAACTCGATGCCCCAGGCCGCCTTGCCCGGCTCCAGCACCACCGCATGAGCGCCCAGGTGAAACGCGCCGATCTCGAACGAGGAGCGGGTGCGCAGGCTGGGATTCAGAAACAGCAGGGCCACGGCCTTGCCGGCCAGGCGCCGGTTGACCGGCTCGCGTCGAAGGGCAGCAGCACTGTCCAGCAGGACCTGAAGCTCCTCGCGGGACCAGTCGACGGTGGTTAGAAAATGACGCATCGGGCTGCACACTCCTTGCATTGGGGCCAGGCACGGCGCTCTCACCTTCAAGAATCGCCGGGGTGCCGCAAAAAAAGACCCGGCACAGCGGCTGGGTCAGTCACCGGCCGTCGCCGCCAATCAAGGCAGGGTCAAAGCCGAACCCGCCAATTTGCCATAGCCAGCTTCCGAGAGCAAGAGCCAGCGGAGCCATTGTTAGCCCAAAGCAGTAATGTCTCCTTTCCGCAAAGTTAAATTGTCCCCTTTTTGTTTCAACAAGGAGCGGGGCCATGGATCGGGAGACGATTGCCATGAGTCACGAGGAGTTGGACCGGGTTGGCGTGATCCGGAAGGCGCTTGACGGGGAGTTGAAGCAAGGTGCCGCTGCCCAGCAGCTGGGCTTGAGGATACCGGGACCGGGTTCCTTACCAAAACGGGAGCCGTTGTTATTGTGGGAGCCATCGCGAAGCACGGCACGACCCGTGCTCAGGCCTGCCGGGATCAGCTCATGGCCAGTGCTGTTTGCCGTGTATCACACGCAAGACGATCAGATCATCTCCCTCCAGCTTGTAGACCATGAAAGAAGGGGTACGCCGAACCACCCACTCCAAGGTTCCGCGAACCCTGCCTTGATGGCCCGTTCTGGGCTGCGTCAATAGCAGTCGTGTCGCGTCTGCAATGCGTTCACCAACTGGCGCGCTGCAGTCGGATTCTCCAGGGCGATGTAATTCTGAGCCTCGACCAGCTGTTCAAGCGCTCGGCGTGTCCACTTCAGTTTCAAGCTGAACACCCCACTTGGCAAAGGCGGATTTCAATTCATCCTCGGTGGCAAACTCACCGCGGCGAGCCTCGTCAAGGCCGGCTTCGACCTCCTGTCGCACGTAGGCCTCGTAGGCGACATCCTTCCAGGTCGCTCCTTCCGGGAGTTGCTCGGCCAGAGTGTGCAATGCTTCTCGGATATTGGCTGACATGCTCCTTAGTCTAGCGCTCCCGAAAGTCATATTCCATCCATAGCCTCTTCCAATGACAAATGAGCCTGAAGAGGAGGCTCAGTCCAGCCCGCGGAGCCGCCACGCCGCAGGTGGCGACACCCGGGCTGCCTCAGTCAACCATTGGATGGACTGATCGTCGCCATCAGCATGCACTGTGACCTCGAACACCTTGACCAAAAGACGGTCGTCTTGGACTTGATAGATGACTCGCCATTGAAGGCCCAGCCTCGACGAGCGGTGGCCGGACCACTGACCCTTGAGCGCTTCATCTTCTCTTGCCGACTGGACCAAACTCCGAAGCCCTCCTCGGGCGGCGAGCCATGGCTCGTTGATCGGCACGGATCGAGGCACGATGGTAAAGTTCCGACTGGCTATCCAACCACCTAGAGGAGTGTCCGCCATGGGCATCGAAGTTGCCGGCCTTTTTTTCCTGATCTGGCTGATCATCGTCATTTGGGCCATCATCAAGACCGCTCAGGCTCGAGTCGGGCCTGTACCCAAGATCCTTTGGATTCTGATTCTGCTGTTTTTCCCGCTGTTGGGCCTGATTCTGTGGTTCTTTCTCGGACCTAAGGGCTAGGAGCCTGCGCGGCAGAAGCCGTCCGGGCTGCAACGGCGCCCTCGCCATTGAGTGCGCCTATCGTCGAGCTTACATAGCGCGACTATGCGCGCACTCCGATAGACACACTCAATGGCGATTGCATCCGTTTCGCCTCGAACGTTTCTGCCGCGCAGGCTCCTAGCGGCTCCGTCGTCTCGGCCGGTCTGCGGGCTGGAGACCGATCGACTGCGATCGGCCTCTGGGCCCGCTGCCGAGCAGGTGGATCAGACCAAGCTCAGGCGCACGAACTTGCGTTTGCCAACCTGAAGCACACCGACAAAGCCCGCCTGCAAGACCAACCCGCGATCATCAATTCGCTCGCCGTCAATCTTGACCGCGCCCTGCTGGATCATGCGGAAGGCTTCCGAGTTCGAGGCGGTCAGGCCGCAGGCGGTCAGGGCGGCGGCCACACCCAGACCATCCGGCCCGGCGGGTAGCGTCTTTTCCGCAATCTCCTCGGGCATCTCGCCCTGGCGGAAGCGGACGATGAAGGTCTCGCGCGCTTGAGGTCCGGCGCCGGCACCATGAAAGCGGTCGACCAGCTCGACGCCCAGCTCGAACTTGACATCGCGCGGGTTGCGACCTTCGGCGACAGCGGCCTTGAGCTGTTCCAGTTCTGCGCTGGGCCGGAAGCTCAGCAGCTCGAAGTAGCGCCACATCAGCTCATCCGAGATGCTCATCAGCTTGCCGAACATCTCGTCGGGGGCGTCGGTGATGCCGATGTAATTGCCCAGCGACTTCGACATCTTCTGGATACCGTCGGTACCCTCCAGCAGCGGCCAGGTGATGATGACCTGGGGCTTCTGCCCTGCCTGGGACTGCAGCTGGCGGCCGACCAGCAGATTGAACTTCTGGTCCGTGCCGCCCATTTCGATGTCGGCCTTGAGGGCCACTGAGTCGTAGCCCTGAACCAGCGGATACAGGAACTCGTGCACGGCGATCGGCTGACCGCTCTTGTAGCGCTTGTCAAAATCGTCCCTTTCCAGCATGCGCGCGACGGTGTACTTGGAGGCCAGGCGGATCATGTCGGCAGACGACATTTCGCCGAACCACTCGGAATTGAAGCGCACCTCGGTGGCCGAGCGGTCGAGGATCTTGAACACCTGCTCGGCGTAAGTCCGGGCGTTGGCGCGTATGTCGGCTTCGCTCAAGGGCTTGCGCGTGACGTTCTTGCCGGTCGGGTCGCCGATCATGCCGGTGAAGTCGCCAATCAGGAAGATCGCCACATGACCGGCGTCCTGAAAACGGCGCATGGCGTTGATGATGACGGTATGACCCAGGTGCAAGTCGGGCGCCGTGGGGTCGAAGCCGACCTTCACCCGCAGCGGATGGCCGGCATCCAGGCGCTGTTGGAGCTCCTCGGATGAGATGATCTCGGCCGCGCCGCGGGTCAGTTCGTCGAGGGTTTTCACGAAAAATTAACCAGTTATGCTGGGATTCAAGAAAGAGTGCATTGACTAAAGCGCCCGAATGTCGGTAATGTTACCGGGTTTACACGCGCCAAAGCGAACAGGCATGACGAGAAAATCGATGGCGCGACGCCGCGCCGGCACTCCGGCGACCGTTGCCCTGCAGCTTGCCCGACGCTGGCTCGCCGCCTCTGAAGCGTTCGTCCGCGGTGCGGGTAGCGCACTGGCCACACACCGACGCTGGTCTGCCGCCGCGGCAGGCCTCGTGGTATTGGGGCTGGCGCTGAGCCTGTTCCGGACCGATGGCACCAGCCCGGAGCCGCTGACTTACCCCGCGGATGCGGCCACGGTCGCCATGGAGTTCGCCCAGCCGCTTCCCGTGGCTGCCGGCGCTGCTGATGCCGTCGAAGCGCTCGAACACCCCCAAACCGACGAGCTCGACGCGGCGCGCGAGTGGACTTTCGTCGAAGTGCGGCCGGGCCAGACCCTGGAGCGCATTTTCCGCGACCTGGGGCTCAGCGCCCGACTGTTGCACCAGGTCGTCAACCATGACGCGCAGACGCGCGGCCTGGCCCGGATACGTCCGGGCGATATCTTCGGCTTCGAGCTGGACAGCGACGGAGATTTCCTGGCCATGCGCGCCGATCTGGACGACGAAAGCTGGCTGATCGTCGAGCGCGACGACCAGGGCTTGACCACGCGCATCGAGTACCGTGACCTGGAGACACGCGTGGTCGAGGCCAGCGGCATCATTTCCTCATCGTTGTTCAACGCGGCCAAGAACGCCGGTCTGAACGACGGCATGACCATGCGTCTGGCCAGCATCTTCGGTTGGGACATCGACTTTGCCCTGGACATCCGTTCCGGCGACCGCTTTGCGCTGATTTACGAAGAAGTCTGGCGTGACGGCGACTACTTGCGTGACGGTGCCATCCTGGCCGCTCGTTTTGTCAATCAGGGTGAGACCTTTGAAGCCATTCGCTTTGACACCGGCGATGGCCCGGACTATTTCGCTCCCGACGGCCGGCCGATGCGCCAGGCCTTCCTGCGCGCGCCGCTGAACTTCACCCGCGTCACATCGGATTTCAACCCGCGCCGCTTCCACCCCATCACGCGTCAGATCCGTCCGCACAACGGCATCGACTGGGGCGCCCCAACCGGAACGCCAGTTTGGGCGGCCGGTGACGGAAGAGTCATTCGCTCGGCCTTCAACAACGTCAACGGGCACTACATCTTCATCCAGCACGGTAACAACATCGTGACGCGTTATCTGCACCTGTCACGGCGCGATGTGCGCCAGGGCGACCGGGTTCGCCAGGGCCAGACCATCGGCGCGGTCGGCATGACCGGCCTGGCCACGGGTCCGCACCTGCACTACGAATTCCTGGTCAATGGCGTTCACCGCAATCCGCGAACCGTGGAGCTACCGCGAGCCGAGCCGTTACCGGATGAACTGATGGAGGACTTCCGTCGGGCCGGGGCGCCACTGCTGGCGCAGCTTGACAGCGTGCAGGGCCCGACCGTCCTGCTCGCACAGCGCACGGAAGCGGACTGCGAGGACGACGATAGCTGCTGAGCGTGGCCGAGTATTACATCGGCCTGATCTCCGGCACCAGCATGGACGGCATCGACGCCGTCCTGTGTGACTTCAGCCCGCACCCCCCTGCAATCCTCGCCGCGCGCACGTTGCCCTTCGAGCCCGGGCAACGCGCCATGCTGGATCGGGTGCGTCAGGATCCGGATCAGTTTCCGGCCACGGAGCTGGCCCGGCTCGACGCACTGCTGGGTGATGCCTTTGCCGCTGCGGCGCTTGCCGTGCTTGGCGAAGCCGGGCTCGAAGCCACCCAGATTCAAGCCATCGGCAGCCACGGCCAGACCGTGCTGCATCGACCCGAGGCCAACCCACCCCATACCCTGCAGATCGGCGACCCGCACCGCATTGCCGCAGCCACCGGCATCCTAACCATCGCCGACTTCCGCCGCGCCGACCTGGCCGCCGGTGGCCAGGGCGCCCCACTGGCGCCGCTGATCCACCAGGCGCTGCTGAGCGACCCCAATGAAAACCGAGTAGTGGTCAACCTCGGCGGCATTGCCAACATCAGCGTGCTGCCGGCGCGCGGGGGCTTGAGCGGATTCGATACCGGACCGGCCAACTGCTTTCTCGACCTGTGGTACCGGCGGCATCACGAAGATCGCTTCGACCGCGCGGGCGCCTGGGCGGCCAGCGGCCAAGCAGACCCGGACTGGCTGGGCGAACTCCTGGCCGACCCCTACTTTCAGCTGCCGCCGCCCAAGAGTACCGGCATCGAGTATTTCAGCCCGGCCTGGCTGGACCGGCGCCTGCCGGACTGGGCCGAGCAGCGACCCGCCGACATCCAGGCGAGCCTGCTGGCGTTTTCGGCCCACAGCATCGCCCAGGCGGTTCAGGGCCTGCCGGCCGAGGACAGGCCCAAGCGCGTCATCGCCTGCGGCGGCGGCGCGCATAACCCGCTTCTGCTCGAGCGCCTGGGCCGTGCCCTCGGTGGACTGCCGCTTGCGTCCACGGCGGATTTCGGGCTGGACCCGGACTATGTGGAGGCCTTACTGTTCGCCTGGATGGCGCGTGAGCGCCTGGCCGGCCGGGCGCTGCCGACGCCCGCCATCACCGGGGCGGCGCGCGCGGTCATGGCTGGTGCGATCTTCGCGCCGGGACCAGGCCGGATCAGCGGCGGTTGAAAGATAGCGATTGGAGGATGGTCAAAAATGATGAAAGCCCTGCCGAGAGCACTGTTGCCATGGGTGCTGGTGGCGGCCGCCGCAACCGGGTGTTCAAACCATGATGCGCCGCCACCAACGCCGCCGACCCCGGACTTTTCCGGCATCACCGTGACCGCAGCCGACATCCTGGGCGACCCGCGCTTTCGGGCCATTTCCTACGGCGGCTACCGCGAAACCACGCGCGACATCCAGCCGACGATTCCGCAGCTGAAGGAGGACATGCTCATCCTCCAGGCCATGGGCGTGCGCCTGCTGCGCACCTACAACGTGCACTACGACGAGGCGGCCAACCTGCTTAAGGCCATTCGCGAGCTGCGCAGCGAGGATCCGGATTTCGAGATGTACCTGATGCTCGGCGCCTGGATCGACGCCAAGCACGCCTGGACCGACGAGCCCGAGCGCTTGCGCGATCAGGATGCGCCACGCAACGCAGTCGAGATCGCCCGGGCCGTGGAACTGGCGCAGCAATATCCGGAGATCGTCAAGATCATCGCGGTTGGCAACGAGGCCATGGTCCACTGGGCGCAGGAGTACTGGGTCGAACCCCGCATCATCCTGAACTGGGTCAAACATCTGCAGGAACTCAAAGCGCGGGGTGAACTGCCGGCCACGCTGTGGATCACCTCGTCGGACGATTTCGCGTCCTGGGGCGGCGGCGGCAGCGAGTACCACAACGAGGACCTGAACGCGCTGATCGAGGCCGTCGACTTCATCTCCATGCACACCTATCCCATGCACAACACCCACTACAACCCCGAGTTCTGGGGCGTGCGCGACGAGGAGGAGGATTTAAGCGACCTGGAGAAGATCCACAACGCCATGGACCGCGCGCTGGATCTGGCCCAGAGGCAGTACCAGGCGGTCGTCGACTACATGCGCAGCATCGGCGTGGACAAGCCCGTGCACATCGGCGAGACCGGCTGGGCCACCGTTTCCAACGAGTTCTACGGCGAGGGCGGCGCCAACGCCATCGATGAATACAAGGCCGCGCTGTACTACCACGCCATCCGCAACTGGTCCGACGCCGACAACATCACCGTGTTCTACTTCCAGGCCTTCGACGAGCCCTGGAAGGACGCGGCCAACCCGCTGGGTTCGGAGAATCACTTCGGCCTGATCAACATCCAGGCCCAGGCCAAGTTCGCCCTGTGGGATCTGGTGGATGCAGGCGTGTTCGAGGGCCTGACCCGCGACGGTCAGCCCATCACCAAGACCTTTGGCGGCGATGTCGAGGCGCTGATGCAGACCGTCCTGGTTCCCCCGACCGACCGCGAGATCCGGGCCCGGCGGGCGCAGGAAGCGGACTGAAGACCCGCCGACCGAAGCATCTGGAGAGCACGAGCGTGTCATACCCGACCCACAAGCTTCGTGGATTCACGGCATCGGGCGTGCCCGAGCAATTCACGGCCCTGCGCCGGATGTCGGCGGCGGAGCGCGCAAGCCTGTTCCACCGGATTCTGGCCGAGGGCGTTCACGGCTTCTGCTTCAGCCTGTACGAGGAAGGCCAGAAACCCGGCGGCCAGGTGAGCGAGGACCAGATCCGCCGCCGTCTTGCCATCCTCAGGCCGCACACGAATTGGATTCGCTCGTTCTCCTGCACCGAGGGCAACGAGTGGATTCCGCTGATCGCCCGCGACATGGGCTTCGAGACCCTGGTCGGCGCCTGGCTGGGGAGCGATCCGGACAAGAACCGGGAAGAACTGGCCGCACTGGTCCGGCTGGCCCGGCAAGGCCTGGTCGACATCGCCGCCGTGGGCAACGAGGTGCTCTATCGCGACGATCTCAGCGAAGCGCAGTTGCTCCGTCACATCAAGGAGGTCAAGGCGCAGATTCCGGATACCCCGGTCGGCTACGTCGACGCTTACTACGAATTCGTGGAGCGCCCCGCCCTGGTGCAGGCCTGCGACCTGGTCCTGTGCAACTGCTATCCCTACTGGGAAGACACCGCCTTCGAGCACGCCCTGGCCCACATGCAGTACATGCACCGGCTGGCGGTGGAAGCGGCCGACGGCAAACCGGTCATCATCACCGAGACCGGCTGGCCCAGCCAGGGCGAAGGCAAGGACGCGGCGCGACCGTCCGCCGACAACGCCATGGACTACTTCATCCTCACCCAGCTCTGGGCCCGCGCCGCGCAGATCGAGACCTTCTACTTCTCCTCGTTCGACGAGGCCTGGAAAGTGGACGCCGAAGGCGATGTGGGCGCGTACTGGGGAATCTGGGACTGCAAGGGCGCGCTCAAGTACTGAGCCTCAG
>SL_3KL_010_SEDDRAFT_10001461_pt1 | contig 21452 bp, 20 predicted proteins | sample SodLakKL_010_SED_2_FD_10381 | JGI IMG/M metagenome (IMG submission 10381) | reverse complement strand
ACGCGGGGGCTCACCCTCTTGGCCGGCACCGACCGTCTTCCTCCCGCACGGTGAAGCTCACGGTGCACGCCTGCACCCGACCCTTCACACCCCACCCCACGCTCACGCCACCCCAAGCAAGGCGTGAACCCTCCGGTGCACATCCGCACCTGACCCTTCACACCCCACCCACGCTCACGCCACTCCAAGCAAGGCGTGAACCCTCCGGTGCACATCCGCACCTGACCCTTCACACCCCACCCACGCTCACGCCACTCCCAGCAGGTCAGGCTCGGTCACGCCTCTCCACACGATGACCCTTCCGGGAGAGGTGTGCTGCGGCCGATCCCTCGACGTTGCTGCGCGACGATCGCCGCGTCGATGGTGGCGATGACGTGCTCGCGATCGAGGTGCCAGTCACGCCAGTCGATGGGCACGCGCACCCAGTCGATGCCGGCGAACGCGGCCTCCCTTCGCCGATCGGCACGGCGCTGCTCGCGCGTCCGGTGATAGGTGTCGCCGTCGGGTTCGACCGCGATCTGCCATGCCGGGAGCGGCACGTCGACCTCCAGCCCGACCCCATCGGCGGTCTCGATCCGGCGTGTCGAGCGCTGTGCGCCGTACCCTCGCCGCTCGAGCTCCGCAGCGACGTCGTCCTGGAACCTCGACTCGATCCGCGACGATGCGAGTCGGTGACACTGCTCCCGCAGGTGACCCCGGCCAACGACCGAACCGACCGTCGAGAGGCGATCGAGGATCTCGGTGGGCGTGGTGAGTCCGCGATGGACCGCATCGATCAGCCGGTGCCAGAGCGTCTCCGCCGGGAGCGAGGCCAACGAGACGAACATGGCCGGGACGGCCAAGGTCGGCACCTCATCGATCTCGGTGAGGTCGGTGGCCTCGAGCCAGCGGGCTCGCCGGGTGTCCACCCGTCCTCGAGTCGGCAGCAGCACCGAACACGGGGTCAGGATCGTGGATCGTTCAGGCGGTCGTCGCCGCAGTCCATGGAGCCAGGCAGCCGTCTCATGGCTCGCGGCCGCTGGTCCGCCCGTGGACCCACAGACCTCCAGCAGGGAACGCTGCGTCGACGGGCCAGCCGCTGGATGGACACGAACCCGGGGTGCGGGGGCAGCCCAGCCCTCCCGGGCCGTCCGGCGGTAGAAACGGTTGGCCGAGATGCCGCAGGCATCGGCAAGGTCAGCATCCGCGACACCGTGACGTCTCAGCGTGGCGGTGACGAGTGCGGGCCAGGGATCCATCTCACCATCTTGCCGGCCGTCTGGTGAGGTCGGACACCGAGATGCTCCGCCTGGGGACAACCTCGCCGACCACCACGCGGGACCGCCGTCGGCGGCGAGCCTCGCCGGTCACGCGCCCCCCGATGTCGGGCGAGGTGAGAGGCATGCGGTGCAGCCCCGCACCTGACGCTTCACAGCGCGACCTCAAACCCCCCGCGATCCCTGAGGTGTGAAGCCTCCGATGCACCGACGCACCACAGACTTCACATCGGTGGACGGACGCCATCTCGACGGACCCGGGCCCGGGAACCGAGGCCGGGCAGGCGCTCCGGGCAGGCAACGACCTGGGCTGCGCCGGGCACACGGCCGATCCGGGCACGGAGCCGGTCCGGGCACACGGCCGGTCCGGGCACGGAGCCGATCCGGGCACAGGGCCGGTCCGAGGAGCTTCGGCGTTGGGCGGCGGCAACGCCGCTCCTACACTCCCGCTACCGCCGCGCCGGTCGGTGTCGGGGCGATCAGGGAGGCAACCTGTGGAGGCCGAGACGCTGCTGACGATCTTCCGGATCGTCGCCGGGACCGCCGTGATCCTGTTCTTCGGGGCCTGGGCCGTACGCCGCGCCCGGTTCCTCATCCGGCTGGTCCTCGCGGCCCAGCCGAACCCGAAACGCAACATCCGCACCGCGTTCAAGGCCAACCTGCGCCACGCGCTGGTCAACATCTTCGGTAACAAGAAGCTGCTGCGCTGGTCGCTGGTCGGCGTCGCTCACTTCTGGGTGATGTGGGCCTTCTTCATCCTGCAGACCACGCTGGTCGAGGCCGCCGGTGAGATGTTCGTCGGCCCGTCCTTCCAGCTGCCCTTCCTGAACGCGATCGAGGTCGGCGGCGTCACCGCCTACGACGTGCTCGGCTTCTTCCAGGACAGCCTCGGCCTGCTGTCGCTGATCGGCATCGTGACCTTCGCCGGGGTCCGCCTCTCCCAGGACCCGCGCAACCGGGGCCGCGAGTCGCGCTTCGCCGGCTCGAACCTCAACCAGGGTTGGTGGGTGCTGCTCGCCGAGACCCTCGTGATCTGGACGATCTGGACCGCCCACGGCGTCCGAGCTGCCGAGGGTTACGCCCCCACCGAGGCGGCGTTCGTCTCGGTCGCGTTCGGTCGCGTGTTCGAGGGCCTCGACCCGCTGTTCCTCGAGTGGATCGGGGCGGTCAACCTCGTCGCCCACTTCGCGATCGTCGGCGGCTTCCTCGTCTTCACCCTGCACAGCAAGCACCTGCACATCCTGACCATCCCGTTCCAGGAGCTCACCCGCGACCCCGACAAGGACAAGGCGCTCGGGGCGCTCTCGGCCGAGAAGATCGACATGGAGACGATGGACGAGGACACGATCCTCGGCGTCGGCCAGGTCGAGCAGTTCACCTTCGACCGCTTCCTCGACTTCCAGACCTGTACGGAGTGCGGCCGCTGCCAGTCGCAGTGCCCCGCCTGGAACACCGGCAAGCCGCTCTCGCCGAAGATGCTGATCCAGGACCTGCGCGACCACATGTACGCCAAGGGCCCGTTCCTGCTCGGCGAGGTGCCGGAGGCCGAGGCCGGCGACGTCATCAACATCCCGCTCGTGGGCGACAAGCCCGGCGAGGCCGCGGTCATCGACTACGACGTGCTGTGGTCGTGCACGATGTGCGGCGCCTGCGTCGAGGAGTGCCCGGTCGACATCCAGCACGTCGACGTCATCGCCGACATGCGCCGCTACAAGGCCATGATGGAGTCGAGCTTCCCGCAGGAAGCCGGCGTCATGCTCCGCAACATCGAGAACTCCGGCGACCCCTGGGGCGTCGGCCAGTCCAAGCGCGAGGAGTGGACCGAGAAGCTCGACTTCGACATCCCCCGGGCCGAACCCGGCACCGAGCTCCCCGACGACGTCGACCACCTGCTGTGGGTCGGCTGCGCGGGCGCGGTCGACGACCGGTCCAAGAAGATCACCGTCTCGATCGCGCAGCTGCTCCACGACGCGGGCGTGAACTTCGCCATCCTCGGCAACAACGAGACCTGCACGGGTGACTCGCCACGCCGCCTCGGCATGGAGTACCTGTTCCAGATGCTCGCCGAGCAGAACGTGGAGACGTTGCGGTCGATCGGTGCCCACAAACGCACGATCATCACCCGGTGCGCCCACTGCTTCAACGCGATCAAGAACGAGTACCCCGACTTCGACGGGCACTTCGAGGTGGTCCACCACAGCGAGCTGCTCACGAAGCTGATCCGCGACGGCCGTCTGGTCGCGACCAACCAGCTCGACCAGTCGATCACCTACCACGATCCCTGCTACCTCGGCCGCCACAACGACGTGTACGACGACCCACGGGCGGTCATCAGCGCGGTCCCCGGCATGGACGCCAAGGAGATGCCGAGGTCGCGGTCAGCCGGCTTCTGCTGCGGCGCCGGCGGTGCCCGCATGTGGATGGAGGAGACGATCGGCAAACGGGTCAACAACGACCGCGTCGACGAGGTGGCCGAGACCGGCGCGGACATCGTCGCGACCGGCTGTCCGTTCTGCGTGACGATGCTCTCCGACGGTGTCGCCGAGAAGGTCGGCCAGGGCGAGCTCACCGACGGACAGATCGAGGTGCTCGACATCGCCGAGGTCCTCACCCGCGGCCGCGCCAACGGCCACGGAGGCAACGGTCACGTCAGCGGGGACCACGACGAGGTAGCCGGCCACGACCAACAGGACGACGAGGTAGCCGCCCCCTCGTCCGGAGGCGCGACCGACCCCTGACCGCCGCGCTCCCAGCGTGGAGGTCAGGGGAAGGTGATGTCGCCGCAGTCGAGCTCGCCCACGCCGGGGAGGTCGTCACCGTCGGGGATCGTCGCGGTCTCCTCCGTGGCGAACTGCAACTCGCCAGCGTCGGGCCAGTGGTAGGCGAACCGGGTCCAGTCGTGGTCGCCGTCGGCGGTCTGCTCGGCCCGGGTCACGGTCAGGGCCGGGGTGCCGTCCACCTCGTCACACCCGAGGCCGGAGGACTGTCCGACGGTGCCACCGACGGTGAACTGCCTCGGCACGGTGTGGTCAGCGATCGTGACCGGCAGGAGGGCACACGGATCGTCATCCCGGTCATGGAGGGCGAACAGCGCCACGCTGAACCCGGACGCCCCCAAGGCCTCCAGCACGAGCGCCACCTCGCGGTCACCACCGAGGGGTTCGGCCCCCAGAGGCTGGACCGGCGAGATCTCCGCCGCCTCCTCCAGCTCGCGCTCGACGACGTAGCCGGAGGCGGTGATCACCCGCAGGTAGAAGGTCTTCGCGCCGTCGGAGCCGATCGCGTAGGTGATCACCTCGTCAGACTGGCCGTCGCCCGTGAGGTCGCCGGTCGCCTCCTCGATCCGCTTGGCCTCAGGCGGCAGGTCGGCACTGAGCATGGTGTCGTCGGAGGTGCAGGGCGCCGTGGCAGGTTCCTCGGCCGGGAGCTCCTCCGTGACCGGCTCCTCGCTGGCTGGCTCCCCGGTGGCCGGCTCCTCGCTGGCTGGTTCCTCGCTGGCTGGCTCCCCGGTGGCTCCGTCATCCGCGCCATCCGAGGCTCCCTCGGCACCGGACGCCTGCTCATCGGTGGGCTCCGCCACCTCACCGTTCTCCTGGATCGCCTCGATCGCCTCGATCGCCTCCACCTCCGGCTCGTCGGCGGACCCGTCCGCTCCGACGGCGTCGAGGAGGTTGTCGAGCGGCTCGCATCCGCTCACGAGCACGAGGCTCGCAGCGAGCACGAGCGCAGCACGACGATGGATCGTCAACATGTTCGCCCCTGACGGTCATTCGCTCTGTACCGAACAGCATGATCGGGCGTACCCCTACGCCCACATCCGCAGCCTAACGCAGGTGGATCCGACCATGGGCGTGATCTGATCCCGAGCCGGTGGCTGGTGGGCACCCCTGGAGCCCGGCAGGAGCAGATCCCGAGCACTGGCTCGTGCTCCGGCGCGAGGGTCAGGCACCGACAGCACGGCCCTGGTCGATCACACGCTGTCGGGGACGTCGTCCGGGACCGCAGCCAGCACTGGTCGAGCGACGGAGCCGCGCTCGAGCTTGCGCAGCGCCGCCTCGTAGAGTTCGGAGGTGAAGCTGGCGATGCGCGAGTCGCTGGTCTTGGCGTGGTACATGGCCAGATCGGCCTCGCTCAGGGCACGGTCGGCGTCGTGCTGGGGCGTCAGCATCGTGATCCCGAGGCTCACCCCCGGGGTGACGACACGGTCGATGACACGCAACGGCTCGATGATCCGTTCGCGGATCCGCTCCGCCACGCCGATGACGACCTCCGGGTCGGACGCATCCTCGAGGAGCACGGCGAACTCGTCGCCGCCGAGTCGGCTGGCGGTGTCAGACGGCCGGAGGCAGCTGGCGATGCGCTGCCCGACCGCGCGCAGCACGTCGTCACCGGCCTGGTGGCCGAGGGTGTCGTTGAGGGTCTTGAAGTCGTCGAGGTCGGCGAACATCACGGCGCCGAGCCTGGCCCCGCCGCGCCGGGCCCGTTGCAGGTGGTGGTCAACCCGGTCGCTGAACAGGCGTCGGTTCGCGAGGTCGGTGAGCGGGTCACGGAAGGCGAGGCGCTCCAGCTCGTCGCGCAGCCGCTTCTCCTCGGTGATGTCCTGCAGCAGGCCGATCGCCAACGACGCATCGCCCTCCTTCAGCAGGGAGACCAGCAGCCGGCCCCACACGACGTGGCCTTCCTTGTGGATGAACCGCTTGTCCATCTCGAAGCTGTCACGCTCGCCGGCCATGAGCTCCTGGAACAGCTCGAGGTTGCGTTGCACGTCCTCGGGGTGGGTGAACCCCTCGAACGGCAGGACCGCGAACTCGTCCCGTGTGTAGCCGAGCATGCCGGACAGCGCCTCGTTGGTCAGCTGGGCGCACCCCTGCTCATCGACGATCCCGATGCCGATCGGCGCGAGTCGGACGATCTCCTTGAGCCGACCGAGCGTCGCCACGTCGTCTCCGACGTCGGCAGCGTCGACCCCGTCCTCCTGCGGCCTCTCGGTTCCCATGTGCGGTCCTCGTCCGGGCTAGCCCGATCGCCTCGTCCACCCCGAGGTGCAGACGGCGACCGTGACACGGACCCGAGACGGCGACCGTGACACGGACCCGAGATGGGGTACCTACCTTGGACATCGGCCGGGCGCCGGACCACTTGAGCGAACCCGTGCGTTCACCGAGCCGCACTGGCCTGCCTCGATGCCCTGCGCTCATCGGCGCAACGGCGTCACCTGATCACCTCGGCCAGCTGAGGTTGCACGACCTCATGGGTCCCGGCAGCCCCCGAGGACGGCGAGGTGGCGAGCAGTGCCGCCACGAGGAGCACGACCGCCAGTGCAGCGAGTGCGCCCAGGCTGCCTCGTGGGTCGTGTCGCTGGGAGGTGACCGTCTCCTGGATGAACCTCGCTGCCGCCATCGAGCCCTCCTCGGATCCCCGCCGCGGGTCGTGCCGTGGTGCCGTGGCCTTCGGCCACGTGACGGTGGGCACGCCACGGTGGGCATGTCCATCCCCACTCTCGCGGCACAGCGGTGCTCGTGCCACCGACCAGGNACCCAGACGGCAGAGCGTCGAACGCACGCGGATGATCGGTGGACGCTCGTTCCCCCGTCACCGACGCGATCAGNCCGCTGCCNCCACCCGAGCGGCATGGATCGCGGAGGTAGGCTCTGCGCCACGATGACCGACGACCGCCCCTCNCCTTCGCGATCGCTCGAGGACACGGACAGCCCGCCGGAGGCCGACGGACCTGAGCAGCAGGACCGTGCCGACCGGCTCGCCGAGCAGATCGCGATCCCCGTCCTGATCGCCGCCCTGGCCTCCGTGCCGGCGGTGTTCCTCACCCTGTTCGACGACCCCTACCAGACGATCGGCGAGGGGCTCAACACCCTCTCCGGCGGTGTCCTCATCGCCGAGACGGTCGTGCTGTTCGCGGTCTCCGAGAACCGGTTGGCGTGGCTCAAGCGCAACAAGTGGCTCGTGCTGCTCGCCCTGGCGATCATCCCCGCGGTGGTGTTCGCCATCGGCCCCGTCCAACTGCTGCGGCTGCTCCGCGTCGTTGGCGCGCTCCGCATCATCCGCGTCAAGCGCATCTTCAAGGCCGGCAAGATCGTGCGCGAACGCGCCGGGCTCGACAAGGTCTGGGAGCGGGTCATCGCCGTCGGCGTCACCCTGCTGTGTGCCGTGTTCGTCGCCGTCATGCTGGCCGATCCCACCACGACGAGGCAGCTCGATGAGCTCGAATCGGAGTCCCGTAACGTGCTAGGCAACGTCATCGAGCGCTTGGGGTGGATCGGCGTGGTGGTCGCGGGGCTGATCCTGGCCGGCGCGACCTACGTCGTGTGGACCAACCGCAGGGACCAACGGCAGGCAGCGGACGACGCCGAGGCAGCGGATGACGACGGGCCAGCGCGCCCGGAGAGAGTGGCGCGCGACGACGGGCCAGCGCGCCCGGAGAGAGTGGCGCGCGACGACGAGGCAGCCGGCGACCACGAGGTAGCGCGCACCGACCGCCGCCACAGCTGAGACGGCACCCGGACGGACGTCGAGAGGGAGGCCACGACCTCATCCTCGATCTCGTCGCCACCGTCCGGGCCTGCGCGGACCACGAACGCGGATACCTCGACGCGGTGGCCGCCCGGCGACGGCTCACCTCGGAGCGGCTCACGCCTCGTGGGGTGGNCCCTCGGGTGGTGGCGGGACGAGGTTGAGGTGGTACTTCGAGGGGGTCGGCCCGCTCTGCCCCTGGTACTTCGACCCCGCGGCGCCCGCCCCGTACGGCTCCTCGGCCGGACGGTCGAGGTTGAAGAAGGCGAACTGCGCGATCTTCATGCCGGGGTAGAGCAGGATCGGCAGCGTCGCGACGTTCGACAGTTCGAGGGTGACGTCGCCGTCGAAGCCGGCGTCGACGAAACCGGCGGTCGAGTGGATCACGAGCCCGAGGCGCGCGAGGGAGCTCTTGCCCTCGAGACGGGCGACGATGTCGCTCGGCAGCGTGATGCGCTCGAGGGTGGAGCCGAGGACGAACTCACCCGGATGCAGGACGAAGGGCTCGTCGCCGGCCTCGACCAGTTCGGTGAGATCGGGCTGCGGCTCCTTGACGTCGATGAAGGGGTAGCGGTGGTTGGCGAACACCCGGAACTCGGCGCCGAGGCGCACGTCGATGCTGCTGGGTTGGATCGCCTCGTCGTCGAGAGGGTCGACGCCGATCCGCCCCGAGGCGATGGCTTCGCGGATGGTGCCGTCGGACAGGATCATCGGTGCCTCCGGCGCACGGTGTGCCAGGGTCGGACCGTGTAGGGCGCAACTCGCGGCCTGCGCTCAGGCGCTGGCGTCGCGTTGCGAGGCTGGCTGTCGAGCGAGTACCGTTCCGCCGCTCCCGCGGGTGTAGTTCAATGGTAGAACACGAGCTTCCCAAGCTCGGAACGGGGGTTCGATTCCCCTCACCCGCTCCGCGGGATCTCGGTGAGATGACCGTAGCGAGATGACCGTGTGGTAGGGCCCGGCGGTGGCGCCGGGTCCTCGCCCCGTCACAGGGCTCATGCCGGGCAGCCATCGAGTCCGTGCTGCCTCAGTTGGCTCGCGCATCTTGGACCTCACGTAGCGTCCGCCCATCACTGGTCCGTCAGGCCTTCCCACCGTTGGCGCTGCCGACGACGAGCACGGCCGAGCCGACCATGTGTCTGCCGACCATCTGCGGCGTCCACGCTGGCGGCTACGGGCCCATGACCTTGTCGAGGTGTAGTGTCGGACGGAAGGCCACCTGACGCACCTGGCGCAAGGGAGGCAAGCAGATGACCAGGCCGACGGCGGGCCCTCCCGTCGGAAGTCACGCCGCCGAGTCCGCAGCCAGCGTGGTGGCCGGTCTCCGCGCGCGCCCGCCAGGCTGGTGAGGTCTACCGATGCTGTGGACGCTTGCCGTCTTCCTGCTCGTGAACGTCCTGGTGGTGCTGCTGCGGGTCGTTCGGGGGCCCACGGCGTCGGATCGGATGGTTGCCGCGCTGCTGTTCGGCACCACTGGGGTCGCGTTCGTGCTGGTGCTCGCGGAGGCACTGGGCAGTCCGGCGGTTCGGGACGTGGCCCTGGTGCTCGCGGTACTGGCGGCGTTGGTGCCGGTGGTGTTCGCCCGGGTCGGCTGGTCGGAGGACTCGGGGGGAGGCGACTCGTGACGTCGGTGGCCAGCGCCGCGCTGCTGGGGGTTGGTGCGGCCTTCCTCCTCACGGGCACGATCGCGCTGCTCCGGTTCCCGGACGTGTTCACGCGACTGCATGCGCTGACCAAAGCGGACAACCTCGGTGTGGGCCTGATCGTGGCCGGCTTGATCCTGCGGGCCGAGAGCCCGGCCACCGTCGGCAAGCTGGTCGCTGTCTGGCTGCTGGTGCTGCTGGCCAGTGCCACCGGCGCTTACGCGATCGCGGCTCGTGCCCTGCGGGAGGGGCGCCAGTGGCCGCGGTGATGAGCTTCGCGCTCGACGGGCTGCTGGCCGCGGCGCTGGTGTGGGTAGCGGTGTGGCTGTTGTTCGCCCGTGACCTGGTGCGGGCCGGGGTGCTGTTCGTCGTGTTCGGGCTCGTGCTCGCGCTGGTGTGGGTCCGGCTCTCGGCGATCGACCTCGCGCTCGCGGAGGCGGCGATCGGCGCGGGCCTGCTCGGCGCCCTGGTGATCGATGCGGCCCACCAGGTGCGTCGGAGTGAGCCGTGAGCTCCCGGCTGGGGCGGGTCGGGCTGTGGCTGATCGCTGCGGTGGGATCCGTGCTGGTGTTCGGGGCGGTCGCAGGCGCGCTGCTGGAGATCGCGGACCAGCCGGCCGGCCTCGAGGCGATGGTGGTGGCGGCGCTGCCTGACAGCGGTGTCGGGCATCCGGTCACGGGTGTGCTGCTCAACTTCCGTGCCTATGACACGTGGTTGGAGGTGGCCGTGCTGTTGAGCGCGGTGGTCGGGGTGGCGGCGCTCCGGGCAGGTGAGGTGGGGGCGCCACCCCCCGAGGAGCCGGGGCCGGTGATGCGGGGACTGGCCGAGGTCCTGGTGCCCGTCACCGTGGTGCTCGGCTTCTTCGTGCTGTCGGTGGGCTCGCAGGGGCCGGGCGGGGCCTTCCAGGGAGGCGCGGTGCTGGCAGGGGGGCTCGTGGTGCTGCACCTCGGGGGCTACCGGTGGGTGGGCGAGACGCGTCCTGGGCTGCTGTGGGCGGGGCTGGTGGCCGCGGCCGCGGCGTTCGCCGTCGCGGCTGTCGCGCCGGTACTCGCCGGGGGTGAGCTGCTGCAGATCCCTCTGTGGCGCGCGCACGCGACCATCGTCATGGTCGAGGTGGCCGTTGCCGTCTCGGTCGCGGTCACGCTCGCGTTCGTCTTCGTCGCCGCCTCGCCGCATCGGCGATGACGACCTTCGAGCTGTTCGCGCTCACGGGAGCGGTGCTGTTCGCGCTCGGGTTCCTGCGGCTGCTGACGGGCACGCATCTGCTGCGCAAGGTGCTCGCGCTCAACGTCATGGGCAGCGGGGTGTTCCTCATCCTGGTGGCGACGGCGTATCGCGATGCGGGGGCGCAGCCCGATCCGGTGCCCCACGCCATGGTGCTCACCGGCATCGTGGTCACGGTCAGCGTCACCGCCTTCGCGTTGGCGCTGGTCCGGCGGATCCATGCGCTCAGCGGCCGAGCCGAGCTCGATGAGCCCGAGCGATGAGCTGGGCAGCCTGGGCAGTGTCGGCACCCCTCCTCGGGGTCGTGCTCACCCTGGTGGTTCCCCGCCGGCTGCTCGCGCTCGCGGCGCTGGTGGCGGCCGCGGCCTCGTCCGCCGCCGCCGTGGGGCTCACGAGCGAGGTGTGGGGCCGCGGGCCCTTCCGGCTGCATCTGGGGGGGTGGGGAGCCCCGCTGGGCATCGACCTGTACGTGGACGGGCTCGCCGCGGTCATGGTGCTGCTCACCTCGACCACCGGGTTGCTGATCAGCGCCTACGCCGTCTCCTACGCCCGGGACGAGCGCTGGAGCGCGAGGGCGGGGTTCTGGCCCATCTGGATGCTGGCCTGGGCGTCGCTGCACACGCTGTTCCTCTCGGCCGACCTGTTCAACCTCTACATCGCGCTGGAACTCCTCGCGATCGCTGCGGCCGCGCTGGTGGTGTTCGCCGGTGGACTGTCCGCCCTGGTCGCTGGGACCCGCTACCTGCTGGCGGCCTTCGCCGGGTCGATGCTGTTCCTGCTCGGGGTCGCGCTGCTGTACGCCGAGACCGGCTCGCTCGACCTCTACGGCGGAGAGCCGGTGACGACCGGCGGAACGGCCCTGGTGCTGATGACCGTGGGCATGCTGCTCAAGACGGCCCTGTTCCCGCTGCACTTCTGGCTCCCTGCCGCCCACTCCATCGCGCCAGGACCCGCGAGCGCGGTGCTGTCCGGCCTGGTGGTCAAGGCGTCGTTCTACGTGGTGGTCCGCCTGTGGGAGCAGGCGCTCGCGGGCAGCGCGACCGTGGTGGGCGCGTGGCTGCTGGGACTGCTGGGGGCGATCGCGGTCGTGTGGGGCGCCGTCCAGGCGCTGCGGCAGCAGCGCCTCAAGCTGCTCATCGCCTACTCCACCGTCGCGCAACTGGGGTTCCTCTTCCTGCTGTTCCCGCTCTCGAGGACCTCGGGAGCCGCCGACGCGTGGCAGGGGGCCCTGTTCCACGCGCTGACGCATGCGCCGGGCAAGGCAGCGCTGTTCCTCGCCGCGGCCACGGTGCTGCGCTCGGTGGGGTCGGATCGCATCGAGGACCTGCGCGGAGCCGTGTCGTGGATGCCCCTCACCGTCCTGTCGTTCGGTGCCGCCAGCATCAGCCTCGTCGGGCTGCCTCCGACCGGCGGGTTCGTCGCCAAGTGGCACCTGCTGGCAGCCGCCGTGGACGCCGGCCACTGGTGGTGGGGGGTGGTCGTGCTCGCTGGTGGGCTGCTCACCGCGCTCTACCTCGGTCGGGTGGTGCGGGTGTTCTTCGTGTCCGCGCCGGCGCCGAGCATCGCGACCGTGCCACGGGGCCTGGACATCTCCACGTTGCTGCTCGCGGCGCTTGCGGTGGTGCTGGGACTCGTCGCGGCCGGACCGTTGACTCTCCTGCGGATCGGGGCCTGAGATGTCTTGGTCGGCCGGGCTGCCGCTCCTCGTCCTCGGGGCATCGCTCGTCCCTGCGCTCGCCATCCTGCTGTGGTCCGCGCATCGGCACCCTGCCCGCGTCGCGCTGTGTCTCGGGGGGGCGCTGACGAAGCTGGTCCTGGTCGGAGTGATGCTCGGCGGGGTCACGCGAGGCGAGCGCTACGAGTGGCGTGGCACCTTCCTGCTCGACCTCGACCTGGTGCTGCGTGCCGACCCGATCGGGCTGCTGCTGGTGAGCCTCGCAGCCGTGCTGTGGCTGCTCACCACGATCTACGCCGTCGGCTACCTGCAGGACGCACCCCGGCAGGCGTCGTTCTTCGGGTTCTCCAGCCTGAGCGTCGCCGCGATCGTGGGGGTCGCGCTGGCCGGCAACCCCGTGACCTTCCTGCTGTTCTTCGAACTGCTCACGGTGGCGACCTACCCCCTGGTGGTCCACCGCGGCACGAGGGCGGCCCTGGCGGCCGGTACCCGCTACCTGGTGTTCGCGTTGACCGGCGGCGCGGTGCTTCTGGCCGGCGTGCTGGTCCTCCACACCGTCGCGGGGCCGGTGGACTTCACGACCGGCGGTGTGCTGAGCGGGAGCAGCTCCCGCGGCCAGCTCACCGCGCTCTTCGTCGGGCTCGTCGCTGCCGTGGGCGTCAAGGCCGCCATCGTGCCCCTGCACCTGTGGCTGCCCGGCGCGCATTCGATCGCTCCCGGCCCGGCCAGCGCACTGCTCTCGGGCCTGACGGTGAACGCGGGAGCGTTCGGGATCGCCCGGATCGTCTTCGATGTGTACGGGCTGGAGCTCGCCACCGACCTGGGGCTGCTGGGACCACTGGCCGTGCTCGCTGCGGTGACGATCGTCTACGGCTCGCTGCGTGCCCTGGCGCAGGACGAGCTCAAGCGGCGCCTGGCGTACTCGACCGTCAGCCAGCTGTCCTACGTCGCGCTTGGGGTCGCGGTCGCGGGGCCGCTGGCGGCGGCCGGCGGGCTGGTGCACGTGGTGCATCAGGGGATCATGAAGGCGACCCTGTTCTACGGCGCCGGTGGCCTCTCGCAGACCCTTGGGGTGACTCGTGTCAGCGAGCTGAACGGCGTCGGGCGTCGGATGCCGCTGACGATGGCGGCGTTCACCGTCGCCAGCCTCGGCATGATCGGCGTCCCCCCGCTGGCGGGCTTCGTCACCAAGTGGGTCCTGGGGCTCGGCGGCCTGCAGGCAGGCGCGGGCTGGGTGGTGGGGGTGCTGGTCGCCAGCAGCCTGCTCAACGCGGCCTACCTCCTGCCCATCGTGTATCGCGCCTGGTTCCTCGATCCGGTCGCCGGCTGGCCACGCGAGCACCCGCCGACCGGACGGGTCGAGACCCGCCCGACCCTGCTGTGGCCGCCCATGGTCACCGCGACCTTGACGCTGCTCGTGGGGGTGCTCGCAGGGGCCGGGCTCAGCCCCCTGACCTGGGCGTCCTTCGCCGTCGAGGGGGTCTTCGAGTGAGCGCGCTGTGGCTGTGGGGCGCCGTCGTCCTCCCCCCGGCGCTGGCTGTCGTGGCGTTGGCGGATCGGCGCGGCGGCTGGTCGCCCTTGCTGGTGGCCGTGGCTGCCGTGCCCGGTCTCGTCGCGGGGCTGGGTGGCGAGATGACCACATCGGCGCACTGGCTGCTGCTGGAGACGGTGCTGCGCACGGACGGGCTCGCCCGGACCTTCCTGGTGGCAGCGGCGCTGCTGTGGCTCGTGGCCGGGCTGGTTGCGCACGGCACCCTCGAGGACCACCGACGGCGTTTCGCGGCACTCGGCCTCCTGGCACTGGGTGGCAACGTCGCGCTGGTGGTGGCCGCCGATGTCGTCGCCTTCTACACCGGCTTCGCGCTGATGACCTTCGCCGCCTACGGGTTGGTCGTGCACGACGGCACGACCGTGGCGCGCCGTGCAGGACGCATCTACGTGCTCATGGCGGTCCTCGGCGAGGTCGTACTCCTCGCCGGGCTGCTGCTGGCCGTTCATGCCGCTGGCACCCTGCAGCTGGCCGCCGTGCCGGGTGCGGTGGCTGCAGCAGACCATCGCCCTCTGATCGTCGGGCTGCTGCTGATCGGCCTCGGCGTCAAGCTGGGGCTGGTGGGCCTGCACATGTGGTTGCCGCTGGCACATCCGGCGGCGCCGGTCGCAGCCAGCGCGGTGCTGTCGGGGGCGATGATCAAGGCAGGTCTGCTGGGCTGGCTGCGCCTGCTGCCACTGGGGGAGGCCGCGATGCCCGGCTGGGGCACCACGATGCTGATCCTCGGGCTGCTGGGAGCGTTCGGGGCCGTCGTGGTCGGGCTCACCCAGCACGCGGCGAAGGTCAACCTGGCCTACTCCAGCGTCAGTCAGATGGGCACGGCCGTCGCTCTCGTGGGGGTCGCGCTGGCCGAGCCAGCCGTGGCTGCTACGGCGCTGGGCGCCGCCGCGGTGTTCGCCCTGCACCACGGACTGGCCAAGGGCGTGCTGTTCCTCGGCGCCGGTGCGGTGTCCGGTCCGGTGGCGCTGGTCGGCAGCGGGCTGGCCGCCGCAGCGCTGGCAGGTGCGCCGCTGACCAGCGGGATCGCAGCGAAGGCCCTGATCAAGGACGTCGCCGCCAACGCAGGCCCCACCGGCGGTGCATTGCTGACCGCCCTGCCACTGACCTCGGTCGCCACCGCGCTGCTGCTGACGCGGCTGCTGTGGCTGCAGTCCCGGCACACGTCGACGTCGACGACACCGTGGGCCTGGGCCGGCTGGACGATCGCGGTGACGGGCACGGTCCTGGCCACCTGGCTCGTGCCCACCGCGCGAGCAGCAGGGGTGGACGCGGTGGCGCCGCTGGCCGCCAGCCTCGACTGGGGCGCGGTCTGGCCCCTGCTGGTCGCTGCCACCCTCACCGCGCTGGTCGTCCGCCGGCCCGTGCGCGTCCGCGAGCTCCCAGCGGGCGACCTGGTCATCCCGCTCGAAGCGCTGGGTCGCCACCTGTCCCACCACCAGACCCCGCTCGCACGCGCCCGGGCAGCGCAGACCATCCGCTCGGGGCCGGCGGCCGTGGCTGCCGGCTCGTTGCGGTTGCTGGATGTCGCCGAGGTGGCGTTGACGCGCTGGCGTGGCGCGACCTCGCTGCTCGTCGTCATCCTGGTGGCACTGCTGTGGGGGGTCGCCCGATGATCCGCCGCTGGGCACCGGCGCTCGCTGGCCGAACCCTGCTCATGGTCGCGCTGTGGTGGGCGGCGGCCGAGGGGCGACCACTGAACTGGATCCTGGCCTCCGCAGGCATCGTGCTCGGGGTTGCCGCGAGCGTCGTGCTGCGTCCCCCGGTGGGTTGGGCACCCGGCGGATCCGTCCGCTTCGTCGGCTTCTTCCTGCTCGAGTCGCTGCGCGGGGGCGTCAACGTCGCACTGCGCGCTGTCCTGCCCGGCCCTCCACTGTGCCCCGGCTTCATCACCTTCCAGCTGCGGCTGGGTGATCCGCAGAGCCGGCTGGTCGTCACCCGCACGATCAGCCTGCTGCCGGGCACCCTCGGCGTGGACCTCGAGGGCGACCGGCTCACCCTCCACGTCCTCGACGTCGGGATGCCCAACGAACGCCTTCTGCGGCGCTGTGAACACCGGGTGGCAGGGTTGCACGGGAGACCGCGTCCGTGAGCCGCATCGGATTGCTTCCGGTCGTCTGACCCGCCGGTCATCGCTCCTGCGGCAGTGGGTCACGACAGCTCGACGAACGCCCGCCGGAACCGCTCGAGATCGACATCCGCCTCTGGGTCCGCGACGCAGCGCTCCACACCGTCCACCGCGAGCTGGACCCCGACGCGGCGCAGGGCCTTGCTCGCGGCAGCGATCTGACGCAGCACCTGCTCGCAGTCCTCGCCGTCCTCGAGCATCCGCTCGAGGGCCCGGACCTGGCCCTCGACCCGCCGCAGACGGGTCCGGGCACGTCGCACCGTGTCGTCGCCGAGATCGCGGACGTCCATGGTCAACCCTCCAGCTGGGGGCTCAGACCCTACGAGGTGGCAGGAGCCGCCGCCGACCCGCAGCGCGGTGGGGCGCCAGCCCCACCGCGCTGCGTCGCCGTGCCCGTCAGTTCCCCGGAAGCGGCAGTTGCGGCAGCGCCCACACGACGGCCAGCGTCGTGGCCATGGTCAGCAGGAAGGTCACCGGCCACACCCGGACCGCAGGGACCCCCTTGGCCATGCCGACGCCGCCGCGACGACGGTTGATCAGCTCGATCACGAACAGCAGCGTGGTCGCCGCGGCCGACATCATGCAGAAGGGGCAGATCTCCCCGATCGGACCGAGCTGCAGGTAGACGAACCCCGCGGACGCCAGCACACCGATCGCGGTGATCGGGAGCAGGGCGCGCTCGAGCCAGGCCGCGCGCGTGTGCAGCAGGCTCGCTCCGGCGGTGATCATCGCGAGGTAGTACACCGCACCGATCAGCGCGAGCGGGATCGGGCCGACGTAGGCCCACGGGCTGGTGATCACGGCGATCGGCCCCTGCGGGTCCACCGACGCCGGCAGCGGCAGGACCCAGAAGTGGATCGCGGCCAGCAGGAAGCTGGCGGCCCATCCGACCACCGCGACCCCGATGAAGGTCCGCAGGAGCCCGGTGACGACCCGATCACCTCCCTGGGCGTCGCTCGGCGCCGTCGGTTCCGTCGTCTGCAACGTGCTGTCGGTCATCCCTGCACCTCGTCGGATCAGGTCGGTCGGGTCGTGTCTGGTGTCCCGTCCGAACGGGGGGCTTCCGCTACGCGGCATATACCCCTGGGGGTATCGGTCGGGCAGTTGCGAGAACGCACCACACCCCCGCCAACCTTCCCCTCTTGGCTCGGGATCGCGGATCGGTGACCTTCGGCCCTACGGCTGCGGACCACGACGGGACCAAGGCCCCTCCGCCGAGGACCTCATGCCCTGGTTCGTCCCCGTCGTCCAGGGACGCGACGTTGGGCACCCGCACCCCAGTCCCAGCGCAGTGCTCAGCCACGTGACCACGTGATCTACGCCCCCCCCGAACGGCCGAGGTCCACGGCTCGTAAGGTTGGCGTGACACGGGCCGATGAGTGGGGGGAGGGTTCGCCCCGAGCCCGACCGTGGTCAACCGTCCACCTTGCCGTTAGCCTGGTGGATGCACCACCTTGTCGGTTCGGCTCGGTTGCGGGGCCAGTTCGTGTGGTGGCAGGAGGAGCCAGACAACCTTGGATGAGGACGCGGATGCGGGGTCGAGCTCCGCGGAGCTGGATGCCGGTCTGTCGACAGCGGCGTTGGCGTCGATCGGCAACGCGGTGGCCATCACCGACGCCAGCGGGGTGATCCGGTGGGTGAACCCGGCGTTCACCCAGATGAGCGGCTATCCGGCGTCTGAGGCGATCGGTCGTACCCCTCGGCTGTTGAAGTCGGGGATGCACGACGAGGCCTTCTACACGCAGCTGTGGTCCACGGTCCTGGATGGGCGGCCGTGGACGGGTGAGGTGGTCAACCGGCACCGATCGGGACGGCTGTACACGGTTGTCCAGACCATCACCCCGATCGTCGACCCCTCCAGGACCGTCACCCACTTCGTGGCGGTGCATGAGGATGTCACCGAGCTGCGGCAGGACCAGGCGCGGCTGCGGGCGCTGTTCGACCATGCGTTGGATGCGGTGGTGTTCTTCGATGACCGCGGCCAGGTGATGGATGCCAACCCGGTCGCGTGTGAGCTGGCGGGTCGTGACCTGGACGAGTTGGTGTCGACGCCGGTGGCGGAGCTGCTGGCAGGTGAGGACTGGGGAGAGCTGTGGCCGCAGTTCCGTGACGGTCGACGGCGGACGGGNAACTGTCGTGTGCACCGTGGCGGTGGGACCTTCGAGGTGGCCGTGCAGGTGGTCGCCAACGTCATGTCGGGGGTGCATGTGGCGATCTGTCGGGATGTGACCGCCCAGCGGAGGGTCGAGGCTGAGCGCGACTTCCAGGCCCAGCTGGTCGAAGCGGCCGGGGTGGCGGTGATCGCCGCCGACCTGGAGAGGAAGGTGACCTTCTGGAACGCCGCAGCCAGACAGCTGTATGGCTGGTCTCGCGGCGAGGTACTGGGCCGCGACATCGTCGAGGTCACCGGCACGCGCGACGCGATCGAGCATGCGGACGAGATCATGGCCACGGTGCGTTCGGGTGGCACCTGGTCGGGCGAGTTCGAGGTTCGCCGCCGTGACGGTACGACGTTCCCCGCACTGGTCACCGCTGCGCCCTATGTGGATGCCTCGGGGCAGCTGGCCGGGATCATCGGGGTGTCGACCGACGTCACCGAGCTGCGACAAGCACAGGGAGACGCGCAGCTGCGGGCGTCGCAGCAGACCGCGGTGGCCCAGCTGGGGCGGCGTGCTCTGACCGATCTGGATCTCGACGGCATCTTCGATGAGGCTGTCAAGGCCGTCGCGGTCGAACTCGATGTCCCACTGGTCTCGGTCCTCGAGCTCACCGAGGAGGGAGACCGGCTGCTGCTGCGAGCCGGCGTCGGTTCGCAGGACGACCTGATCGGCGTCGCGACGGTCCCGACCGATCCGGGGTCGCAGCAGGCCGGCTACGCCCTCGAGCACGACCGAGCCGTGGTCGTCGACGAGCTGGCCACCGAGACCCGGTTCGACGTTCCACCCGAGCTGACCCACCACGGGGCGGTCTCGGGGGTGAGCACCCCGATCCGGGGCCAGGATCGCCGCTTCGGGGTGCTGGCCGCCCATACCACGACACGGCGGGCCTTCTCCGACGACGAGATCACGTTCCTGGACGCGGTCGCTGCCGTGCTGGGTGCCGCGATCGTCCGTGACCGGATCGAAGCGGAGCTACAGGCCACCGTGGACCGGCTGGCACGCAGCGACGAGATCCGCACCGCGTTCCTGCGCGCCACCTCACACGAGCTTCGCACCCCGCTGACGGCCCTGGCCGGGTTCGCCCAGACCCTCGAGGACCGCGACACCGACCTCGACCCCCACCAGCGTCGCCTCCTGGTGGGACGGCTGCGAGCCAACACCGACCGGCTCTCACAGCTCATCACCGACCTGCTGGATGTTGACCGGCTCTCCTCCGGGCTGGTGACCGCCAACCGGCAACCCCACGATCTCGACCAGCTGGTGCACCGGGTGATCGACCAGCAGGATCTGACCGGCCGCCACCTCGACGTCGACCTCGACACGATCCGGGCCGAGGTCGACCCGCCCAAACTCGAACGGGCAGTGGCCAACCTGCTGGCCAACGCCGTACGCCACACCCCGACGGGCGCCACCATCCACATCGGACTCCACCGGCGAGCGGACGCCACCGTGCTCGTGGTCGCCGACGACGGTCCAGGCATCGACCCCGACTACCTCGATCAGGTCTTCGAACCCTTCGTCCAAGGCCCCGAGCAACATCACACACCTCAGCCCGGCACCGGGCTCGGTCTGTCCCTCGTCCGCGAACTCATCACCCTGCACGACGGGACCATCACCGCCCACAACCGACCCGAAGGCGGCGCACGGTTCGAGATCACGCTGCCCGACCCACCCGCAACGCCCCCCAGCTGACCCCACGCGCTCACCGGCCCGACCGAGACGTGGGTCGCCACAGACGTGCCCGCCCGCGGATGGCGTCGGCCAGTCCCGGCCTTGGAGCCACAACGCGCTCATGCTGTGGTCGCTCTCCGCGACCTGTCACCGTTCGCTAGCGCAGGGGCGTTGGGGCTGCGGTGGTGACACGAGGAGAGGACCGTCCGCGTCCGCTGGACGACCTGGGTCCAGGGACGATCGGTGACCATGATCCGATGACCATGATCCGGGGACCGTCGCCGCCCCCGACCCACGCGACGAAGATCGCCACGCTGGCAGCATCGACCACGAGGAGGACGGCCTCGACCAGGCGGAGCAGATGGGTAGTCCTACCGATGACGACCGTCACCGCGAACTCCATGCTGTCAGGGCGTACGGGAACACCGCCAGCGACGATCGGAGCCACCGATGACGACGACCAACACGAGAGCGACGAAGACCCGGTCCTCGGACGGGACCGAGATCGCGTGGTTCACCAGCGGCGACGGACCACCGCTGCTGCTGATCCACGGCAGCGCGGGCGACCACAGCCGTTGGAACACGCTGCGCCCTCACCTGGAGCCGCACTTCACGGTCCACGCGATGGACCGGCGCGGGCGGGGCGCCAGCGGTGACGGCCCGGAGTACGCGATCGAGCGCGAGCACGAGGACGTCGCCGCGGTCGTCGACGCCATCGCTGAGGAGCACGGGCAGCCGGTGGACGTCTACGGCCACTCTCACGGTGGGTACGCAGCCTTCGGGGCCCCACCGCTGACCACCAACCTGCGGCGGCTGGTGCTCTACGAGGCGTGGCCGATGGAGGACCCCTCGGCGATCACCCCACCCGTGGAGTTCGTGGAACGGATGGAGGCGCTGCTCGCCGAGGGCAAGGACGAACAGGTCGTGGAGACGCTCTTCCGCGACGCGGTCGGTTCCACCGACGAGGAGCTCGAGATCGTGCGTTCCCAACCGTCGTGGCCGGGTCGCGTCGCCGCCGCCCACACCCTCCCGCGCGAGCTGCGGGTCCACGACGAGCACCGTTTCGACCCGGAACGAGCGGCACGGATCACGGTGCCGACGCTACTGCTGGTGGGTGCCGATGCCCCGGATCGCTTCCAGCCGAACCCGGTCCTCGAGGCCCTGCCCGACGGCCACATCGCCCAGCTCGAGGGACAGGAGCACGAGGCGGACATCGTCGCACCCGAGATCGTCGCCGAAGCCCTCGTCGCCTTCCTCCGTGACGGCGGCTGACCGGCCGCTGACCAGCACCTGACCGGCACCTGCGCGGCGGCTCGGGTGTCGTGCGCACGGTGTGCCTGGCCGCGCCGCCGACGCGCACGACAGCCCCGACCCCCCGCGTCACCCTGGTGATGGGTGCGGTTTCGCCGACTCACCGTCGAAACCGCACCCATCACCTCCGACGTGGCGCGTTCCAGCCGGCCCCGCGGGCAGGTCGCGCACGCGTCAGCTCCTGCGCTCCACCCAACTACCGCGTCCAATTACCTCGCCCGGCGTCCCCCTCGCAGCACGGGCGCGACCATCGTGGGAGACAGCAGCCGGCTCGGGGGGTCGATCAGACCCACGACGCGGACCAGTCGCTCGGT
>SL_3KL_010_SEDDRAFT_10001460_pt1 | contig 21461 bp, 18 predicted proteins | sample SodLakKL_010_SED_2_FD_10381 | JGI IMG/M metagenome (IMG submission 10381) | reverse complement strand
CCGGCGTTTGAGCGCGGCGATCGAAAGGCGCCGGGACGATTGCGGCGCAGCATCGGCGCCGAAATGCTCATGGTCATCGGCATCCTGCTCGTGACTGCGACCATGGTCACCGTCAGTTCACCGGGCGGCGGATGAAAATCACCAAATCAAGAGGACAGCACTGGTCAGTCCTCCTGAAGGAGTCATCGTCATGAATGAAAACACCGAAAGCCGCACCCCCGGACCTTATCGCCTGGTAGTCCCGGGCATGGGATCCGATCACTGCGCCGGCATCGTGCGCTCATCACTGGAGCGCCTCGACGGCATCGAGTCCATCCGCACCAACATCTCCAACCATCGCGTGCAGGTCAAGGTCGGTGACGACGGACCCGATCTTGAAAGTATCCGCACGACGGTAGAAAACGCCGGCTATGAGGTCGATGAAGCCATCGACGAGGCCCAAGACCAAGGTCGCGACAGCGCCGAGATGGAAGAGGAATGGCTCGAGCGCGCGTGGCGTCGCTTCGTCATTGCCGCCATTCCGACCACGATCATCATGATCCTGATGATGCCGCACATGTTCTGGCAGCCGATTCCCGGCTACCTGGCCATCATCGCGATCCTCGCCTTCCCCGTGGTCTTTCTCTACGGCGGCTGGGCCACCCATGTCTCCTCGTGGAAAGCGATCACCAACCGTACGGCCAACATGGATGTGCTGATCTCGATGGGCTCGCTGCCGCCCTACCTGATCGGCCTGGCCGGCTTCATCTGGCCGATGACCTCGTTCATCGAGATGGCGGCCACCATCATGACCTTCCACCTGCTGGGCCGCTACCTGGAAACCCGGGCCAAGGGCCGGGCATCGCAGGCGATCAAGAAGCTGCTCACGCTCAGCGCCAAGACCGCCCGTGTCGAACGCGATGGCGAGGAAGTCGAGGTTCCGGTGGGCGAATTGGAAATCGGTGATGTGATGATCGTGCGCCCGGGCGACAAGATCCCCACCGATGGCAAGATCGTCTCCGGATCCAGCCATGTCGACGAATCCATTGCCACCGGCGAATCCATGCCGGTGGAAAAGAGCGCCGGTGACGAAGTGCTTGGCGCCACCATCAACAAGGAAGGCCGGCTCAAGGTGGAGGCCATCCGCATCGGCAGTGACACCTTCCTGTCACAGGTCATCCGCATGGTCGAGGAGGCGCAGAGTTCGCACGTTCCGATCCAGGAGTTTGCCGACAAGGTCACCGCACGGTTCGTGCCGGCGGTTATCGTCATCGCGCTGCTCTCGCTGGTTGGCTGGTTGCTGTTCGCGGACCAGCTGCGCCCGATCCTCGACTGGGGCGCCGGCTTCCTGCCCTGGGTCAACCCCGAAGCCACAACACCGATTCTCGCCATTCTGGCGGCGATTGCCGTGCTGGTGATCGCCTGCCCCTGCGCTCTCGGCCTGGCTACGCCGACCGCCCTGATGGTGGGCTCAGGGCTCGGCGCCGAACGCGGCGTCCTGATCCGTTCCGGAGAAGCCATCCAGACCATGAAGGATCTGAAGGTCGTGGTGCTGGACAAGACCGGCACCATCACCCGAGGCGAACCGGAACTGGTTGACGTCGTCGCGGCAGAAGGCGAAGACGGGGAATCGGTATTGGCCCTGGCCGCCGCGGTGGAGAATGCCTCCGAACACCCGCTGGCCCGGGCGGTCGTGGAAGATGCACGATCGCGCAAGGTCGAATTCGCCGATGTGGACGACTTCGAGTCGGTCACCGCCCGCGGTGTTCGGGGCAAGGTCGATGATCAATCCATCCTGATCGGCAACCGCCGTCTGCTCGATGATGAAGGCATCAGCGGACTTGAGGCACTCGACGAAGCGCTGGCCGAACAGGAAGCCCAGGGACGGACCGCGGTGATCGTCGCCCGGGATGGAAAAGCCGTCGGCATCGTGTCGGTGGCCGATGCCATCAAGGAGGACTCGAAGGCCGCCATCGAGGCCATGCACGGGCTGGATCTGCGCGTGGTCATGATCACCGGGGACAACGAACGCGCGGCAAAAGCCGTGGCCGAGGAGGTTGGCATCGACGAGGTGCACGCCGGCGTCCTGCCCGGCGGCAAGGTCGACGAGATCAAGGCCCTGCAGAAACGCTTTGGCCCGCACGTGGCCATGGTCGGCGATGGCATCAACGATGCACCGGCGCTCAAGCAAGCCAATGTCGGCATCGCCATCGGCGCCGGCGCCGACGTCGCCATCGAGGCGGCCGACATCACCCTGGTTTCCGGGCAATTGCCCAAGGTCGTCGAAGCCATCCGGCTATCGCAGGCCACGTTCCGCAAGATCGTGCAGAACCTGTTCTGGGCCTTCGGCTACAACGTCGCCGCCATCCCGATCGCTGCCGTCGGTCTGCTGCACCCCATGATCGGCGTCATCGCCATGACGGCCAGTTCCCTCTCGGTGATCGGCAACTCGGTTCTGCTCAAGCAGGCCAGGCTGACACCAACCGCATCGAGCCAATGACCAGAGCCTGAAGGCCATGCAAACACTTCGATTCAGCCTGGAGTGAAGCGCAACTTCACCTTTGGCGCCATTGTCGGGCCTTTGGCCCTGGCACACAGCGATCCGGACACCGCCAGCATGGATCTGGCCTAGTCACTCGCTTGATGGGCGAAGATCATCAGCCGATAACGCATGGTCCCCCGCCTGTAGGCCACGGTCAGCGCGTTGCCGCCGATCATGTTGGCGAACAACGGCCATCGGTTGCCGCCCAGGGCATCGGCCAAGGGCGCCAGTGCGCGCAGCGCCAGGTCGCGCCAGCGGTTGAGGCGCAGATATTGGGTCAAATCCTCATCGACCAGGCAATGCAGCCCCGCTGCCGCCGCCGTGGCCTTCAAGCCCTCCGCGTCCGGAACGTGACCCAGGCGCCAGCCGCGGCGAAAAGAGGCGACCAGGTGCCGGTCGGCGACCGATAGCTGGGACTCCGGCCGGGCCAACATGTCGTCGACGATCACCAGCTTGCCGGTCCGGCTCAAGCCACGGGCAGCGGCCGCCAGGAAGGCCGCGGCAGACGGCGCGTGCACGTGACTCTCTATGGCCACCACGAGGTCCGCCGGGCGATCTGCCGGCTGCAGGAAATCAGTGCAGGTAATGCGCAGTCGCGAGTCAAGGCCGCGCGCTGCGGCCTCCTGTGCCGCCATCGCGGCTTGCCGCGGGCTCAGGGTTAGGCCGTCCAGTTCTGCGTCGGGCCAGGCTTGGGCAAAATGAAACAGGCTGCCGCCTACGCCGCAGCCCAGGTCCCGGACCCGTTCCGGCGCAGCGGTCGCCCGGCCGGCCCAGCTTTCCACAATTCTCTGGTTGATGCGGCTTGTTGCCTGTTCGGAGTTCGCCACCCCGGGCTCCCACAAGGCGCGGTGGATCGCAAGGCTGCGGCCGCTTCCGCCATAGCGAAGAAACCGCGCGGTGTTGGCGTCGTAGTAATCCTGCAGCCGGCGGGTTTGAGAGGTCACGGGGCCTTCCTGGAATGCCACGCGCCGATGGTACACTCCGCCCGTCGACGCCCCCTCGCCCCCATCGGAGCACTCCATGCTGTTCGCCAGGCACGCACTGATCACCTTGCTGCTGGTCGCCGTCATCGGAGCGTGCATTGCCGCATGGATCATCGTGGGCGGTCGTTTCGACGTCTCGGTCGCGGCCCAGTTGCCACAGCCTGTGCACGATCTGATCCATCAGACCCGGGTCAACGCCGTGCGCCGGGAAGCGCGCCATTTGCAGGCGCCGCCCGTCGACCTGGAGGACGAATCGGTCTTGTTTCCGGCCGTGCTGGGCTTTCAGTCCATGTGCATCGACTGCCATCACCCACCCGGTGGACAGCCTTCCGAGCTGGCACGCAGTCTCAACCCGAAGCCGGCCGACTTGAGCGATGCGGCCGGCAAACGCAGCCTGGAAGAACTGTTCTGGGTCACCCGCAACGGGATCCGCATGAGCGCCATGCCGGCCTGGGGCACGACACGCAGCGACGAGGAACTGTTGGCGATCGCCGCACTGCTCACCCGATTCCCGACGCTCTCTGCCGAGCGCTACGGAGAGCTGCTGGAATCCGCCCGGGCCGCCGGATTCAGTCAGGACCCAAACACCTGGCATGAACGTGAAGATTCCCTGTCAAAACGAATGGACTCAAACTGGCACTGATTGCATGAACAACGAACCAGCGCAAGAACTCCGCAGACCCGGCCTTTCAAGGACCATCACGGGATTCCTACTGTTCGGCGCGGCACTGCTCGCGGCAGCGTCGGCGGCGAGCGAGTCCGGGCTCGGCCTGGACGCTGACAGCATCGCCACCGGTCGCTTCAGCTACATCACCAGCCTGCAAATCGGCAGCATCGACAGCCAGATCGAGTCGGTGCGCGAGATCAGCGCCGACCGGGTCGACGGACGGCCCAGCCTCAGGATTGAAACCATTACCGTTACCGGTATGGGTGAAACCGTCGACCTGTTGCAGCTCGACGCCGCCAGCCTGTACCCGCTGCAGCGGCGCATCAGCCAGGGTAGCGGACGCATGGAGCTGGAATACGCGGCGGACCGCGTGACCGGCCTGATCCAGGCCGCCGGCCAGCTGATCAGCGTGGATCTGGCCCTGGCCGAACCGGCCTACGCCGGCGATGCGGGCCTGGACACCTTGCTGCTGGGCTTGCCGTTGCGTGAGGGCCTGAGCGGTGAACTCCGGGCCATCGAAACCGATGTCGATGTTTACGTGCAGCGCTTCAGCTTCGCGGTGGATGCAGCGGAAATGGTCGAAACGCCGGCCGGTCGCTTCGACAGCTGGCCGGTTCGCATCCAGGCGATCGACGATCCGGACTACCGCCAGACGGTCTGGCTGAGCAAGCAGCTGCCGCGTCTGTTCGTGCAGGCAGAAGCGCCGGTGCCGGCCGACGCAGGAGGCGGCGTGGTGCTTACCCAATTGGCCGCCATCGACGGAGACTGAGGCGACCAACCGGCCGATTCGGTCGGCTTTGCGAAAATAATGCGCCGCTTCCAGTAGGCTTGCGCAATGTCGTCGAAAAGCCCCGCCCTGAGAAGCACGCTGCTGCTGCCGGTCTTCCTGCCGGCCATCATCTTCATCGTCCTGCTCATCGTCGGCACGGTCAGCAACCCGGAACTGGCCGGCGAGCTGTTTGCCGCCACCCTGGAACAGATCACGGCGCGCTTCGGCTGGTTCTACATGCTGGCGGTGGCCCTGTTCCTGGTGTTCATCGTCGGTATCGCGCTGACACGCTGGGGCAACATCAAGCTGGGGCCGGATCATGCCGAGCCCGAATACGGTTTCGCCTCATGGTTCGCCATGCTGTTCTCGGCCGGCTACGGCATTGCGCTGCTGTTTTTCGGCGTCGCCGAACCGGTGCTGCACTACGCCGAGCCGCCGACCGGTGCGGCCGAGACCGTCGATGCGGCCAAGCAGGCCATGCAGATCGCCTTTTTCCACTGGGGCTTTCATATCTGGGCGATCTACGGACTGACCGGCCTGGTGCTGGCGTACTTTTCCTTTCGGCACGGGCTGCCGCTGTCCATGCGCTCCGCCCTGTACCCGCTGATCGGCGACAAGATCTACGGACCCATCGGCCACGCCGTCGATACCTTCGCCATTCTCGGCACGATGTTCGGCATCGCCACCACGCTGGGCCTGTCGGTGGCCCAGATCAACGCCGGAGTCAACTACATCTGGGACGTGCCGGTCAACACCACGGTACAGATCATTTTCATCGCCGTGATCACCCTGGCCGCAATCGCCTCGGTGGTGGCCGGGCTGGACAAGGGCATCAAGCGCCTGTCCATCGTCAACATGAGCCTGGTGCTGTTCCTGCTGGGTTTCGTCTTCATCTTCGGGCCCACGGTGCTGCTGCTCGAGACCTTTCTGCAGAACACCGGCGCCTATCTCAACAACATCGTCGCGCGCACGTTCAACCTGCAGGCCTACGAGCGCAGCGACTGGATCGGCAACTGGACCCTGTTCATTTTCGGCTGGACCATTGCCTGGGCGCCCTTCGTCGGACTGTTCATCGCCAAGATCAGCCGCGGCCGCACCATCCGCCAGTTCGTCTTTGGCGTGATGATCGTGCCCACCCTTTTCACTTTCTTCTGGTTCAGCGTGTTTGGCGACACCGCCCTGCACCTGATCATGGTCGAGGGCTACACGGCGCTGATCGAGGAGGTTCAGGCCGATCATGCCGTGGCCCTGTTCCGCATGTACGACCGCATGCCCTTCAGCATGCTGATCTCGATCGCCACGGTGATCCTGATCATCACCTTCTTCGTCACCTCCTCGGACTCCGGATCGCTGGTGGTCGATTCACTGGCCTCCGGCGGGGTGATGAACACGCCGGTCTGGCAGCGCGTGTTCTGGGCCAGCATGGAAGGCGTCGTGGCCTCGGTCCTGCTGCTGGCGGGGGGCTTGAGCGCGCTGCAGACGGCTTCGGTCACCAGCGCCCTGCCCTTTGCCGTCATCATGCTGATCGCCGCCTTCGGCATGTGGCGGGCGCTGATTATCGAGGGACACAAGCATGGCAGCCTCAAGTCCCATCTCAAGGGAGCCAGCACCAATAGTGGGCAGGGCAAGGGATCCTGGGAGCAGCGACTGAGCCGGCTGATCGATTTCCCGCCGGCCGACCAGGTCTGGCGCTACATCAGCGAACGCGCCCATCCGGCGCTGGAGAAGCTGGCCGCCGGCCTGGTGCGCCGCCGCTGGCCGAGCGAAGTCACCCTGGACCAAAGCAACCAGCGTGTCTACCTCACCGTCAAGCTGGAGGACCACCTGGATTTCTTTTACGAGGTGCGGCTGCGCCGGCATGAGCTGCCCGATTACGCCTACCCGCTGCTGCGCAAGAAGCCCGAGCAGCGCGAGCAGTACGGCAGCGCCGAGGTCTTCCTGCGCCAGGGCGGCCAGGGCTACGACGTATTCGGCTACAGCGAGCAGGATTTGCTTGACGATGCCATGAACCAGCTCGAGAATTACCTGGCCTTCCTGAAGATCAGTCCCGGCTCCCTGCCCTGGAATCTGGAGAAGCACGACGACGATCTTGACGTGGAAGAGGATCCCGACGCCTTTCGACCCTCCAGCGGGAGCTGAACCTGGGCAACTCGACGGACAAACCCTCCAGACTCGACGAGGTGGTCGCCCGGGCCCGCAGGGCGACCGAAGAGCGCTTGCTCGGCTACCGGGAGCAGGCCCTGCGCCTGTATCCGTGGATCTGCGGCCGCTGCGGGCGGGAGTTCACACGGGCCAACCTGCACGAGCTGACCGTCCACCACCGCAATCACAATCACGACGATAACCCCGCCGACGGCAGCAACTGGGAGTTGCTGTGCCTGTACTGCCACGACGATGAGCATCAGCGCGAGCTGGCGCACCAGGCCGGACACGGCGGTCGTGAAACTGGCGCACAGGGAAGCACCAGCAGCCCTTTCGCCGGCTTGCGGGATCTCCTGAAAAAGCCCTGAGTTCGCCCCGGCGCCCCGGCGCACTTTCGATCGCGCCCGCGCCCATTGATGCAGCCAATTTGCATCTTTTCTAATTGAGCATCATTTGATGCAAATCAAAGACCGTAACAAAACCTTCACAGAGAATGGTTCGCGAGCTCTTGGAGGGCTTATCAGGGTCTGGTACATTAGTACTTGCGTTGGCTCTAATGTAGTGCAGTGCACCCAGATCAGGCCACAGCTGCGGGGTAGCAGCAAGGCCAGACAACCCAAACCAGGACCGGGTTCGACCCGGCCGCTCCGAAAGAGGTCATGAAATGAAAAACCGTTTGCTCTCAATGCTCAACGACGACTCGAACATCGAACTGCCGGATCCCGGTCGCCGCCGCCTGCTGCAGGCGTCCGGCGTTGGCCTGGCCGGGCTGGCCGCCGGCGGCAGCCTGCTCAAGTCCGAACCGGCCAAGGCCGTCAACACGTCTGCCCGCATTGTCATCGTCGGCGGCGGCGCGGCGGGAATTTCGGCCGCCAACCGCCTGAGCCGCGGCCTGTCGGGCGCTCAAATCACCATCATCGAGCGGCGCGAGCAACATATCTACCAGCCCGGCCTGACCTTGGTCGCTACCGGCATCTGGCGACAAAGCAAGGTCCTGGACCGCAACGAACGCTACATGCCGCGCGGCATCAACTGGATTCGCGGCATGGTCACCGAATTCGATCCCGACGCCAACCAGGTGGTGACCGACACCGGCCAGGTCGTCGAATACGACTACCTGATGGTGACCACCGGCCTGAAGGTGGACTTCGACGCCATCGAAGGTATGAGCCCCGATCTGATCGGCCGCGATGGCATCGGCTGCGTGTATGACAACTCCGATCACGCCGCCCGTACCTGGCAGGCGATCGATCGCTTCGCCGATCAGGGCGGCGTTGGCCTGTTCACCCGTCCGGCCGGCGGCATCAAGTGCGCTGGCGCGCCGCTCAAGGTCTGTATGCTCACAGAAGACCTCATGCAGCGTCGCGGCACCCGCGATCGTGGTCAGTTCTACTACCCGACGGTCGGCACCGGCCTGTTCTCCCAGCCCGACATGAACGACTTCCTCAAGGAAGAATTCCCCAGCCGCGGCATCCAGGTGCAGTGGAACCACAAGATGGTGGGCATCGAGCCCGAGCGCAAGCGCGCAACCTTCGAAACGCCGGAAGGCCGCGTGCGACTGGACTACGACTTCATCCATGTGGTGCCGGAAATGCGCGCGCCGGACGCGCTCGGCAACAGCCCGCTGGCGTGGCAGGAAGGCCCGTTCGCCGATGACGGCAACTGGATGGAGGTCGACCGTCACAGCATGCGTCATCCGCGCTATCCGAACGTGTTCGGCGCCGGCGACTGCGTGGGCACGCCGATCGGCAAGACGGCCGCCAGCGTCAAGGCCCAGGTGCCGGTGGCGGTGGAAAACATGATTCAGGCCATCCAGCAGCGCGAGATGACCGCCAGCTACGACGGCTACACGTCCTGCCCGCTGATCACCGCGCGCGGCCGCGGCATCCTGGTCGAGTTCGACTACGCCTTGAACATGGTGCCCAGCTTCCCCTTCATCAGCCCCTACCGCGAGCACTGGGTGCCCTGGGTGATGAAGGACCGCATGCTGCACGCGGCCTACAACGCCATGATGCGCGGCCGCGTCTGACCCGAGCCGACAGGAGAACTCAATATGGCATTTTCAATCGCTGGCATTCTCTCGGTCCTGCTCGAAGTGATGCGGCCGCTGCTACCCGTTTTGATCGCGATCCTGATCATTGACGCGATCCTTCTGGTGCTCGCCCTCAAGCGCGGCACCCTGATGACCTCAGGCGCCGTCCGCCTGCCCATTGTTCTGGGCATTCTGGTCGCCGTCGCCACCTTTTTCATCGCACCAGCCTTTACCAACTCCAGTTTCGCCAACCTCTCGGGAGCACTTGATTACCTCTCCCTGATCGGCGGCGCCCTGGGCGTTGGGCTACTGGTTGCGCTACTGACCTGGCCACCTTCGGCCTTTTTGCAACGGAGCTAAAAACATGAAACGCCGTACCCCACGCATTCGTCCATTGATCGGCGCCCTGGCCCTGGCCGGCGCCGTCAGCGCGCCGATGACAGCCCTCGGCGACGAGCCTGCAACCAGCTTCAGCATTTTCCTGCGCCTGCAGGCCGAAGTGGTCAACGCCAGCGGCAGCATCCCAGAGTCGCTGGATCGCAAGGGCTGGCATGTGACGGATGCCTGGGCCAACGGCGGCCCGAACTCGGGCAACTGGGGCGCGGTGTTCTTCGATCTCAGCCATCGGGTCAATGACGATCTGAGCGCAGTCGCCCGCTATGGCCTGAACACCGATGTCGACGGCAGAAAAGACACCGACCGTCACACCTACGTTGGTCTGGCCAGCAAGCGCTTTGGCCAGGTCGTCGTGGGCCGCAACGAAACCCCTTACAAGACCTCCGGGCTGGGCTGGGATCCGTTCAACGCCACCTTCCTGCAGGCCCGCGGCAACCAGGGCGTGTCATTCGGTCAGTTCGGACACGGCGGCTTTCTCAACCGCTCCATCCGCTATGACCACACCGTCAACCGGGTGCAGGTTGCAGCTTTCGTTGGCGTCGACGACAGCTCTGACCCCGGCACCGGCGACACCCGCGGCAACCACACCTACTCATTCTCGGTGATCGCTCCGGTAGGCCCGGTTCAACTGCTGCTGTCCTACATCGATGCCAGTGAATATCGCGGCGGCCCGGACGATCGGGAAGGCTGGAAGTTTGGCGTGCGCTACGCCGAAGGCCCGCTGGCTTTGTCGGCCCGCTACGAACTGCGCGACAGCGGTCTGGACGACGGCGACTTCCTGAACCTGTCCGCCAGCTACCGAGTGGGTCAGGTGACCTATGCAGCAGGCTATGGCCGCTTCAATGATGACCGCGACGGCCGCGGCAATGACGCCGAATACTTCATGGTCGGCGCACGCTACAGCCTGCGTCAGGGCGTGGCCCTGCACGGCGGCTTCCGGCGCACGGACCGGGATGTGACCGGCACCGAGAACATGTTCGGTCTGGGTCTGCGGGTCTTTTTCAACACCGGCAATCTGCTGGCACGCTAGATCTCGACGATCCAGCTCATGCTAGAAGCAGGGGCGCTACGTTGTTCGTAGCGCCCTTTTTACCTTCTTGTGGGCAGAGTCATCCACGGATGGGCTCGATTGGGTAACATGGGGTCAGGCTTGCGATCCACACGAGATATGTCCTCAGCTCGATACGTCAGTCGCCTGACGCGTCAGACTCAGGCTCTTATCCTGGCCGGAGGACGTGGTACCCGGCTGGAAATGCTGACCAACTGGCGCGCCAAACCGGCCGTGCCCTTCGGTGGCCAGTTCCGCATCATCGACTTCGCCCTGTCCAACTGCCTGCACTCCGGCATCCGCCGGGTCGCGGTGCTGACCCAGTACAAATCGCATTCGCTGATCCGGCACCTGATGGTGGGCTGGCGCAAGCTCAACACCGATCACGGCGACATTCTCGACATCGTTCCGGCACAGCAGTGGCTGGAAGACGAAACCTGGTACCAGGGCACGGCCGACGCGGTGTTCCAGAGCCTGGACATCCTGGAAGCCTACGGTCACAAGTACACCATCATCCTGGCCGGCGACCACATCTACAAGATGGACTATGGCGAAATGCTGGCCGAACACGTGCGCAGCAGGGCCGACATGACGGTGGCCTGCAACACGGTCTCGCTAGCCGAGGCGCGCGCGTTCGGCGTCATGCAGATCGACAATGACCACTGGATTCAAGGCTTCAGCGAAAAACCCGATCAGCCCGAGCCGATCCCACAGGACCCGGACCATGCCCTGGTCAGCATGGGCATCTACGTGTTCAACTCGGACTTTCTGCGCGCCGCGCTGGAAACCGACGCCGAAACGCCGGGTTCCAGCCATGATTTCGGCAAGGACATCATTCCACGCTCGATCGCCGGCGGCCGCCGGATTCTAGCCTTCCCGCTCGAGCGCGCCGCCCAGGGCAGGCCGTACTGGCGCGATGTCGGCACGCTGGACGCGCTCTACGAGGCCAACATGGAATTGCTGTCGGACAACCCGCCGCTCGATGTCCACGCCTCGGACTGGCCCATCTTCACCTACCCCGTGCAGGGTCCGCCGGCCAAGTTCACCGACCACGGGCCGCGCGGCGGCTGCACCATTGTCGATTCGATCATCGGCAATGGCTGCATCGTCTCCGACTCCAGCATTATCAGAAGTCTTATCTTCAACGACTGCCGAATTCACAACGACTGCGAGCTGGAAGACGCCCTGATTCACGCCAGCTGCGTAATCGGCGAAGGCTCGCGGCTGAAAAACGTGCTGCTCGACAATGGCTGCATCGTCCCGCCCGGCAGCGTCATCGGCCATGACCATGCCCGAGACGCCGAACGCTTCCACGTGACCGAAAACGGGCTGGTGGTGGTCAACCGCGCAATGCTGGGCCAGGAGCGCCGCTACCAGCCGCCGGATTACTGCCACATTCCGCGCCAGCTGGACTGAGGCCGAGTCATTCCTGGCGATCGGCCAGGTAGCGGTGGATCAGCTCGCTGGCGTCCAGTTCATCCACCGGTGCAACCGAGGCCGACCCCGCGGCCAGCTTGCTTTCGATCAGGTCCAGGTAGGAACGCGCCGTTCGATCCCAGGTGTAGGTACTGAGTACGCGCTCGATGCCGGCCCGGGCCAGGCGCGGCTGCTCGGTCAGTCCCTTGCACAGGGCTCGCGCCATGTCCTCCGGATCTTCCGGATCCATGAGCAGGCCTGCGCCGCCGGCAAAGATTTCGGCCGGGCCGCCGTTGCGCGTGGCCACCACGGCCAGCCCGCAGGCCGCCGCCTCGATCGGCGCCAGACCGAAGGGCTCAAACAGGGACGGCAGGGCGAACACCGAACCGCGACGGGCAAACAGCCGGTAAGCCGCCGCCAGCTCGCGCTGGGAGCGGGCGTTGATGAAGCTGACCCGATCGCGCAGACCGGCCGCGTCTATGCGCTCGAGAATGGGGCCGAGCACGCCCTGCTCGTCGCTCTTGAGTCGGTCCAGCTCGGTCCAGGGGTCATCCACGCCGCGCACGAACAAGGCAAGGCCGGCCGCTTCCTGCAGTGCGGAGCTGCCGATGTAGGCCGAAACCACGCCGCCGACGTTCTTCTTGGCATCCAGGCGGCTGGACACCACCACATGCGGCAGCTCCGGCAGTTGGATAGCGGCCTGCAGCCGTTCCAGCCACTCGCGCGGATCATTTTCGGCATCCTGATTGAATATCTCGGTGTTGATGCCCGGCGGAATCACGCGAAACTTGGCGTCATCGGCCGGATCGACCGCGCCGCGGTACAGCGGATGCGCGTATTGCTCTCGGCGTTCATCTTCGGTCGAGGTCACGATGCAGGCGCTGTGCCGCATGCTCAGGCGCTCGGCGGCGATGCGTTGGGAGAAACGAAAACGCGCGTCGATGTCCTCGAAATTTTTTGCCGACGCGCCCAGCTTGTCGAGCTTCTGCGCGCCCAGGGAATGGCCGGTGAACGTGAAGCCGAGGCCGGTCTGCGCTCTCAGCAGCACACCCAGGTAGCCGCCGTCGGCATAGTGGGTGGTGGCGTAATCCGGCAGTCGGTCACCGTAGAAGTCGACGATGGCCTCGGCGAACTGCGGCAAATGCGGCCACAGCGCTTCCTTGGCCAGGAAGCGCCGACCGCCGCAGTCCAGGCGGACGATGCGCACACTGTCTTCGAGCAGGCCGAAGTCGTCCAGCGCCTGTTCGAAGCCCGGCCAGTCAGGATCGTCGATGCGCCGGGTGATGACGTCGACATCCACCCCCATGCGGCCCAGTGCCAGGGCTACCTCCTTGACATAGACCAGCTGGCCGCCAAAATCCGGATGCTCGGTCAGGTAGGAGTCGTCCCGGTCGAAATTACCCTGCGGATTGAGAAAGGCGACCCTCATGAGGACGAACCCGGGCCGTCCTCGACGGCGTGCAGCAACTCGCGCACCGGCCGCACCAGGCTGACGCTGTAATCGTCGTGGACGAGAATGTCAGCCAGTTCCCGGTGGCCGGAAATGATGCTGTGCTCGATGGCCAGCACCTGGTCGATGAAGGGATCGAGTTCGCTTTCATGGCGCCGGCGCTTCTCGCGGTGGGCGCGGGTGGCGTGGTAGTCGCGGGTGATGAACACGCGCACGTCCACATGTTTGAGCAGCGTCACGTAAGTGCCCTCGGCAATGGCGATCTCGAACGGCTCGAGATCGACCTCCACCTCGTCGATCCGATCTTCCAGGTAGCGCACCAGCGGTTTGGTCAGCCGGGCGCCCGCGCGAAACAGCTGCAGGTGTTCCTCCATCAGGTCGAGCCGCACCTCCCCTGGCCCGACCCAGTCGATACTCGCCCGCCGGGTCCGGTCATTGCTGATCGGTGGGTGGACGAAATAATCGTCCTGCTGCAGGACCAGGCTGGGATGGCCCTCGGCGTCGAACAGCCGTGCCAGGGCCTCGCCGATTTCGGACTTGCCGGCCCCGGACTCACCGGCGACCGTGATGACCATGCGACCGTTCGGCCTGGCCGGCCGCTGCTGGATCAAGGCATGCACCCCGGCCGCCGCGCGTTCGTGATGGGGCTCGACTACAATGCTGTCGCCTCTCACTGATTTCCCTTGCTCATGACCAGGGCCTGATTATACTCAGCGCCTGCCAGGCCTCCCGGACGCGGCCCTTTCTATCGCAAAACCATGGACATACTGAGCAAGCAGGCGTACGAAGACAGCTGGCAGGCGCTGGATCTGTACCTGACCCTGATCGAGGAGCGAGCCGGTCTGCCGGCCGCCCTGCACGCCTTGCATGAGCACCAGGTTCAAAGCGGTTTCATTCGCGATGAACTCAAGGAACTGCGCCGCTTCATCCTGCGGCACCCTGACCGACCGGAGCGCTTTTTCAGCGCCCAGTACAACCCGGCCCGCGCCCACCGCTTCCAGGGCGCCGGACGGTCTCCCAGTGCCGAGCCGGAGCAATCCGTCAACAGCGGCTGCTTCCTGTGCGCCGACAACATCTGGTGGCAGCAGCAAGGCGCGGAAAGCGGCTACCGCCTGCCCGCCCTCAACGGCCGCTACACGGCCTGGATGAATCCCTTCCCGCTGGTTGCCGGGCACACCGTGATCGCCAGCCGCGAGCACCTGCCGCAGCACTGGCAGGCGCCGGGGGCGCTGGGCCTGGCGGCGCTGATCACGGATCTGTTGGACATCTCCGCCCTGCTGCCCGGCTGGCTGAGCTTCTACAACGGCGTCGGGGCAGGGGCTTCGATCCCTCACCATCTGCACCTGCACGCCGTCCCGCGTGCTGACCGGTCTGGCAAGATGCCGTTGGAGATCGCGGCGCAGAACGCCAATGACCGGGCCTGCGACTACCCCCTGAGCTTTGTGCACTGGCACGGAGATGCCGATACGGTCAGACAGCAAGCGCTTGCCTGGACGGATGACTGGCTGGGCGGTCCGGGTGCCGAAGACGATGCCACGGCCAATATCATCGCCAGCCGGACGGGCGCAAGGCTGGATCTCTACTTCGTCCCGCGCCATCAGCGCCGCTCGCGGGCCGAAGGTCTGGCAGGCGTCGTCGGCGGCTATGAAGCGCTGGGTGAAATTGTCTGTTCCAGCGACGAAGATCTGGCAAACCTGGAGTCGGGCCGCGTCGACTATTTCACCATCGAGCGCATGCTGGGCCAGGTGTCCGTGGCGCTTTGACCGCTTGGCTGGAGCCATCCGACAGACACCGGACTGCACGCTTGCCGGGCCGCGCCGCTTGCGGTAGCTTGTCCGGCATGCGCATCCAGGCCATTCCAATGTTGCGTCGGTTTCTGTTCTTTCTGCTCATTCCAGTCGCAACCGCAGCTCAGCCCGCGAGCGCACAGATTCTGCTGGCCGGCGGCCATCTTCCGGTGTGCAGTTCGATGTCGCGCAGCTGCGCACTGACCGCGGCATGGCCAGAGCAGGCACTGGAGTTGCATCTTTATCGCGCCACCAAGGCTCGCATCGAGCGCTGGCAGGCCAGCCTGGGCGAGCACGCAGACAGTCCTGCAGCACGCGAGTGGCGAATCGTTCTGGATCAGCTGGCCTCGGAGCATTCTTCGCCCGTGTCCCGCAGCTGGTTGAGCGACCAGCTCAGCGCTGCCGCGGCAGAGCCTTATGACGGCCTGGACGACCGCGCCAGATGGCAGCTGCTCGATCATTTCCAGGAACCCGTGGGCTCGCGCGGCGAGAAAGTGCGCCTGAAAGACAGCAGCAGCCAGGCCGCGATTGAAATTTTTCAGCGCTTCGTGGCCATGGCCCGCGAGACCAGCGGACGCGAGCGCCCGCGGATCGGCGTTTCCACCGCCTCTTCGCGCGACCCCTACGATGCGCTGGACTTTTACCTCCAGGTCTTCGAGCAAGCCGGCGCCGAGGTGTACTGGCTGCCCCTGGACCGCGCCTTCACCGCGGCCCGAGCGGCTTCACGCTGCGAGGACCTGGCCGAATTCCAGGCCGAGCTGCTGGGCACATGGGACCGGGCCCGCGTTTTTCCGGCCGCCTTCCAGCACCAGCAAGCNCNGTGCGACGATCCCGCCGCCACCNTGCGGCTGGCCGAAAACCTGGATGGCTTGTTTCTGAACGGCGGCGATCAGTGGTTGACGCTGCACGCCTTCATCGACGACCAGGGCCGGCCTACACCGGAGTGGCAGCGCATCCTGGCCAGGATCGAGGCGGGCGAAACGGTGCTCGGCGGCACCAGTGCCGGCGCGGCGGTGCAGTCAGGGCCGGTCATGATCAGCAACGGCAGCAGCCGGCGCGCGCTGCTCGAGGGTGCCCATGCGCAGCCGCCGCCGGGACCTGGCTGCGATCGCGCCGGGACCTGTCCGCCGGGCTTGAGCGCTGATTCCCTGACCTTCCGCCGCGGCGGTCTGGGCAGCTTTGAGCTCGGCATCGTGGATACGCATTTCTCCGAACGCTGGCGCCAGTTTCGCCTGCTGCAGCTGATGGTCGACAGCGATGTTGCGCTGGCCCTGGGTGTGGATGAGACCAGCGCGATCGAAGTATCGGGCTTGTTCGATGAGCAGCCTGTCGCCCTCAAGGCCCATGGCGATTCCGGCGGCTGGCTGATCATGACGGACAGCGCCGTCGTGCACGATCGGCGGCCGCTGCACATCGAGGGCGCGGTTCTGCACTATCTCGGCCCCGGCGCACGGCTGCAGCCTGATGGACCTCGCCCGCCAGACTCAAACACCGAAGCCACCGCCAACCCGGCCCAGGCCAGTCGCGCATCGGAGTGCCAGCACTTCGACCACTACAGGTCGTTTGCCGACCTGCCGGTTTTCACGGCCGGCGCGGACGCCCGGGAGCCGCACTGTATGTTTTTTCCGCTCGATGAAACGACCGCGGCACGCAGCGATGTGTGGCCGTTGCCGGTTCCGGAATCAGCCACCGGGCCGGTCGGCAGCTGGCGCTGGTCGCTGCAGGTCGCCCCGACTCACCCCTGAGTCGCCGTCAATAGGCGCCTAATCGTCGCGCCCGCTGCGCCAGATCGAAAACAGCAGCCAGACGCCGCCAAGCGCCGCGCCGATGAAGCCCAGCAAGCCGAAGATGGGCAAGCCGAAGGCTTCGCGCTCGCTCTGCACGTTCAGGACGATGGCCGAGCCGATGATCAGCGCGGCCGTCACCACGCCCAGGGTCAGACGGCTGGCCGCCCGGTCGAGCTTGTTGCCGACGTCCTTGAGCGAGCGCACGTCCAGGTGCACCTCGATGCGGCCGCGGCGTATGGCGCGCATCAGGCGGCTCAGGTCCGACGGCAACGAGCCCAGGACCTTCAGCGTCTCACCCACCCCCTGCTGCATGCGCCGCGCCACGTTCATGGGCGAGTAGTGGGATTTCAGAACTCCCTCGATGATGGGCGCGGCCTCGCCGGCCATGTCGAAGTCGGGATCGAGATTCCGCCCCATGCCCTCCATGGTGATGAAGGCCTTGAGCATCAGTACGAGGTCGGCCGGCAGGACCAGCTGATGGCGGCGCAGGACGCCGGTGATCTCGCCGATCATCTGCCCCATCTGCAGCGATTCCAGCGGAACGCCGTGATAGTGCTCGATGAACTCGGCGATGTCCCCGCGCAGGCGGTCGGAGATGGTCTCCTCGCTCTCGCTCCAGTCGATCAGCGTGGTCGCGACCAGGTCGGGGTCGCGCGAGACCAGGCCGTACAGCAGTTCGGCCACCTCGCGCCGGCGCTCTTCCGACAGGTGTCCGACCATGCCGAAGTCCATCAGGCCGATGCGGTTGTCGGGCAGATACTTGACGTTGCCGGGATGCGGATCGGCGTGGAAGAAGCCGTGCTCCAGGATCATCTCCAGGATGACCCGCGTTCCGGTGCGGGCGATGGCGCGCGGATCCAGGCCCGCCTGCCGGACCGCCTCAAGGTCGCGGCCGGAGATGCCGTCGAGGTAATCCTGCACGTTGAGACGCTCGCCGCACCAGGGCCAGTGGACGCCGGGGACGACCAGGCTCTCATCATCGGCGAAATCACGCGCGATGCGCTCGGCGTTGCGGCATTCGGCGGCGAAATCCAGCTCGCGGCGCAGCGCCGAGGAAAACTGCCGCACCAGCAGCTGGGGCCGGTAGCGCTTCAGTTCATCGACCTCGCTCTCGATGATTTCGGCCAGGCGCTCGAGCAGGCGCAGATCCGCCTCCACCACCGGCCGGATACCGGGGCGGCGCACCTTGAGCACCACCTCGGTGCCGTCCTGCAGGCGGGCGCGGTGCACCTGGCCCAGCGAGGCGGCGGCCAGCGGTTCCGAATCGACCCGGGCGAAGACTTGCTCCGGCGGCGCGCCCAGGTCTTCGGTCAACTGGCGCTCGATGTCCGCCCAGTCCACCGCCGGCGCGCGATCCTGCAGCTTCTGGAATTCGCTCAGCCACTCCGGGCCGAACAGGTCGACGCGGGTGGCCAGCACCTGGCCAAGCTTGACGAAGGTCGGACCCAGCTCCTCGAGAATGCGGCGAATGCGCTCGGGCGGCTTGAGCCGGGCCAACTCCTCGACCCGGCTCCAGTGCAGCACCTTGCCAGCCCGCTCCAGCGCGCCAGCCATGCCGATCCGCCGCACCAGGTCGCCGAAGCCGTAGCGCACCAGCACCGCGGCGATATCCTGCACCCGGCCCAGGTCGCGCGCCGCATTGAGGGCCTGCCACAGCATCAGTTCAGCCCGCCCGGGACCGGCGGCAAAAGGATTGGCTTCTGCATCGCACCCATGGCGCCATGTTAACCGCGGAACGAAGCCTTGGGCGCCGCTGCAGCCGCTATCATTGGGCCATCCAGAAGCCGACGGCGCCGAACCCGTTCATGAATCGTCCCCTGCCCCTCACCCTGGCGCTGGTCGTGTGCGCCGCCATCATCAGCGTCAGCGGCTGCGCCACGCGCCCGCCGCAGCAGCAGGACAACATCTGCTCCATCTTCCAGCAGCACCCGCGCTGGTATGACTACGCGCTGGCCTCCGAGCGCCGCTGGGGCACCCCGATCTATATCCAGATGGCTTTTGTGCAGCAGGAATCCTCGTTCCGCGCCCGCGCCCGTCCCGAGCGCAACCGGATTCTTGGCATCATTCCCGGCCGCCGCCCATCGTCGGCGCGCGGCTATGCCCAGGCCCAGGATCCGGCCTGGCAGGACTACCAGCAAGCCACCGGTCGGCGCGGTGCCCGGCGCAGCAACATGAGCGACGCGCTGGATTTCATCGGCTGGTACAACGACGTCAGCCACCGGCGCCTGGGGATCGCCAAGAACGACGCCTTCCACCTGTACCTGGCCTACCACGATGGCCATACCGGCTTTCAGCGCGGCGGCTGGCGCAACAACCCCCAGCTGCAGGACATCGCGCGCCGGGTGGAACAACGCGCGGCCACCTACGCGCGCCAGCTACCGGGCTGCGAAGCGCAGCTGCGCTGCCGGCGCTGGTATCAGTTCCGTCCGTTCTGCCGCTGAGCCGTCACCTGCAGATAGACCCAGCCGCCCAACGCGCCGCACAGGCCCAGCAGCAGCATCCCGACCGTCGTGCGCGCTGCCGCCACCACGGTGACCGGCAGCATGGCGTCCATGATCACCAGCGCGGCCGCGATCGCGGCGAAGCCGGCCAGCGGGAACAGCGGCGCGCGGCGCTGCGGCCAGCGCCGGGACAGCAAACCGGCCACCGGCCAGGCCAGCAGAAAGCCGAAGGCCACGATCAGCGTCCACACCGGGGCAAAGCGGGCGAGGTCGAACAGCGTCATGCCGAGGCGATCACCCAGCGAAATCCTGTGGCCGAGGGCGCTGATCGAGGCCAGGTTGATCTGGCTCTGCACCACGCTGCCGCTTACGGCCGTCGTGACCACCGCGGCGCACCAGCCAAGCAATGACTTCCACATCTGATTCTGTCTCCGTAGCCGGCCAGGAGCGCGGCATTCAGGGTGAAGCACCGAAGCGCCGGATGGTATCTTAAAGCGCATGAGTCATTCGATCCGACTGATCCGCTCCATCAGCGTCTGGCTGATCCTGGCCGCCGGGCTGAGCAGTATCGTGCTGGCCAGCGATGAATTCCAGGTCGAAGTCCTGACCGACGGCCTGGAGCACCCCTGGGCCCTGGTCTGGCTGGATGATGAGCGCATCCTGATTTCCGAGCGCGCGGGCCGGCTGCGGGTGTTCGAGCAGGGCCGCCTGCGCGACGAACCGGTCAGCAACGTGCCGGAAAGCTTCGTGCGCGCCCAGGGCGGGCTGCAGGACCTCATCCTGCATCCGGATTTCGAAAGCAACGGCTGGATTTACCTGAGCCTGGCCCACGGCGACGCGCGGGCCAACGCCACCCGCGTGGTGCGCGGACGCATCGAGGGCAACGCCTGGGTCGACAACGAGGTGATTTTCACCGCCCGCCCGACCAAGGCCACGGCCGTGCATTACGGTGCACGCATGGCCTTCATGAACGACGGTACGCTGCTGATCAGCGTCGGTGACGGCTTCAATCTGCGCGAGGAAGCCCAGCGCCTGAACAGCCATATCGGCACGATCGTGCGCGTCACCGACGAGGGCGGGGTACCGCCGGACAACCCCTTTGTCGATCAAGCCGACGCCCTGCCCGAGATTTTCAGCTACGGCCACCGCAACGCCCAGGGCCTGGTGGTCGATCCCGATACCGGCCTGATCTGGTCGCACGAGCACGGCCCGCGCGGCGGCGACGAGCTGAACCTGATCCGCCCCGGCGCCAATTACGGATGGCCGGTAGCGACCCACGGCATCGACTACTCCGGCGCGCGCATCTCGCCGTTCACCAGCCGTCCGGGCATGGTCGACCCGCTGATCGACTGGACGCCCTCCATCGCCCCGGCCGGCATGAGCCAGTACCGCGGCGAACTGTTCCCCGACTGGCACGGCGACCTGCTGGTGGCCAGCCTGGCCGAGCGCAGCCTGCGCCGCGTCCGCATCGACGGCGAAGCGGTGCTGGGCGACGAGATCGTGCCGCTGGACCTGGGACGGCGCCTGCGCGACGTGCAGGTGGGTCCCGGCGGCGCGCTCTACCTGCTCACCGACGAATCCAATGGCGCGCTGCTGCGCGTGACGCCCACACGCTGATGCTGCAGGCCGCCTCCAAACTGCTGCGCGCCCGGGTCGCACGCCTGCTGGTCTGGGCACTGGCCCTGATTCCGCTGGCCGCCTTCGCGCTCGGCCTACGCGCGGCCGATTTCCAGGACCTGGCCGCCGTCCTCAACATGCTGGGCCGCCTGACCGGCGTGCTCGGCCTGGCCTTCTTGCTGCTGTCGGCTGCCCTGAGCGCCCGCGTGCCCGGCTTCGACATCCCCTTTGGCGGCCTGACCCGGCTGTGGCACACCCATCACCTGCTCGGCGCCGCCGCTCTGGCGCTGCTGATGGCCCACCCGCTGCTGCTGGCCTTCTCGGCCCAGGTCCATGGCGAAGGACTGGCCTTCGCCACCCTGTTCCCGCCGCTGAGCGACATCGCCACCTGGAGCGGCTGGGGGG